>Ga0209163_1002106_pt1 | contig 17812 bp, 13 predicted proteins | sample MTBAKSrepl2MetaG_FD_187457 | JGI IMG/M metagenome (GOLD analysis project Ga0209163, IMG submission 187457) | Enrichment culture microbial communities om Arthur Kill intertidal strait, New Jersey, USA, that are MTBE-degrading - MTBE-AKS2 (Arthur... | ecosystem: Environmental > Aquatic > Marine >...
CTTACAAAGAGTCGATCATCGAGGCCAAGCGCAAGTTCGCCGAAAAGGCCCTGGCCCAGGCTTCGGAAACCTTCAAGAAAGCGGGGATTGAATACGAAAGGCGTCTTCTGATCGGCAATCCGGCCAACCTGATCTGTTACACCGCCCAAGATGAAGACCTCGACCTGGTCATCATCGCCGAGAGCGGCATGAGCGAGTTCCGGGACTGGTTCATGGGCAGTGTGACCAATTATGTCTTATACCGATGTCGGGTTCCGGTCCTGCTGGTCAAACATCATCGAAAAGAGGACTGACCCGACCGGTCCAGGCTGAAAAACCTGCTTGAGCCCGGCCCCGTCTCTTTAGCCTCTATTCCGGTCTTTCGAAGGCTCTAATCCCGGGGCGAACATCATGTTCATCCGCCGCCGGTTGGTAAGGACAAGTAATTGTTTGGGGAAAGGCAGGGATACGGCTGGGATCGAGACCCTCCGCGAGCTGTTTTTATCCCCCGGCCAGGGCGGACCGGGGCGGGTCACCCAAAATTATCCGGCCGAATTTATCGGCCATTGATTTTTATCAAGCTGATTTTTTCGACACATTCTCGGCGGGCCGCCTGGTCCTCCAAGTTGTGGAATCGTTGGCTGAGAACCCGGGCCAGATTGCGCATAATGATGTAACCGATCCGGGGCTGGTTTTCAAAAAGACGAATGAGATCGCGACTAGTCAGGCGCAGAAGCTCGCAATCCTGTTCCGTGGTATAGGATGAGTGGGTATACCGATAAGGGGGCACCAGGGCGGACCAGCCGAAGGTTCCGCCTTGATTGATCTTGGAGATGCTCATTTCCCATGTCTCGCCCGGCGCCGGGAATTCGTAACGAAGATCGACCTGGCCCTTAACCAAGAGGAACAGGTTTTCCGCCCATTGCCCTTTGCAGTAGATCATATCGCCCGGCAGCTTTTTCATCTGAAGGCTGATCCCGGCCAGGCGGATCAGTTCGTCCGGCGTCAGTCCGATAAAGAGGTCGATCGATGAAAGAAAATGTTCTGGGTCCATGGAGTCCTCCCGCCTTTTCTTAATGAATCAAGCCAGAAGTCGCCAGGTGAACCTCGACGCGTCAAACCTCAATAAGTCCGGAGATCATCCGGTCATAAAAACATTATTTATATAAATTTTAGCACTTTTTTCTAGATTAGCCAAAAAATGTCTGCCCGGCTGGCCAGGGGGGACAAAAGCGATGCTCCGGGCATGACCATCCTCGATGGTCATGCCCGGTTTGGCAGGGAAGGTCGGTCGGTTTTAGTCAGCGTCAGTGACGGTGTTGATGAAGCATCCTCCGCCGCCACCGCCGGCGCTGCCGCCCCCGGTCTGCGTCCCGGCGGACGTAGCGTCAAAAACGCCGGGCGGAGCAGGCGGCCGTTCAAGGTCGGGCGAAACCTGGACCGGTGCCGCGTCGGCGTCGGTCACGACTTCGATGTTGGGGAAAAAGATGGAGCCTCCGCCGGAGGTAATCTTTTTGATCCAGCCGCCTTGGGTCACACCCAAGTAAGTCCCGGCCGAATAACTCCCGCGGTTGTACACCCAAAATACCCGCTGGGTGATGGTGTTGGCCTGGTCGGTCAGGTACTGTTGCTCCCAGGTGGAGCTTTCTTCAACCACGAAATCGCTCACACTGATAGGAAAAGTATAGGGATTGCCCGCCAGGTTCCAGCCTTGGTCTATGGGCAGGTAATAGCCGGTCAGACCGAAGGGGCCGTTTTCGGTGTGGGTCCGTCCCCCGTTTAAATTTAAAGTATGACCGTTGCGGAAGAGGAACCAGCCGGCCTCGCCGGGTTCGATGTTTTCCTCGAACGGATATTCCATGTAGGACTGGGTTTCGGCATCCCAGTACCCGATGCGCATCAGAATAGGATCATAGGCGTCGATCTGGGAGCCGATGACCGCGGCAGCCGAGGGATCGTCGGCCTGAAGGGGCATGGAGACAATCTGATAATCGGCCGCGGTGGTCCCGGGCGGCAAGGTCACTTGCCAACTGTCCGGGGCCTGCCGAGCCTCGCCGGTGATGGTATTGATCAGGGTGACTTCGCCGGTTTGAGCGTTCAGATCGAAAAGGTTCCACCACGAGCCGTCGCCCGAGGTCGGGACGTTCCATTCGCCGATCAGACCGCTGGGATCATAGAGCTTGACGTTGGCCTGGGAGGTGGAGGTCAGGGAACCTTCGCCGCTGAAGTGATGGATGCCGTAAGTGTAAGTTCCCGGAAAGGATTGATAGATGGTTATGGTTTCCGGTCCGTAACTGGAAACATCATCGTCATGCAGCAGGGCGTAAGGGGCCGCTTGCTGGGAACCGTCGTTTCCGTAGTAAACATGATGCTCGATCCCCTCGATCCTTGGCGTCCATAAGTGGGCGTCCAGGTCATACGGGTTCAAACCCCAAGTCAAAATGATCCGGTAGCCCTGGGACAGCAGGGCCGACATGACCAGGTGGGCCGTGGCTGCGGCCCCGTCGGTCAGGGTGACGGTCTTCTCCACGTCATAAAAGCCCGTTTTGGTGGCCCGGAGGGTGTAGGTGCCGGCGGGCACATTGGTAAAGGTATAATGGCCCCAGGCATCGGCCACGGTTGAATCGTTGTAGTTCGGTCCGGTGATGGTCACGTTGGCCCCATCGATACCGTCGTTGGTCTCGGAGCACATCACGGTGCCGGAAACCTGAGCCCCCCCATTGGCATTGACTGAATTAGTAAAAATCAAGCCCAAAAGAAAAAGACACACGCAGATTGTTCCGGACAAAATCCGGAACCCGGCTCTATTCCCAACCATAACTATTACCCTCCGTTCGGTTCCGGCGGTGTCAACCGTCAGCTATATTTTTACCGCCCCCAGCTTATATTGATTGAAATCTCACTCCCCTCATCGGCTGTTTTCTGATTCCAGGTTAAAAAACAGCCCGACGGACAACCACGCCTATGGAAGCAGGAAAACAAGAAATAGTCAACCATTTTCCAATATTGTCGGCAATTACCTTACCAGGGTCATGTTAGATTTATTTAACCAGCCAGGATAAAAGATCCGCCACGGAACCCAGGCCGATCAGTTCGAGACCGGCCGGCCGGGTGCGGCGGTCCAGGTCGGTTTTGGGCAGAACGGCCGAGGCAAAGCCCAGTTTAGCCGCTTCCTTTAACCGGGCTTCCAGGCGACTGACGCCTCTGATCTCTCCGGCCAGTCCGATTTCTCCCACAAAGACGGCCTGGTAGTCGACCGGACGGTCGTAGTAGCTGGAGGCCAGGGCGGCGACCATGCCCAGATCGGCGGCGGGTTCGTTCACCCGGACTCCGCCGGCCACGTTGACGAAAACGTCCCGGTCAAAAAGTCTTAACCCGACCTTTTTTTCCAGAACGGCCGTGAGCAGGGACAGGCGGGCCGGGTCCAGGCCCAAGGCTTGTCGCCGAGGCATGGCCAGACCGCTGGCCGAGACCAGGGCCTGAATTTCCACTAAGATAGGCCGGGTGCCTTCCATGATCGGGGCCACGACCGAGCCGGGGGCCTGGGTGGGCCGCTCGGCCAGAAACAGGGCTGATGGGTTGGCTACCTCGGCCAGCCCTTGATCTTTCATTTCAAAGACCCCGATCTCGTTGATCGAGCCGAACCGGTTTTTGAAGGCCCGGACGATGCGCAGGTTATAGCCGCGTTCCCCTTCAAAATATAGGACGGTATCGACCATATGCTCGAGGACCTTGGGGCCGGCGATGGTCCCGTCCTTGGTCACGTGGCCGACCAGCCAAACCGGCCGATTCTCGGTCTTGGCCAAATTGATCAATCGTCCCGCGCATTGGCGGATCTGGGCCAGGCTGCCCGGACCGGAAGGCAGGTCGGCGGCGCTGACGGCCTGGATGGAATCGACGGCCAAAATGTCCCACGGGTTTTGCTCGGCCAGGGCCAGAATGGTTTCCAGGGAAGTTTCGGCGGCGACAAACAAACCGGCCGGGTCCAAACCAAGTCGCTCGGCCCGCAGCTTGAGTTGGGCCGGGGATTCCTCACCGGAAACATAGATCAATTTTTGACCGCGGCGCCCCAAGGCTGCGGCGGTCTGAAGAAGAAGGGTGGACTTGCCGATGCCCGGTTCGCCGGCCAGAAGGATGACCGAGCCGGGGACCAATCCGCCGCCCAGGACCCGGTCGAGTTCATCCAGACCGGTGAGGAGGCGGTCCCGGCGGTCGTCCTCCAATTGATCCAACCGTAGGATTTTACAGTTATTTTTGCCTGAAACCTTATTTTTATCCGGATGCGGCCGGGGAGCTTCCACCAGGGCGTCCCAGGCCTGACAATCCGGGCACCGGCCGAGCCATTTGGTGGAACGATACCCGCATTGAGTGCAGACAAATGACGTTCTTACCCTGACCATTGTTTATCTTTACAATCCAGGGAGGCGGTTTTCGAGCCAAACAAGAGTTGACAGACCAAATAATTATTTGTACACATAAAATATTTTACTGCTTTACACAAGGAGAACTTTATGGCTGGCGACAATCTGGTTCATGTAACCGACGGTGATTTTGAGAGCAAGGTCCTCAAGGCGGATAAGCCCGTCCTGGTGGATTTCTGGGCGGCCTGGTGCGGTCCCTGTAAGGCCATCGGCCCGACGGTCGAGGAACTGGCCGAGGAATACCTCGGTCAATTGACGGTGGCCAAGATGGACGTGGACGGGAATCCCCAGACGCCGGGCAAGTACGGTATCCGGGCCATTCCCACCCTGATGCTGTTCAAAGGCGGCCAGGTGGCCGACCAGATCACCGGAGCGGTGGCCAAGTCTCAGATCGTGGAAGCGATCAAGAAGGTTATCTAGCCTTGCCCGATACTCCTTTAGACCTGATCATCATCGGCGGCGGGCCGGCCGGGCTGACCGCCGGTCTTTACGCCTCCAGGGCCAGGCTCCAGACCAGACTTCTGGAACAAATTTCACCGGGCGGACAGGTTTTGACCACCGATTGGGTGGACAACTATCCCGGGTTCCCCGAAGGTGTGTCCGGATTTGAATTGGTCGACCGAATGAGGCGGCAGTGCGAGCGGTTCGGCCTGGAGATAGTCAGCGAAGAAGTAACCTCGGTCGGCCGGGCCGGGAACCTGATCCGGGTGGTTCTGACCGAAAAGGACCTTCTGGCCAAGACCCTGATCATTGCCAGCGGGGCCCAGCCGGTCAAGCTGGGGGTGCCCGGAGAAATGGATCTGACCGGCAGGGGGGTCTCTTATTGCGCCACCTGCGACGGACCGTTTTATCGGGACCTCGAGGTGGGCGTGGTCGGCGGCGGAGACACGGCGGTGGAAGAGGCTCTTTTTCTGACCAGATTCGCCAGCAAGGTCCACCTGTTTCACCGGCGGGACCAACTTCGGGCTACGGGCATTCTCCGGGAAAAGATTCTGTCCGAACCCAAGGTTACGGTCCATTGGTCCACCGTCCTCACGGGGGTCTGGCCAAACGAACAGGGTTTGGTTTCAGCCTTGACTTATAAGGACCTCAAGACCGGCGACGAGACCCGGCTGCCTCTCTCCGGCGTATTTTTCTTTGTCGGACAAAAGCCGATCACCGATTATTTGGGAGATTTCGTCGCCTTGGACCAGGCCGGTTTCGTCAAGACCGACTTGGAACTGGCCACCTCTCAGCCGGGGGTTTGGGCGGCCGGAGATGTGAGAGTGAAAAGGCTGCGACAAATATCCACGGCGGTGGGCGACGGGGCCACGGCGGCCTTTAACGCCGAAAAGTATATCGAGGACAAATTTTAACAGGATGGGCGCCCCATTGATCTTTAAATTGAAAATATCCGCGCTGATAGTTCTGGCCGCCCTGGTCATGGTTTCGATTACGGGTTGCGGCGCTTTCAAAAAGCTGTTCGGCCGGGAAGGACAAGAAATAGAGGTCCTGCCCCAGCAACTGGCCGAAGAGGGCATGGAAGCCATGGCCGAGGAGAGATACAACCTGGCGGCCGAAAAATTTCAGAACCTTAAGGACCGTTATCCTTACAGCCGTTATGCCATCCTGGCTGAACTTAAAATGGCCGACGCTTTGTTTCTGAGAGGGAAATACATCGAGGCGGCCGAAGCCTACCTGGAGTTCGAAAGGCTTCATCCCAAAAACGAGGCCGTGCCCTATGTAATCTATCAGCTAGGCATGTGTTATTTCAAACAGATGCCCGCTTATGACCGGGACCAGTCCAACACGGTCAAGGCCATCCAGACTTTCACTCGGCTGAGGCAGACTTATCCGGAGAGCAAATACTCAGCCATGGCTTCGGCCCGGCTGACCGAGGCTCAGAAGAACCTGGCCGGTCATGAGTTTTATGTCGGCCAATTCTATTTAAAGATGGAGGCCTACAAGGCGGCCTTAGGACGATTCATGGGCCTGATCAAGAATTATCCCGACGCCGGTTATCACAATCAGGCTATTGAATATATCCGACTGTGCCGGGAGAAGCTGGCCGAGGTCAAGACGGCCGAGGTCAAGGATTCCGAGGGAAAAGAACCCGAAGTCGAGGCGAATGAAACAGGGAAAGGGGAAAAGCCCAAGCCTCCACGTACTTCGCCTGATATGGGCATCCCCCCGGTCGAGCGTTAATCGGCCGACATTCCGGGGTCCGGACAGCCCCGAACCAACCCGGATCAGAGCCGGGCCAGGTAACGACTGATGGCCCCGTCGTATTGATGGGTCAAAGTAAAAACTTTTCGGGCCAGTTCGAGCCGGGTGGCCGGCCGGGTTTCACCGTTTAATTCCTTCATTTCCTGAATTATTTTTGGGTAGTCGGCCGGATCGACCACCACGGTCACCGAGGTGTAATTCTTGGCCGCGGCCCTGAGCAAAGTCGGCCCGCCGATATCGATGTTTTCGATGGCCTCTTCCAAGGTGACCTCGGGCTTGGCCACAGCGGCTTCGAAAGCGTAAAGGTTGACGCAGACCAGGTCGATGGGCGCCAGATGGTGTTTGACCATTTGGGCCACATGGTCCTTGACGTCCCGGCGGAAAAGGATGCCGGCGTGAATCTTGGGGTGGAGGGTTTTGACCCGACCGTCCAGCATCTCCGGGAAGCCGGTGAACTCGGCCACTTCAACGACCTTGATTCCACCGGCGGTCAGGGCCTTGGCCGTCCCCCCGGTCGATAGAATCTCCACACCCAGGCCGGCCAGCTCCTTGGCGAAATCAAGCACCCCGGTCTTATCGGTCACACTGATCAGGGCGCGCTGAATCATTCTCATGGCTCATTACCTCCGCAGAATCTCCAGCCAATATATGCCGGTTTGACTCCGGTGGGAAGCCCTTAAAAAATCATCAGCCAACCCTGGCCGAACCCGGCGGCCAAAGATCGCCGTCAAATTGAGCCAATTGCGATGTAGCTTAGGGTTTGAAATTGTTTTGTTTCTGGAGGGGGGTCAAAATAATTTACCCCGAAAAATGTGTTGATCTTCGTTCCAAGACGGGGTGGCCCCGGCAACTCGTTGCCGGGGCGCCGCGGGCGCAAGAGGCCTATTGGTTCTCGCGTCCAGGCTCGGCCGGCTTATTTCGGGGAATAGTTAATACCAAGTTGCCTTCAAACAAAGTTTATCCGAATGTCATGGCGATCCCCGCGCAACGCGGGGCCGCTACAGCGGGATGACGATGCCATCTCTTTTAATTTCCAGAGATTGCTTCGGTCCGTCTGCGACGAACCTCGCAATGACCTCATCGTTTCTTTAGTTTATGTATGAAGGCAATTTAGTATAATAACGCAAAATGCTCCAAATTTAAACAGGGTTTCAAATTCCGGCCGGGTGTGGCAAAATAAGAGGGATGAGTCTACTCTTGTTTGGAAGGGTGCGATTGAGGTTCGACGGCCCAACGGCGAAAAGGACGGCAAGAAGAAAGGATTCGTCTCAAACAGCGGGTGTGGTTTTCGGGCTCGCTGTTTTTTGTATTTTCTGGACCGGACCGGTCCGATAAAATTTTCAGGCGGCGGGTCCGGGTTTTTTACTCTATGGTCCCTATCCCCGGACCCACCCTTCCGGTCAGGCCGAACCCTGATCCGTTGGACCCTAATGCAAAAGTCCGCAGGTTATCGAGTCGAGCAGATTGATTAAACGAGGTGAGTGCAAAAGAAATGGGACTCAAAAGACGAAGGCTTGCCCTTGTTTTGTTTATTTTTTTATGGATGTTTGCACCAGGTTTACTGTCCGGAGCGGCGGCCCAAAGCGAGTCGGAGGATATTTTAACCGCCCTCCAGCATCGTTATGTCGATGTGACATCGCTCACGGCCGACTACACCCGGGTGACTTCAACCCCGGCCATGGAAGGGGTCTTCCAGACCTCGGCCAAACACACGGCCTCGGGCCTGCTCATGTTCAAAAAACCGGCCGAGCTCATCTTGAGCCAGGCCGCTCCCAGAACGGAGAAGCTGGTCACCGACGGCCGGACGGTCTGGTGGTATATTCCCGAAGAGAACGTGGTTCATCGTTACACTAATGTGGACCTTCACGGGGAACTCAAACCGCTGCTCGATTTTCTAGGCGGACTGAGCGGCCTGGAGGGGCATTTCACCGTCAAGGTCACCCCGGCCGGGACCGGTGAAGAGAAGAACCATCGCCTTGATCTGCACCGTCTCCAGGAGGGTTCCGGGCCGGCCCGGATCACGGTTTGGTTCGAGCCTCAGGATCTGAAACTGGTCGGCTTCCGCCTGACTTCAGTCATGGGTGAGACGACCGACTTCAGTCTCAGCAACGTCCAGTTCAACCCGGAACTCGAAGACGGCCTTTTCTATTTTCGTATTCCGCCCGGGGCCGAGGTTATCGACGAGGAACCGGCCCGGTAGGGTCGCGGTTTTGACGGCCTGAAAGACTGAATTCCAACCGCCAAGACGGAGGAGGGGACGTTCATGACGGAAGAAGCCAAGGACAGGGCCGGACAAGGTTATTGGGGCCGGATCGTTCATGTTGATTTGAGCACGGGTCAAGCCGAATACGAGGCGCCCGGGGACGAGGTCTACCAAAAATTTCTCTCCGGCGGGGGGCTGGGGGTCAAGGTCCTCTGGGACCGGCTGAAGCCCGGCGTCGACCCCTTGGGACCGGAAAACATTCTCGGTTTGACCACCGGCCTGCTGACCGACACCGGGACCCTTTTCACCGGGCGGTTCATGGCCGTGGGCAAATCGCCGGCCACGGGCGGTTGGGGGGACGCCAACTGCGGCGGTCATTTTTCCCCGGCTCTGAAGCGGTGTGGAGTGGACGCGGCCTTTTTCCACGGGAAGGCGGATCGGCCGGTCTATGTCTACCTGGACGAAGACAAAGTGGAAATCAAGGACGCTTCGGACCTGTGGGGCCTGGACGCCATCGAGACGGAGAAACGGCTGAAGGAAATCCACGGCAGGAAAGCCCAAGTGGCCTGCCTCGGTCCGGCCGGGGAGCGGCTCAGCCGGATCGCCGGCATCTGCACCGACGGGGGGCGGTACGCGGCCAGGAGCGGCCTGGGCGCGGTCATGGGTTCCAAGAAGCTCAAGGCCGTGGTCGCGGCCGGGTCCGGCCGGGTCGGGGTGGCCGACAAGGCTGAGATCAGCCGATTGACCAAGGACTTTCGGGAAAGACTCGAGGGTATGAAAAAAATCCGGCGGTTCGTGGGCGACCGCCTTTTCGGGCTGGTGGGCTGGATCACCCGGGTGGGACCGGTCTATACCCGGCAGCCGGCCGATCTCTTTCGTCTGATTCTGAGCAAATTCGGGACCAGCGGCTTGACGGCCTTGAGCGCCGAGTCCGGGGACAGCCCGATCAAGAACTGGGCCGGGATAGGCTATCTGGATTTTCCCCTGACTCGTTCCCAAAAGATCGGAGCCGAGACGGTCATCAGTTTCGAGAAGAAAAAATACGGCTGCTACTCCTGTCCGCTTCACTGCGGCGGGATCGTCACGGTTTCCGACGGTCCTTACCCCATCGAGGAGATGCACAAACCCGAGTATGAGACTTTGTGCGCCTTCGGAGCCCTTTCCCTCAACGACAATATTCGGGCTGTCTTCAAGATCAACGATCTGGTCAATCGGGGCGGGATCGATTCGATTTCCTGCGGGGCCGTGGCCGCCTTTGCCATCGAATGTTTCGAGAACGGCCTCCTGACCGAGGCGGACACCGGAGGACTGGAGCTGCGCTGGGGCAACGTCGAGGCTTTGATCAAACTGGTGGAAATGATCATCAACCGGGAAGGGATCGGCGACGTTCTGGCCGACGGGGTCAAGCCGGCGGCCGAAAGGATCGGCCGGGGGGCCGAACGGTACGCCGTCCACTGCGGGGGAGTCGAAGCGCCCATGCACGACCCCAAGTTCGACCCCGGCTTCGCCACGGCTTATTATTGCGACCCGACCCCCGGCCGCCACACCATGTATTCCTACACCTATCTGGACCTGCAATTTTTGGAAAAACAGTTCCGTCGGGCCAAGAAAATCCCGGCCCTGGCCACTCACAAACAGAGACACAGATACACCGGGACCGGGGAGGCCCTGGCCGTCGACTGTTTCTTCAAGCAGATCATGGACGGAGCCGGGGTCTGTCTGTTCGGCACGGCCGTGGGCGGCCGGATGCCCCTTTGTGAGTGGATCAATGCCGCGGCCGGGTGGAACCTGGCCAACGATGATTATTTGGTGATCGGTGAGCGTATTCAGCAGTTGCGGCATGCTTTCAACCTGCGGGAAGGTCTGAACGCCATCCGTGACTTTCGGCCCCACCCGCGGATTTACGGCGACCCGCCTTTGGCCCGGGGACCGGCCAAGGGTGTGACCATAGACCTGGAAGCCATGGCCGGATCATTTTATCAGGCCCTGCACTGGGACGTCGGCAGCGGCCGGCCCGAGCGTGACCACCTGGTCCGCCTGGGACTAGATGAAGTGGCTGAAACTTTATATGGCCCGGAGAGACCATGAACCACGCCTTTAGAAGAGACCGATGAAGGTTAAAGCCCGATTCGCCGGAGTCGCCGACGGCGCGCCCCTGGCGGCCAAAGTGAAATCGAACTGAAGGATAGGGCCGATTTGAAAAATTTTTTCGGCGGGTCGACCAGGCCGTGGGCTTGAAAAAAACCAAGCCCTTCCGCCGGTCGCTTAAACAGGGTCTTACGCCGACCGTCCTGCTCAACGGCGACCGGCTCGACCTGCCCGAGGGTTTTAACCAAGTTTTGACGGACGGCGATGAGGTCACCGTGCTCCTGCCCATGATGGGCGGCTGATTCAACAACCTAAATTTTTAAGGACAAATAACCAATGGCCGATTCCTTGTCGATTCTCATCGTGGCCCCCGAGATAGCTCCGCTGGCCCAGACCGGCGGCCTGGCCGAGGTGACCGGCAGCCTGCCCTTGGCCCTCCAAAAATTAGGCCACCGAGTGGCCGTAACCCTGCCGGCTTACCGATGTATTTTGGAAGGAGACCGATCCTGGGAAGTCGCGGCCCGGGATATCCCCGTCCGCCTGGGCGACTTCCATCTGACCGCCGAAGTTTTATCAGGGGAGCTGGCCCCTGACATTCCCGCCTATCTGGTCCGGCGGGACGAGTTTTTCGACCGGCGCGAACTTTACGGCGGCAGTCTGGGCGACTACTTCGACAATCCCGAACGGTTTATCTTTTTTTCCCGGGTCATTCCGGCCCTGTGCACCGGCGTGGGTTATATCCCCGACGTGATCATGGCCAACGACTGGCAATCCGGCCTGGTCATGGCCCTTTTAGACCTGGGGGCCCTGCCCCGGACCGCCGGAGTCTTTTCCATGCATAACCAGGGCTTCCTGGGCCTGGTCCCGCCCGAACGGACCGGGATTATCGGGCTGCCCGACCGTTGCTACACCACCGACGGTCTGGAATACTACGGCCAGATGAGCCTGCTCAAGGCCGGCATCGTCTACGCTCAGGCCGTAACCACGGTCAGCCCGACCTACGCCAATGAAATCCAGACGCCTGAGTTCGGCCACGGCCTGGATGGATTGATGCGGGCCATCAACCAGCGCCTCTTCGGCATCCTCAACGGCGTGGATTACCACGTCTGGAATCCGGCTGAGGACAGACACCTGATCGCCCGGTACTCGCCGGAAGACCTGTCGGGCAAGGAACTCTGCAAGCGGCATCTTTTAACCAAGATGGGTCTGGCCGAATCCATCAGCCACAAGCCGGTCATCGGCCTGGTCACCAGGCTGACCGTGCAAAAGGGCTGCAACCTCCTGCTGGAAGCCGCCGAGGACCTTTTCAAACTCGATGTGGGCCTGGTGATCCTGGGCGCCGGAGAGGCCAGGTTCGAAGAATCATTGACCGAGTTGCAAGCCAGATATCCGGAGCGGGTGACCGTGAAAATCGGTTTCGACCCGCCCCTGGCCCATGAACTGATCGCCGGGTGCGACATGCTGCTTATGCCCTCCTGGTACGAACCCTGTGGCCTGGCTCAAATGTTCGGCCTTAAATACGGGACCGTGCCCATCGTTCGATCCGTGGGCGGCCTCAACGACACGGTCGTCGACCCGGACCAGAACCAGGGGAAGGGCACCGGTTTCAAGTTTCAGCGGTTTCAGGCTCAGGCCCTGGTCCGGGCGGTGCGCCGGGCCGTGACCGCCTATGACACCCCGGACTATTGGCGCTCCATCATGATCGAGGGTATGAACCAGGATTTTTCCTGGGACCGGTCCGCCCGCGAGTACATCCGGGTTTTTGAACGAGCCGTCGAGGCTCGGCGGACGAGACAGCCATGACCGAAAAGTACTTGTGCCTTCACGGCCATTTCTACCAACCGCCCCGGGAAAATCCCTGGCTGAACTTTGTCGAGCTTCAACCCTCGGCCCGGCCCTTTCATGACTGGAACGAACGCATCACCAGGGAATGTTACGGCCCCAACACCCGAGCCAGGGTTTTGGGCCAGGAAGGTCGTATGGCCAAATTGGTCAACAATTTTGAATATATGAGTTTTAACATCGGCCCGACCCTTATCGGTTGGCTGGAAAAGGCCAACCCTTGGGTTTACCAGCAGATCATCACGGCCGACCGCACCAGCCGGACCCGGAACCTGGGCCACGGCAATGCCCTGGCCCAGGTCTACAATCACCTGATCATGCCGCTGGCCAACCAGCGGGACAAACTGACCCAGATTCGCTGGGGATTGGCTGATTTTGAGCATCGGTTCGGACGGAAGGCCGAGGGCGTGTGGCTGGCCGAGACGGCCGTCGACTCGGAAACCTTGAAGCTCCTGGCCGAAGCCGGCCTGAAGTTCACCATCCTTTCACCGGATCAGGCCCAAAAAGTCCGGACTCGACCGAGCCAAGGTCCGGCCGGTCCTTGGGAAGACGTCGGCGGCGGCCGGATCGATCCCCGGCGGTCATATCGGGTCTTCCTGGACGGCACCGGAAGTATTTTTTTCGACGTCTTCTTTTATGACGGACCGATCTCACGGGCCTTGGCTTATCAGGGACTCCTCAATTCAGGCCCCACCCTGCTGGCCAGAATCGAACAGGCCATGGGCGAGGATACGGGCGGCCCGCGCCTGGTCAACCTGGCCACCGACGGAGAAACGTACGGCCATCATTCCCAGTTCGGTGAAATGGCCCTGGCCTGGCTGTGTAATCACCTTGAGGAAGAGCGGGCCGGGCCCAGGGTGATCAACTATGGGGCCTTCCTTGAACTGCACCCGCCGGACCATGAGGTCCGGATTATCGAAAACAGCGCCTGGAGTTGCCCCCATGGAGTGGAGCGCTGGCGGGCCGATTGCGGGTGCCGGGTCGGTTCGCAGGGAGGATGGAACCAGGCCTGGCGAACGCCCCTGCGTCAAGGTCTGGATTGGTTGGCCGACAAACTGGCTTCAATTTTCCAAAGACGCGGCGGCCGGCTGCTCAAGGACCCCTGGGCGGCCCGGGACGATTATATCTCGGTCCTGCTCCGCCCAACCTCGGAAGCCAAGGAGGAGTTCTTCGGCCGTCATCAAAAAAGGGACCTGACCAAGCCCCAAAAAACGGAAATCCTTCGGCTGCTCGAATCCCAGCGCATGTCCCTGTTCATGTTCACCAGTTGCGGCTGGTTTTTCGACGACATTTCCGGCCTGGAACCGATCCAGAATCTCAAATATGCGGCTCGGGCCATTAACCTGGTCCAGGAGTGGGACAAGACCGACCTGGAAGCCGGACTAATGACGTTTCTGCGTCAGGCCAAGAGCAATGATCCGACTTACGGTGACGGGGCGGAAATCTTTCGGACCCAGGTCCTGCCGGCCCGAATGGACCCGTCCACCAAGGCCGCCCACTTCGCCCTGGGTCAACTCCTGCCCCGGGACGGACTCGAAGACTGTCCGGTCGGCAAGGGAGCTCGGTCGATCAAGCGCCGCCGCCTGTCAGCTCCCGGCCTGGAGGTTTTGATCGGGGAGATCAGGATCGAGGATGACTGGACCGGCCAGGAAGCGGTTCGTGGATTCACGGCCCTGCATCATGGCCCGGCCCGCCTGACCTGCCTGATCGATGAAGCCCCCGGTCCAAATCTGGATAAGATGACCAAGGAGATACACCCGGCCCTTGAGGAAGTTTCGCCCGACCAGGTCCTAGAAATCGCCGGCGGTTTCATGAAATCCCCACGAAGCTACAGCCTCATGGACCTGATTCCGGACACCCGGAACCGGCTGATCCGCTATCTGGCTCTGGACGTTCACACCCAGTTCATGAACCGCATCCGCGAGTTTTACGATTCCCATCTCGAGGTCCTCTCCCTGCTCCTGGAAACCAACGAACCGGTGCCCGAGACCCAGGGCTACCTCTTTCGCCTGGTCGCCGGCGACCGGCTGCTCAGGCTTTTGGAAGAGGGCCGCAACGGTCAGGGGTTGAATTGGGCTGAACTTCGGGAAGTGGCCCGGCGGATGAAAACCTTGGGGCTTAACCTTAACGAGCCGGCCGCCGTCGATCTGGCGTCGGCTTGCCTGCGCCGGGAGTTTCAGGCTTTGGCCGAAGAGACGAATCCGGAGGCCATCGCCAATATCCGCGAATTTCTCCGGCTGTCTCAGGACCTGGGCCTGGCCCTTGACTTATGGGAAAGCCAGAACGCCTTTTATGATCTTTATCACCGGCCTGGTTTCAGGGAACAGTGGTCCCCGGAAATCCAAACCGCTTTTAAAGAATTGGGCGGAGTGTTGGGTTTTGCGATCAGCGCCTGAATTTCCTCCAGTTGGCTTTTCCGTCTTCGAAGACCAACCAAGGCGACCAGGCCGGAACCCAACAGCCATAGCGCTCCGGGAAGCGGAAAAGGAGAACATCAACTTTGCTCCCGTGTTCGCCGCCCTGCTTGGCGAGGCAGCCAAAGGGCTTATTGTGCGAAGGTTACAGCCGGATTTACCAGTAACCAGATAAAGTCAGGACGCCTGGTTTGACGTTTATCTGGCCGACGTAGACAGGCGCACAGCAGATCAGTATATCCAGGCGGCCAATAACTTGAAGAAAACCAGCGTCTTCAATAACGGGCTTTCCCCTCTCGGCCTGTTACGACAATGTCTTGATTATGCCATGAACGACAACACCAAACTGACCGGCGCCTTCGATTGATTGAAGGCCCGGATAAAAGGCCTTCAGTCGGTTGAAGGACGCGAATTAATCACTGGAAAACTTTCCGATTAATTTTAAAGTTGTTTGACAGTCCCTTGTCATTATAACCGTTTGACAGTAATAGCCGAACCTCCTAAACTAGAACCAGTCAACCTGAAATATAGGAGTGTCTGCGACCGAAGGCCGCTTCTAAATATTACCGTGCCTAAAATAATAAATCACGATAACAAAATGTATCAATTAACTATTTTGGTCGTGGACGACGAGGCCAACATCCGCAAGACCCTCTCTTACTGTTTGGCAGTTGAGGGACATACGGTCATCGCGGTCAGTAATCCCGCCGACGCCATGGAGGAAGCCCGGAGGCGATCCTTTGACTTGGCGTTCGTCGACCTCAAGTTGGGTGAGGAAGACGGCCTGGAATTGATCCCCGTCTTGCTGTCGGAGTCTCCCTGGACCAAGGTGGTGATCATCACGGCGCATGCCTCCATCGAGAGTGCGGTAGATGCCATGCGCCGCGGTGCCACCGATTACATCGTCAAACCCTTCACCCCGGATCAAGTCAAGCTTCTCACCCGCCGGATCGGCAGGATTCGGGAATTGGAAACCGAGATAGCCGCGCTTAAGGAGGACATGCAGCGGCTTGGCCCGGAAAATCAACTCCATAGCAAAAACACCAGCATGCAACGGGTCATCGAGACCGCGAGAAAGGCTGCTCCCTCGGAGGCGATTGTCTTGCTTCAAGGAGAAAGCGGCACGGGCAAATCGGTGTTTGCCAGGGCCATCCATCATTGGAGTTCAAGGGCGGCCAAGCCCATGGTGGTCGTAGCGTGCCCGGCGGTCCCGCCCGATCTTTTGGAAAGTGAGTTATTCGGACACGCCAAGGGGGCCTTCACCGGGGCGGTCCGGGACAATCCCGGGCGGATCGCCGCCTGCGAGGGCGGGACGTTGTTTTTGGACGAAATCGGAGACATGGTTCCCTCGGTGCAGGCCAAATTGTTACGGTTTATCCAGGACAAGGAATACGAGCGTCTGGGGGAATCCAGGCCGCGAAAGGCGGACGTGCGCATCATCGCGGCCACCAACGCCGACCTTGAAACGCGGTTGACCGAAGGCCGCTTCCGGGAAGACTTGTTCTATCGGCTCAATGTAATCAACCTGATCATCCCCCCGCTTCGGCAGAGAACGGAAGACATCATTCCGCTGGCCATGGATTTCCTTGCCTATTTCTGTCGAGTCAACCACAAAGAGATCCTTGGCTTCTCCGAAGAGGCCGAGCAATTATTAACCACCCATACCTGGCCTGGAAATGTTCGAGAACTTCGAAATACCATCGAGCGAGCCGTGATCCTTGGGAGCGGTGAACGGATCGGGAGAACCGATCTTCCCGGCAACATCACTCCCACGGCCGCAACTTCCGCCCTTGGGGACATGGTTTCTTTATCCACCATTGAAGAAATGCATATCAGAAGAGTCCTGGCCAAGACCTCCTCGCTCCAGGAAGCAGCGGACGTTCTGGGTATCGATCAGGCGACGCTCTGGCGCAGGAGGAAAACCTACGGAATCTGATTTTACTTTTCATCCCGCGCCTTGCATTATGCAAGGTCATATTCGCCCCGATATTTCAGGCTTCAAGGCCGATCGCTTCGTTTTTCCCATAACCAATTGAAATCGCAGACATTGGAGAATGGTACGGCTGTTGCTCTTTCTACTGGTGTCGGCGATAACCGAATGGGGGACGATGTCCCATGACGTTGAAAAAGAAAATACTAATCGGATATGGCGTTGCCTTTGCCCTCATGGGCCTGGTGGTCGCCTGGGCGGTTACGAATCTGGTATCCCTGGGCAAGGCCACCGAGGCGATCTTGAGCGAGAACTATCGGAGCATCCTCGCCGCCGAAAACATGGTGGACGCCTTGGAGCGCCAAGACAGCGGAATTCTTATAATGTTCCTGGGCGACGCCGAGACGGGGATTGCCCAATTCCGGGAAAACGAAGCGGTTTTTCTTGGGTGGCTGGCCCGGGCCAAGGACAACATCACCATTCAGGGCGAAACGGAACTCGTCCAGTCCATCGAGGTTGATTACGCCAAGTACCGACAGCGGTTTTCAAACCTGACGGACCTGCGCGATACGGCCAAGCCTTCTCAGCCGCTTTCCTCAGCCATTTACCAGGAATCGATTCATCCCCTTTTTACGAAGGTGCGCGAGGTCTGCGTCAGGCTGCGCCATCTCAACGAGGAAACAATGTACGCCGCCAGTGTGAGGGCGGGCCAAGTGGCCGAGCGGGCCAT
>Ga0209163_1002107_pt1 | contig 17810 bp, 17 predicted proteins | sample MTBAKSrepl2MetaG_FD_187457 | JGI IMG/M metagenome (GOLD analysis project Ga0209163, IMG submission 187457) | Enrichment culture microbial communities om Arthur Kill intertidal strait, New Jersey, USA, that are MTBE-degrading - MTBE-AKS2 (Arthur... | ecosystem: Environmental > Aquatic > Marine >...
CCCCGGCGAGGTGAGGGAGTAAGTTGACAGGCTAAAACGCCTCCCGACGCTCCGGCGGGCTCGAAAAACCTGCCCCAAGAACCACCAAAGCTGCTAACTTTTAATTCGTGCGTCAGCACTGTCTTTACAGATGTAGAGTGGAAAGCGCTTTGCTACTATGTCCATAAGACATCGGTGCCGCCCGAAGAGCCACCTTCGATGAAGGAAGCAGTGCACATGGTTGGAAGGCTGGGGGGACATCTGGGCAGAAAAGGTGACGGTCCTCCTGGCACCCAAAAACTGTGGCGCGGACTGCAGCGGCTGGGCACCGCAACCGAGATGTATGTTATCTTCACCCAAGAAGAACCTCCTCACCCCCTCGAGTCAGGCCCCTGAACCGCCGGTGTCAGGTGTGTATAATGACCAGCCGAGGGCGAGGGGGATGTAGGAAATCGTAGTGTGTGACCGCGCCGTGCACGGACTGTTCCAAGAAATCCGCCACGTGATTCGACTAGCGGGTAATCTTGTCCCGGTCCTGGAGCACGAAAATCCCCTCGGTCTGCCGGTTGCTTACGGTAGGGGCTTAATGACAGGCGTCCACCAGGGTTTCCAGGTGGTCCCTTGGCACCGGCTTGTCGGCAAACCGTCTCATCCTTCATCGCTGCCTGAGGAACCTGACGAAATCGCCTGTGACGAAAAGAACCCTCGGGGCGATGAGGGTGAGGTTTTCCATTTTCCTGGTCGAGACACACCCAGCTCATGCTTCACCTCCGGGCCCGTGGGGTTCCTCGACCCGACCCAGGCGCCCCCCTTTTCATCCGGTCTTTGCTTCCTTTTTCAGATGCTCCCTGATGTAGGGCCAATGAAGGAAAAGATGGATCCCGATGGCCAGCATGAATGCCAGTGCCATCCACTCGTGAACACCCATCAGAAAATGCCGCAGCGAGTAAAGAAACCTTCCTTCGCCGCGAAACCCCCTCGGAAGCACGTAGGCATTGATCAGGCCCGTGAGGGCCAACAGGCAGAACAGCCCAAAGGACACGATGTTGACCCGCCACAGCCTCCTCGCCCGCTTTTTCGAATCGCCCATCAAATCGGATCTCCATAAGGGGTCAGCAAGTTGGGGAACACATCCGCCCACGACCCACCGTTACCCTCTTTCGCCTGTTTTTACAAGAACCAGACACCAGACGGGCTTGATCACAACTCCCGCCACACGATGGGGGAACGTTGCGTTTCCACTCACAGCATGTGGAAAAGGGTCATGGTGGAACCCATAATCCCAACTGAACGTTCATGGCGTCACTCGCCGACCTCGACACCTGAAAAGGGGAACTTATTTTTGCACAAGCCCTTATGGGAAACAGTAAGGACCGATCAAGGACCGTTCCCCTCCGGGAGGAGGTGCTGCATGACAGAAAAGGAGCCGAGTATCGAGGAGCTGGAAAGGGCACTGTCCACCGACGATTCGACCAACCTTCAGGCCGATTCCTGTGCCCACACCGCTTCCTTTGCGGGTGTGGAGAAGGGACCCATGAGGGCATTACTGCCGGCCCCACAACGTGTGACTCGCATGAAAACCTTCGAAAAACTGCAACGCGGGCTCGAGGCGCCAAAGAGCGGGGCATCTTTGCCCCGTGCGAGGGGCAAGGCGTGTCGGCTCTGGCGGAAGCCCCTTGTGAGACACGGTTCCGAGGGCGCTGCGTGTCGCGACTAGCAGGCAAAAGACGGCATCTGCCGATACCACGGGCAGGGGGCCCTTCGATGGTGAAGCCCGTCGCGCAGATGAAGACGTCTTGCTTCGAATACCAGGAGACCCGTCGCTTCTTTGCCCAGGTAGGCAGGGGGCTCGAAACGATCGCCTCCGGGGAGCTTGAAGCCCTCGGGGCCCAAGGGATCGAGCCCGCAGTGGGCGGTTTCCATTTTTGCGCGGACACGCCCACCTTTTACGCCATCCATTACCGCTCCCGCCTTCTCACCAGGATCCTTGCGCCCCTCCTTACCTTTGCCTGCAGCGACCGTGACGATCTTTACCGGGCCGGACGCTCCCTCGATTGGACCGCCGTGCTGTCTATCGACCTTACCTTCTCCGTTGCGGCCCATGTGTCGGACAACAGGAACCTGCGCCATTCGAAATTCGCGGCCCTTTGCCTCAAAGACGCCGTCGCGGATTTCTTCACGGACCGATTCGGCAAGAGGCCGAACGTGGACCGGAGCAATCCGGATGCTCGGCTCAACCTCTACATCGAAAAAGAAAAGGCGGTCATCAGCCTGGACACTTCGGGAGGCTCCCTCCATCGCAGGGGCTACAGAGGCGAAACCGTGGAAGCTCCCCTTCAGGAAACCCTGGCGGCGGGCATGGTGGCCCTTGCAGGTTGGAACGGTGAGACGCCGCTTTATGACCCCATGTGCGGGTCCGGAACGTTGTTATGCGAGGCACTCATGGTCTCTTGCCGCATACCGGCAGGGCTGCTGAGAAAATCTTTCGGATTCTGCCGCCTCCCCGATTTCGACCGGATGCTGTGGGAAAGGGTCCGGAAGGAGGCGGACGGACAGATCCGCCCCCTGCCCCTGGGGCGCATCGCCGGAAGCGACAAGGACGGGGCTGCCCTGCGTGCCGCCCGGAGCAACTGCAGCCTCTTGCCGGGCGGCGACATGATCCGGCTTTCGCGGAAGGACTTCCGGCAAATCGGCGGCATCGAAAACCGGGTCATCCTGTGCAACCCCCCCTACGGCGTTCGTCTGGCCGGAGGAGAAGACCTGGGCGCGCTTTACAAGGACCTCGGGGACTTTCTCAAACACCGGTGCAAGGGCTCGCAGGCTTATGTGTACTTCGGCAACCGGGAGATGATGAAGAAGATAGGTCTCAGGGCGGCCTGGAAAAAGCCCCTGCGAAACGCAGGCCTGGACGGCCGACTGGTGCGATACGACCTGTACTGACACAAGCCTTCCCTGAAACGGGCTGCGCGCTGAAAAGGCGTTGCACCCACAGGTCCCGTTTCCCCACCAGGGTAAATTTGTTCCATGCGCGGATCAACTGTGAATCGTGTCGAATTTGGCAGGAAGTGACCCGAAGAATCGTTGTCGTTGTCGTTCGCGTTATCGTAATCGCCTTTGAGGTTCACATACTTGGATTGTTGGCTGCCCCTAACCAAAAGGCAACGAATCCCAGGGAGCAATGGTACCCATCAGCCTGGGCGCTGCCTTCGGGTTCGAGAACGATCACCGTCCCTGCGGGACTGATTAGGACAACGACAACGAACGGAAATAGCCAAGAACGCTTCTAACAGAAGTGCTTTTTCATGCAATTGCTCTCAGTATCGATTTACCCTGGTTTGCCCACAGGCGAGATTGATCGGTCACAAGAACTGTGCCATAAGCGGTGCTTGGCCATGTATAGCGCTCGCGGTCACAAATTGCGATTTCCTACATCCCCCCTGCCCTCTGGGAAGAGAGCCGGGGTGAGGGCATAAGAAGCGCGGTTTGTGACCGCGCAAGGTATATCACAGGGTTCGGCCACCGGATTGGTCGTTTCTTGTGCGATGCGTTGGCAGCCATGGAAAAGAGCAGGGTGAAACCTGTCCCTCGTGTCTTGTCTTGGGAGGGGCGGGTCCCCACCCACCATCTGCACACCCCTGCGAGCCGATGCGCCACGTCCTCTTCCTTGTGGCGGAACATAGGCCCGGGGCATCGGCTCTCCGACAGAGGCAGCAAGCAGTACCGGGCTAAAGGACAGGTTCTGGGTAACTGTTGATAGGTCGGCAGACAGCTCGATAAAGAGAAAAGCTGAAGCAGTCCTTGCAGGAGAAGGTCCCCATGCGTGAGTACACCGACAAGATGATCGCCGAAGAACAGGACGGCATCGGCTGGATAACCTTCAACAACCCTGCCCGCAGAAACGCCGTGTCCCTGGAAATGTGGGAGGCTTTGGGGGCCATCGCCGCGGATTTCGAGAAGGACCCGACCGTGCGCGTCCTGGTGATGAAGGGGGCGGGGGACAAGGCATTCGTATCCGGAGCGGACATTTCCGAGTTTGAGACAAAGCGCGATTCCGCAGCCGCGGAGGCGGAATACGCCGCAAAATCCGCTGCGGGGCTCGCCGCCCTGTACGCAGTGGAAAAGCCCCTCATAGCCATGATTCGGGGGTTTTGCCTGGGCGGGGGCCTGGCCATTGCACTGGCCGCGGATATACGCTTTGCCACCGAAGGCTCGAGGTTCGCCATCCCCGCAGCTCGACTGGGTTTGGGATACGCAGCGGCAGGCATCAAGACCCTTTGCGACCTGGTGGGGCCGTCGCGAACCCTGGACATCCTCTTTTCGGCCCGCCTGCTCGAGGCCCGGGAGGCCCTGGACATGGGTCTTGTCAATCGCCTCACCACGGACGACGCCCTGCACCTTGCGGTGCGGGACTACGCCCTTGGGGTGGCCCGCAACGCCCCCCTTACCGTCAAGACGGCAAAAGCGGCCGTGCACGAGCTGCTCAGGGACCCGGCAAAGCGCGATCTGGGGAGAGTGGAAAAGATGGTGGCCCAATGCTTCGACAGTTCCGATTACGCGGAGGGCCGCAGGGCCTTTATGGAAAAACGCAAGCCCGTCTTCACGGGCAAATGAAGCGATGTTGCCCATACCGCCGCTGCCGACACGGGTCAGATCGGTTGCCCGGATTGGAATCCCGAATCGCATCGTGGAGTTCGGGGGGCGGGCTTTCTGAGACAGGGCGCTATCCCTGCCGTTTTTTCGCCGCCGATAACACCTCCAGAACCTCCCCATCGCTCACGTCGTACCAGTTCCGGTAAGCGTCGGCCACGGCGAATACGGGGCCGCAACCCACATGGGGGCATACCAGCTCGTCGGCCAGGCGGGAAAGGCGATCGAAAGCCCGTGCGGAAGCGGTGGGAACCGCCACCACTGCACGCCGGGCCTGCATCTTCTTGACGATTCTTACGGCGGTTTCCATGGTGGCGCCCGACGCCAGACCGTCATCGACGAGGACAACCGTCTTACCTGCCAACTCGGGCAGATCAGCCTCTTCTCCGTACCGCTTCAACCTGTCCTTCACACTGGCCAGTGCCCTCTGCCTCTGGAATTCCACCACCGCCTCATCGAGCCCCAATCTGCCGATGAGGTCCTTGTCGAGCACGGAGGTCCCGTCGGCACTGACCGCTCCGAAACCGGCCTCCGTATTGCCCGGTATCTGGATTTTTCGCACGACCATCAGGTACAATGGAGCCTTGAGACGTTCGGCCACCGGAGCGGCCACCGCCACGCCGCCGTTGGGAATGGCCAGAACCACCGTTTCGGGACCCGCCCGGTCTTCCAGCTCCCGGGCCAGCACCCTGCCCGCCTCCTCCCGATTCCTGTAGATCGCCTGTCTCAACACGGGGACCTCCTTTTCCGAGCGCCTGGGTGAAAATTCCGGCATGGATCGTCGTTCCCGCCAGGCGGGTCTCGGTTTCTGCCAGCATCACGTTGGGAGACGCCGTTCCCCCATGCTTGGCTCCGCGGGGGAATTGAAGTTTATTAGGGTGGGCACTGCCCACCAAAAAAAGGAGTATACCGCATTTGATCGGATATGGTCGGAACGATGATCAAGGCCGAAAAAAAACAAAGATCAGTGACAGTGCCGGATGGCATAGAGGCTTGGGTGCACCTTCACCCCGACCCTCCCAGCGGGCGAGGGGGATGTGGGAAATCCCAATTTGTGACCGCCCACACTATAGAAGAGGGGTGGATGCAAACAGACCCGACAGGCTGGGGGAGGGTCGGGTTTCCCTGACCAGCGACAATTCACATCCTTCCGGCTCTTCCATCGTCGCAAGGTTCATCCCGGTCTTCGAACCTCGCGTGTTCGGCAAATTCAGGCGCCTTCACACACACAGGGATTTCCTTCAGCTTTTCCATCGGCGTCTCGCAACACCGGGGAACAGATTGGGAGTTTCCCCTGACCTCCCGTGCATTCCCGCATTCTTTGCATTGATACACAAAAGCCTTTTCCATTGTGAACCTCCCTACATCCTCACCTCCGCCATGTGAGCCCGCATCTTGCGATCATCGAGAAAAGACCCTCCATTATCCCCTCACATGGGGTGCGTATCCACAAACAGACTATGCCATTTCTCCGCTCGCGCCGGTTCTCACAAACCCCTCACCACGCAACAAGGCAGATGAACCGCTGTCAGCGCAAGGACTCGTAGTGGCGCTTTTCAAAATAGCAGTCGGATTTTTCATCGTACACCGCCTCGTCGACGTGAACGTACTTGGGGCTGTCCGGCCACGGACCGCAGGCCAAGACAACCGGATCGCCCAAATTGAACTTCGCGCCGCAGGCGGGGCATCCCTCCGCATTGAGGGTGTTCACCTTCTCTAGGTCCAGTATGGTGTACTTTCCCTTTTGCTTCTTTGTGCTCATGGTCACCTCGTGGGCAACAAGATCATGGGAGCGATTCTCTCTAAGCCCCATCTCGTCCTCAATACGTCAATCGGTTGAGATAACCTGACTCGACGATCGGTTCCTTTTGTGGCTCGTCGATCCCGGTCAACATCCTTTGCCGCAAAACCCCTGTGTTTCAAATTTACGCATCATATCTGCGTCGTCAAACACCATTGTATGAGAATCAGGAGGTGGCGCAAGGCGGTGCGCACCGGTCCCGGGAGCTCCCGCTCCTTGTTCCAGGTGCACCGGCGACACACTGGAGGCTGCGCGAGAGAAAGCGCATGGAAATACACGGCCTTGATCATCGTTCCGGCCGCATGGGACCACGGATGGAGTGCCGCCTTTCCGGTGGGCGGTGCCCACCCTATCGAAAACCTCAATTAAGGCTGGGCTCCATCCATGGATGCTGCGGCTTGCGTAGCGAGAGGCGGACAGAAAACAGGCCGCGCCTGGCCGGAACGATGATCAAGGCCAAATACGCCGACGACCGATGACACGGCCCTCAGGAGTCCATGGCAAAAAAAGGCCGATCTTGCGCTCAAGATCGGCCCTCGAAAGCGTGCCCGTCCCCGACCATATCTGGGTACCTGGCCCGGTGTGTGCCTCTGAATGGGTGCTTTGCCGGTTACTCGATCACCATGAGCACCTGGTTTGTGTCCACCTTGTCGTCCACCTTCACTTTGATCTCTTTTACCTTGCCTGCTGCGGGGGTGGAAATGGGGTTCTCCATCTTCATGGCCTCCAGGATGAGCACTTCCTGGTCTTCCTGAACCGCATCGCCTGCCTTGACAAGGATCTTGATGATGGTCCCCGGCATGGGGGCCATGACTTGTGCGCTCATTGATCGCCCTCCCTCCTCTGATTGTCGGTCGGCGCCTTTCGTCTCCCCACTGGCAAGAGACCCAGGCCTCGGTGTGAACATCCCTTGTAAGAAAAAGTCGTTACGGTGTCAAGCCAAAAGGCGGACGGCCGTCTATAAGCGCTTTACAAAGAAAGCCGATTCTTGTATCGTCTCCTCGCTCGTGTGGCCAAGGCAGGCCAATCGCACACCGAGGCGCTCGGACGTGTTCCAGGGAGGATGCATCGCGAACATGGGGCTTTTGGTTCCCGGTCCGAATCGGATTCACTTCTTTCACAGGTGCCCATTCACGGGTTCGGGCCGCAACAGGTTGCTCTCCTTGCCTGCGGCGCTGCGATTGATTCTCGCTCTTCTGGCCGCCGCTGCCGTCCTCCTGTGGGCCCCTTCCTGCGGCTCTTGTGCGGAGGCGGCAAAGAAGGAGCAAGGCCCTCCAACGCCGGAGTACCCCGGCATCGCGCAGGTACTGGAAGGCCTCCAAGAACGATACGCAGGAAGCAGATTCTGTGCCAGCTTCCGCCAGGAATCGACCCTCAAGGCCATGCAGATAACGGACGAGGCTTCCGGTTCGGTGTGTTTCAAGCACCCGGACAAGATGCGGTGGCAGTACACGGAGCCCGAAGAACAACTGGTTGTCAGCGACGGCAGGACCTTCTGGATCTACCGGCCCCTCGACCATCAGGTGATGGTGGGAGAGACTGCGGCCTATTTCGGAGACGGAAAAGGCGCGAGCTTTCTCAGCGACATGGGCCTTTTGGAGAGCCGCTTCACCGTGGGGTGGGCGAAGACCGGGACCCTGGCCGACCACAACCGGGAGGCGGTCCACGTACTGGAGCTGGTTCCCAAGAACGGCCTCGGGGGCATTTCCGTTCTTTATCTCGTCGTTTCCAGGAAGACTCTGGAGGTGGTGGAGACGGTCTCCTACAACCCTTTCGGGGATGAAACGAGGATCCGTTTTTCTGACTTCACCTATGATCCTCCGCTGGACGATGCGTTCTTCAGCTTCCGGGTTCCCGAGGGGGTAGACATCATACGGATGGACGAAAGGTAATGAACACCCATGGAAGGCTTTAAGGACCATGGCAAGGCCCGTGTCTTGCTTGACCGGGTCAGGCAACTGCTCGAGGAGCGAAGGGCGCTTTTGCTGGTCCACAACTACCAACCGCCGGAGATTCAGGAGCTTGCCGACATGTGCGGCGACTCCCTGGAGCTCAGCATCAAGGCCGCCCGCAGCGACGCGCAGGTGCTGGTGTTTTGCGGGGTGCATTTCATGGCCGAGACCGCTTCCATCCTGTGCCCTGAAAAGACGGTGCTTCTTCCCCGCCACGATGCCGGCTGTCCCATGGCGGACATGATAACCGTCCCTGCGCTGGAGAAACGGCTTCGGGAACTGCCCCCCATGCCCGTGGTCACCTACGTGAATTCCCCGGCTTCCGTAAAGGCCCTTTCCACCATCTGCTGCACGTCTGCCAACGCGGTCAAGGTGGTCAACAGCCTGGATGCCCCCGAACTGCTCATGACTCCCGACCGTAATCTCGGGCGGTACGCCGCGAGCCATACCGACAAGAAAGTCCACCTGTGGGAGGGATACTGCCCCATCCACGACCGCCTCACCCCCCAGGAGGTGCTGGAGGTCAAGAGGGAGCACCAGGACGCCGTGTTCATGGCCCACCCCGAGTGTCGCCCGGAGGTGCTGGCCCTTGCCGATGTTGTGCGCAGCACTTCCGGGATGCTGGCCTACCCCGGCGAGACCAGGAAAACCTCGTTTATCGTGGGCACCGAGGTGGGGCTGCTGCACCCCCTGCGCAAGGCGCACCCCCACAAGTCGTTCTATCCGGCTTCCGGGGACATGCTTTGTGTGGATATGAAAAGAATCGGGCTGGAGGATCTGGTTCGGTGCCTTGAAAAAATGGAAGGGGAGGTTCGGGTCCCGGAGGCCGTGCGCCGACCCGCCATGCAGGCGGTGCAACGCATGGTGGAGCTGGCATGACGAGGACTTGGGGCCAGGGCCTTGCGGAGCAAGCGCATCACTGGGCCACCTAACTTTTCGCCGCGGTCAGGTCCGTCGAAAACACCGATCATTGGGCACTGCCTGCCCCTTGCGCGGGCTTCCGACGTCCGGCCCCGCCAAGGGCGGGGAAGCTCTTGCGCAAGGATGTGACGTCAGGCCGCGTCTTCGATCCCCTCATAAGATATGTCTGCGTTGCTGTGCACTTTCTGGACGTCTTCCGCCTCCTCCAGGGTTTCCAGAAGGCGGATCAACTGCTCGGCCTCCTTGCCCTCCACCCGCACGGTGTTCTGAGGGATCATGGTCACTTCGGCTTCGGACCAGGCAATGGAAGCAGCCTCCAGGGCCTCCTTGACTGTCTCCAGGTCCGCGGCCGCCGTGACGACCTCGTAGGTGGTCTCTTCTTCGCGAACATCTTCTGCCCCGGCTTCGAGGGCCGCCTCCATGAGGGCCTCCTCCCCCACCGTCCCCTTCTCCACCACGAGGAGTCCCTTTTGCTGGAACATCCAGGAGACGCACCCCGCCTCGCCCAAACTTCCGGCGCACTTGCTGAACACGTGACGCACCTCGGCGGCGGCCCGCCTCTTGTTGTCCGTGAGGGCCTCCACCAGGACGGCCGCCCCCCCCGGCCCGTATCCTTCGTAGATCATCTCTTCGTAGTGGGTCCCTTCGAGCTCACCGGTTCCTTTCTTTATGGCCCGTTCCATGTTGTCTTTGGGCATGTTCTCCGCCTTGGCACTGGCGATGGCGTTTCGCAGCCTCGGGTTGGCACCGGGGTCGCCCCCGCCCATGCGGGCGGCCACCGTGATTTCCTTTATGATCTTGCTGAAGACTTTACCCCGCCTGGCATCCGCTGCCCCCTTCTTGTGTCTGATGGTGGACCACTTGCTATGCCCTGACATGGCCTCCTCCTCTTCTTAGCATCGCCACGATGTAAATCTCCCTGCTGGCCTTTCGACTGCTCAGGGGTTTGAAGATTCTCTGCTTCCCAAAACACCGTTTCACCGCTTCCAGGAAGGGATCAAAGTCCTCCCCCTGGAAAATCTTGCAGACGAAACTGCCGCCTGGCAGCAGTACGCTACGCGCCAGACCCAGCGCGGATTCGCAAAGTGCCGCCGACTTGAGTGCATCGACCCGCTTGACCCCCGATGTGTTGGGCGCCATGTCGGAAAGAACCACATCGTACCCACTGCCGATCGCAACGAGCAGCGACGGACCGGGATCGAGGATGTCTCCCTCCAGCACCTTCACGGTTGCCGGAGAATCGATCCGCACCTTCTGACTGTCCACCCCCACCACGGCACCTTGCGGCCCCACGAGCTCGGCCACATACAGGAGCCATGATCCCGGGGCGCATCCCAGATCGAGGACCCTGTGACCGGGCTTCAGGATGCGGAAGCGCTTTTGGATCTCCTGGAGCTTGTATACCGAACGGGCGGGGAACCCCTCCTTACGGGCCCGCCGCGCATAGGCATCCTCCCACCGGTTCCGGGAAACGGAGCGTGGCCTGCCAGGATCGGTTTTTCTCCCCCTTTGCTGCATGTTCGTTGACCTTTGCGCGAGAAAAAAATAGAACAAAAAATCGATTTAATCAACGGATATCCATTCTTAGAGACAGGGGTGGGCCCGAAGGCGTGGCACTCAGGGATTGCTTTCTTTGGGAAGGCCCCGTTGGCCCACAGGAAGCCGAAAGAGGCCCCGGGGGGAGCGTCCCACCTCTCTCCAAGAGCCCGAGGGCTTTTCCCCAAGACTTTCAGCGGATTAGGGCATCCTGCCGAAACACACCAGATGTAGACGCACTTTTTACTTGACATACAACATATTGTGTCTGTACAGAGACCCCACACTTCGCGGCGAAGGACAAAATCAGGTCGGCGCCCAAGTCGGACAATGGCAGAGCACCGAAGGCATGCAGGGGGAACCCATGGGACAGAAACCGAAGATACTGGTCACGGACGAGGGGAACTTCGACTTGACCGCGTACAGTTGGGACGATCATCGATTTTCCGATCTTCTCGTCAAGGAAAACCCCATCGATCCGGATCAGGCCCTTGGCATCAGTCGGGCGCTCCGTGACGAGATCGCGAGGATGGAGGTGTACACCATCACCCTGCCGCTCATGGAGCAAATCATCGAGAAAAAGCTGCGGGACTGCGGCCTGACGTGTGCGGCCCCCGTTCGCCTCGACAAGTCTCTCTTCAAGGGAAACGGACTTGTGCTGTCGGAAAACGCGAAAAGGGTTCTTCACAGAAGGTATCTGAAGAAGGACAAGCAGGGACGGGTCATGGAAACCCCCGCGGAGATGTTCCGCAGGGTGGCCCGACACATCGCCCGCGCGGAAGCCAAGTACGGAGACGAGACCCATGTGGCCAGGATGGAGGAGGTCTTTTACGGGCTGATGACCGAGTCCAAATTCCTGCCCAATTCTCCCACCCTCATGAACGCGGGCCGGCGACTGGGGCAGCTCGCCGCCTGTTTCGTCCTTCCCATCGAGGACAGCATGGAAGGGATCTTCGATGCCCTGAAGAACGCGGCACTCATTCATAAGTCGGGAGGGGGAACCGGGTTTTCCTTTTCCCGTCTGCGGCGCAAGAACAGCATGGTGGGCACCACCGGAGGCGTTGCCTCGGGCCCCGTCTCCTTCATGAGGATATTCAATACGGCCACCGAACAGGTGAAACAGGGAGGCACCCGCCGGGGCGCCAACATGGCCATCCTGAGGGTAGATCATCCGGATATCATGGAGTTCATCCACTGCAAGGAAGACGACAAGCAGCTCAACAATTTCAATATATCCGTGGCGGTGACGGACGCGTTCATGGAAGCCGTGCGCAACGGGGGTTCCTTCGCCCTCGTGGACCCCAAGGAGGATGTCACCACCGCGGAGTTGCCCGCTGAGGCGGTGTTTCAGGCCCTTGTGCAGCAGGCCTGGGCACACGGGGACCCGGGCGTCGTGTTCCTGGACAGGATCAACAGGGACAACCCCACCCCTTGCCTGGGGCAGATCGAGAGCACCAACCCCTGCGGCGAGCAGCCCCTGCTCCCCTTCGAGGCGTGCACCCTCGGGTCCATAAACGTCTCGAGGTTCGTTTCCGAAAACGGGGCGGGAGCGGCCATCGACTACGAAGCACTGAAAGAGGTGACCTGGTGGGCGGTGCGCTTCTTGGACGATACCATCGACGTCTCCCTTTACCCGTTGCCCCAAATAGAGGAGATGGCCCGGGGAAACCGAAAAATAGGCCTTGGCGTCATGGGCTTTGCCGATATGCTCTACAGGCTCGGTATCCCTTACAACTCGGACCGGGGCCTGGAGACGGCCGAAGCCCTCATGTGCTTCATCCAGAAGGAGTCCCACGAAGCCTCCAAGTGGCTCGCCGAGGAAAGGGGTGTTTTCGGGAATTTCGGCAAGAGCATCCATGCAGGGCAAGAGAACTGCGCCTACCGAAACGCCACAACCACCACCGTGGCGCCGACGGGCACCCTGAGCATCATCGCCGACTGCTCCAGCGGCATAGAGCCGCTGTTCGCCCTGAGTTTTGTCAGAAACGTCATGGACAACGACAAGCTGCCGGAGATGAACCCTTACTTCGAGAAAGTGGCCCGGGAAAGGGGCTTTTACAGCGGGGATCTGATGAGCGAGGTGGCCCGACACGGCAGCATCCGCGATGTGGAAGGCATCCCCGAGGACGTGAAGGCCGTCTTCGTCACTGCCCACGATATTTCTCCCCAATGGCACGTGCGGATGCAGGCGGCTTTCCAGAAATTCACGGACAATGCGGTCTCGAAAACCGTCAACCTGCCGCGCCACGCCACCATGGAAGACGTGAGCGACGTGTACAACCTCGCCTACGACCTGGGGTGTAAGGGGGTCACCATTTACAGGGACGGCAGCAAGGAAAACCAGGTGCTTTCACTGGTGGACAAGAAGCCCCAGGAAGATGGTTTCATGACGGTGGTCAGGGAAAGGCCCGAGACCCTTGAGGGCTTCACCACCAAGATGGTCACCGGAATGGGCAACCTGTACGTAACGGTTACAGAGTACGAGGGGCGGCCCTTCGAGGTTTTCGCAACCATAGGCAAGTCGGGACGATCCACCACGGCTAAAACCGAAGCCATCGGACGCCTTGTTTCCCTGGCCCTGCGATCGGGGGTGAAGGTGGAAAAGATCGTGGAACAGCTCAAGGGCATCGGAGGGGAAAGGCCGGTATTCCAGAAGGACGGGCTTGTCCTCTCCATACCGGACGCCATCAGCCGTGTCCTCGAGAAACGGTACATGCAAGACGGCGTTTACAGGAAACCCGGTGGGCACCACAGCGGACTTCTGGGAGAAACCTGTCCGGATTGCGGGCAAACCATCAGCTTCGAAGAAGGGTGCATGACGTGCCATTTCTGCGGGTTCACCAAGTGCGGATAGCGGTACGGGGCTTTTGAGACGGAAAGGGGCTGCAGCATGAGCGCCAACAGGTTGCCACGGAGCAGGATTGTGGACATTCTTGCCGTGACGGCCCCCTGCGACGGGGTCTTTGTCGAGGGGTGGGTCCGCACGCGAAGGGATTACAGGGACTTCTCGTTCCTGGAAGTCAATGACGGCTCGTGCCTGCAGAACCTGCAGGTGGTGGTGCCGGGCGAATTGTCAGGTCAGGAAGACTTTCGCCAGCTTGGCACCGGAGCCGCCGTGGAGGTGTACGGCGACATACATGCCTCCCCGGGCAAGGGGCAGAACTGGGAGATGCGGGCAGGCTCGGTGCGGTGCGTGGGAGCTTCCCCCGAGGACTATCCCTTGCAGAAAAAACGCCATTCCGACGAATTCCTGCGCACCATAGCCCACCTGCGGCCGCGCACCAACAAGTACGGAGCCCTGTTCAGGCTGCGCTCCGAGCTCGCCTACGCCCTGCACCACTTTCTCAAGACCCGGGGATTCTACTACATCCATACTCCCATCATCACCAGTTCGGACTGCGAGGGGGCCGGAGAGATGTTTCGGGTCAGCACCTCCGAGGCCCCAGGAACCGGCGCCGATGGCCGTACTGCCTCCGATTTTTTCGGGAAACCTGCCTTCTTGACGGTCTCCGGGCAGCTCGCCGTGGAGATGTTCGCCCTGTCCCTGGGCAATGTTTACACCTTCGGCCCTACCTTCCGTGCCGAGAACTCCAACACCAGTCGCCATGCGGCGGAGTTCTGGATGTTGGAACCGGAAATGGCGTTCTGCGACCTGTCGGGCGACATGGACCTGGCCGAAGACATGGTCCGCTTTTGCACGCGTTACGTCACGGAGAACTGCTTCAAGGACCTGGAGCTTTTCGCCCGGTTCGTGGACAAGAACCTGATGGCGTCCCTGGAGACCATCGCCTCAAAGGACTTTCTGCGCGTGTCCTACGCGGAGGCCGTGAGAATACTCCAGCAATCGGGAGCCTCCTTCGACTACCCACCGGCCCCGGGCAACGACTTGCAGACCGAGCACGAACGGTACCTTAGCGAGGTCCATTTCAAACAACCCCTCTTTGTGTTCGATTACCCGTCGAGCATCAAACCCTTCTACATGCGATTGAACGACGACGGGCAGACGGTGGCCGCCATGGACCTGCTGGTTCCCCGGGTGGGGGAGATCATCGGCGGAAGCCAGCGGGAGGAGCGTCACGATGTCTTGGCCGCGCGGATCGAGCAGACCGGTCTCAACAGGGACGACTACTGGTGGTATCTGGAGTCGCGCAAGTACGGAAGCGCCGTCCACAGTGGCTTCGGCCTGGGGTTCGAGCGGCTCATCATGTTCATGACAGGAGTTGCGAATATCCGGGACGTGATCCCCTTTCCCCGGACCCCGGGGAGCATAGAGTATTGACGCCGGTCCCTGGCATGGGCACAAACCGGGGCTGTCGTGATCAAGGGCCTTGATCATCGTTGCGGCCACATCATTCCCCCCCCCCACCTGAGGCACGGGGGCAACTATCAGCGCGGTTGAGAAAAAACGGCACCTGGCTCACCTGAGCGAAATCACCAGATTCCCTGATGGTCATCGGCATCCGGCCGGAAAGGGGGCGAGTCTGTTGTGACCTTGATGACAAGGAGCGTGATGTCACGCTTCGGACCTTCGGCCCCTGGTGAAAAGGCGCAGTACGTCGTATAGGGCGTCGAGTATCTCATGGGCCCCTGAAGGTGCATTTTCATATATACCTCGCGCGTGCACAAACTTGCGCCTTTTATACCCTCACCCCGGCCCTCTCCCAAAGGGCGAGGGGCGTGCAGGAAATCGCAATTTGCGACCACGCGCAGTATAGTAAGGTGCAAGCTTGCCCGCTCCGACCGACAAGAAAGCACTTGCGCAGCGGGGACGCGGTCTGGACAAACCCCACCGGAGGAACTCCTACGCAATCACCGCAACGACTAACAGGCAAGAATGGGGAGACAAAACCGATGGAAAGGAGCTCGTGACATGGCATACGACACCATCGACTACCAAAAGGACGGGGGCATTGTTCTTATCACCCTGAACCGTCCCGAACGTTTGAACGCCATCGATTACCGAATGGCCATGGACCTGGACAGGGCCATGGACGCCCTGGAAGAGGACCAGGAGGCAAGGGTGGTGATTCTGACGGGCGCGGGTCGGGGATTTTGCGCGGGAGCGGACATCAAGGCCATGGCCGACCCCAACGCCAAGCGTCTTCCCATCGGAAAACGTTACAATTTCTTCAACAAGATCGAAGACGTACCCAAGCCCGTCATCGCGGCCATCAACGGCCCCTGCAACGGGGGCGGCCTCGAGATCGCCCTGTGCTGCGATTTTAGGATTGCTTCCACCGACGCGAGCTTCGGCCTGGGGGAAATAAAACTGGGTGTGATGCCGGCCGGGGGCGGCACGGCGCGGCTCCCGCGACTGATAGGGATCGGCCGGGCCAAGGAGTTTCTCTATTTCGGCGACCGGGTGGACGGCCGCCAGGCCGAAGCCATCGGGCTCGTCAACAAGGCGGTGAGCCCCGGCGATCTGATGCCCGAGGCCCGAGGGTGGGCCACCGCCCTTTCCGAAAGGGCCCCCCTCTCTCTCAAGGCGATCAAGTACTGTGTCAACCTGGGGATGCAGATGGACCTTCTCGGGGCCATAGATTACGAATCCAAGCAGGCGGCCATCCTCAGCCAGACAGAAGATGCCAGGGAAGGCATCATGGCCTTCGTGGAAAAGAGAAACGCGGTGTTCAAGGGAAAGTAGGCTGTGGTGCAAGGACTGAAGGAAAGGAGGACCCATGGGTTCGCAAGAAGGCAAGAAGAAAGTGCCCATAAAGGAAGGGATTTTCAGGCTGACCGGAAACGGGAACGAGGGTCACCTGATCGCCAGCCGGTGCAGCGCATGCGCAGAGTGCTTCCATCCGACGCGGGCAGTTTGCCTCAACTGCTACGGCGAGGACCTGGAGGAAATCGCCCTGGGCAAAAGAGGAAAGATCCACACCTTCACCATCGCGAGGACCGGTTACCCCATGTCTCCGGTGAAGGCGCCCTTTGTCACGGCCCAGGTGGAACTGCCGGAAAAGGTGATGGTCCTGAGCCTCATAACCGATATCGGCCTGGACAGCGTCCGTATAGGAACCGAGGTGGAGCTTTACTTCTGGAAGGCCGAACAGGACGCCGAAGGAAACGACGTCATGGCATACGCCTTTCGTCCCGTTACGGCATGAAGGGTGTGGAGGGAGGAACCTGCGATGCAAAAAGAAGTCGTCGTATTGGGAGTGGGTGTGACCAAGTTCGGGCGGGTGATGGGGCGCAGCCTCGCAGATATGGCCCGGGAGGCGGGGCTCAAGGCCCTCAAGGATGCGGGCATGGATTTCAGACAGATACAGATCGGATTCTGTTCCCACTGCAACCAGCCCCTGGGAACGGGTATGGAATCTTTCGCCCAACTGGGGATGACGGGAATCCCCGTCACCAACGTGGAGGTGGCCTGCGCGAGCCACACCCGCGGGGTGATGCTCGCCGCGGATCTGATCGCATGCGGCGCTTACGATACGGCCATGGTCATCGGCGTGGAAAAAATGCCCAGGGGTATGGTCCCCCTTGGAGACCCCGGCGACATGTCTTACGGCTTCCGGTTGGGAATCATGCCCATGCCGGGGGCCTATGCCATGCAGGCCCAAAGGCACATGCACGATTACGGCACCAAGCCGGAACACTTCGCCAAGGCCGCGGAGAAGGCCCATCGCAATGGGAGCCTCAACCCCAACGCCACGTACCAGGACGTCTTCACCGTGGAGCAGATCATGGGGTCCCGCATGATCGCCGATCCCATCACCATGCTCATGTGCTCGGCCAATGCCGATGGGGCCAGTGCCACGGTGATCTGCTCCACGGAAAGGGCCAGGCAGTACACCACCCGACCCCTGAGAATGGTGGGATGGGCCGGGGGCAACCCCATGTACGTGAAGGGGGAGTCGAGCCTTTCAGAGGGTCCCACCGAGCACCTGGGGAAAATGGTGTACGAAATGTCCGGAATCGGTCCGGAGAGCGTGGACGTAACGCAGATGCACGATGCCTTCAGCCCGGGGAGA
>Ga0209163_1002111_pt1 | contig 17757 bp, 19 predicted proteins | sample MTBAKSrepl2MetaG_FD_187457 | JGI IMG/M metagenome (GOLD analysis project Ga0209163, IMG submission 187457) | Enrichment culture microbial communities om Arthur Kill intertidal strait, New Jersey, USA, that are MTBE-degrading - MTBE-AKS2 (Arthur... | ecosystem: Environmental > Aquatic > Marine >...
GTGACCTTCTTCATATTTTCACATGTAAAGAGGCGTCCCATGGGGTAGAAGGCTTTGTCAGGGAAAAGTGTCCCCAGGCGGTAGATCATTCCCTCTTCGGTCCCTACAAGAAAGCTCTTCTTCTCCGATTCCCTTGCATAGGCGATCATCTGTCCCGTAGAAAGGACAGCATCTGCAGCTTTAAGGACATCCAGCGGAGATTCAGGATGAACCAAAACCTCTGCTTCGGGATACTCAGCACGCCCTTTTTGCAGGTCCTCCATGCGGATACGGTTGTGGACATAACAAAACCCGGGCCAGATCTCCATATCAGCTCCCGTCTGGTCTTTGATCCAGGCTCCCAGGTTCTTATCGGGCAGAAAGAATATCTTTTGCCCTTCCAGCTTTCTGACCAGGTCAAGGGCATTGGAGGATGTACAGCAGAGGTCCACCTCAGCCTTGACTTCAGCGGATGTGTTGACATAAGCCATGAAGAGATGACGGGGAAACGTTTTGCGGAGGCTGCGGATATCATCAGCAGTGATCATATCAGCCATGGGGCAGCCGGCCTCTTTTTCCGGGGTGAGGACGGTCTTTTGCGGAGCGACGATTTTTGCACTCTCTGCCATAAAGCGGACTCCGCAAAGGAGGATCCTCTCCTCGTTCACATTGGCGGCCAGACGGGCAAGTTCCAGAGAGTCCCCCAGAATATCAGCCACATCCTGGACTTCAGGCCTCTGATAATTGTGTGCCATGATGAGTGTATTCGTCTTTTTTTTAAGCTCCATGATTCTGGATACGGTCTCACGTTGTGTCATGTCTTCTCCAGGATATCTTTCAGTGTGGTCCCTTTTAAAAAGCGGATGACGTGTTCATTGAGCCTGACCCAGACATCCCTTGTGATGCACTGGCTGAGATCAAACTCGCAGGTAAAATCTTCTTCGACGCATTCAACGACCTGGACATCCCCTTCAAAGAGAATATAAAGGTCATAGAGAGAGATCTCATGAGGCTTTTTGAGCAGGTAGACGCCTCCATGTTTGCCCCGTGCGCTCCCGATGATCTTCTCTTTGCTCAGCTGCATGACAAGCTGCCTCAGATAATTGTTTGAGACCTGCTGGCGCAGAGCGATCTCTTTTGTACTGATTACTCCATCTTTCCCGTGGAGGGCCAGGTCAGCAAGAAAACGCAACCCGTATCTTAATTTCGTTGAAACCTTAAACATAAGCCCCCCTTTTAAGGATGATGCCTTTTCTTTACTATACGGGAAATAGAGGTTCTGTCAAATGTTATTTACTTATTGACATTAACCCTTGGCTCTGGCACAGCCCGGTCGACGAGGCCGATGACTTCACCCCAAAAGAGATGATGATAATCGCGGCCTTTGTAAAAATGTCGTTCCACCTCTTCGGGGACTGCATCAGGCTCTAATGCCTGGACTGAGATGATCCTGCAGATCAGTGAAAAGGGCGCCTCTCCGATATAGGGAATCTTCTCCTTCCCGTATCGCAGCATGGGGATCCCCAGCTCTTTGATTTTGTCTTTATCACGGAAACTCTCTGTTCCGCAGATGCGGAACCACTCATTTCGCTCCGGGCCGTCAAAACAATTCACGGAAAAAAAAGGCCAGGCCTTCAAGTTTTCAAACGTATGACGGCTGGGACGGATATAGGTGAGAAAGACAGACTTGTTCCACAATGTTCCCCAGAACCCCCATCCGATGGTCATGGCATTGGGCGGGGCATCCGGCCCGGGGGCGGAACATAACAGGGCACGTCCTGATGAAACAGCATCATTCAGCCGGGCAGCGGCTTTCCAATGACTCTCTTTTCTTTTCATTCTCACTCCTTTTCACAATTTCCTTTATCCTATCACAAGGAAATGTTAGGGTAAATAGAGATTGACGGACAATGAGATTTTGGTATACTTCTTTTCAGTCTGTTGCTTTGGATGCTTTCACGGGTCTTTACGATGGCAAACCGGTGAACCCCGCCAGGTCCGAGAGGAAGCAACGGCAGCTGTCTTTGCCAGGCGTAAAACCGCCCGGAAAGCATCCAAAAGAACGGGGTGGTTATGTCCTACTTAGCACTTGCACGCAAATACAGGCCGCAGGACTTCAGTGAAGTGATCGGCCAGAAGCATATCGTCCAGACCCTCTCCAATGCCATTCTTCAGAACCGCATTGCCCATGCCTATATGTTTATCGGCCCCAGAGGAGTGGGGAAGACCTCCATCGCGAGGATCTTTGCAAAATCCCTCAACTGTTCACAAGGGCCCACAGTCACACCCTGCGGCACCTGCGACTCCTGTACAGGGATCGCGGCAGGCTCCAGCCTTGATATCATTGAGATCGATGCCGCTTCTAACCGCAAAGTGGAAGAGGTCAGGGAGATCCTTGATAACGTCCAGTACCTCCCCTCCCAGTCCCGCTATAAAGTCTATATTATCGATGAAGTGCATATGCTCTCCACCCATGCCTTCAATGCCCTTTTAAAGATCCTTGAAGAGCCTCCGTCTCATGTCATTTTTATCTTTGCCACTACTGAACCTGCAAAAATACCTGAGACCATTGTCTCACGCTGCCAGCGTTTTGTCTTTAAACGCATGTCCCGGGATGAGATCAAAAACCAGCTGGAACATATCATCGAAGAGGAAAAGAAGACCATCGAACCCGAAGCCCTGGAGATGATCGCTGATGCCGCAGACGGGAGCATGCGCGACGGACAATCCATTTTGGACCAGGTCATCGCCTATTCCGGGGACGCCATCGAAGCAACCCACGTGGAGATCCTCACCGGTGCCCTGGAAGAGAGCCTCTCCCGCAAAGCCCTTCCTCTTCTCGCCGGAAAAGATTTCATGGGCCTTCTTGCCCTTCTTGAAGAGTGTGAAGAACGGGGAGCTGATTTTCAAGCCATCCTGGCTAAACTCTCACGCCTGGCCAGGGACCTGCTCCTTTTTCGCGAAAGCGGGAAAGCAGAGATCCTCTTCCACAGAAACGACCGTGACTATTATGAGGGGCTAATGGCTTCATTCTCATCTGAACAGCTTGTCCTGATGAACGACCTTCTCGCCGATGCTGCTCAAAAACTGCGGTTTCTCTCAGAGAAGCGTATTTTCATGGAGTTCCTCTTCTATAAGATGATCCATTCAGAGACTCTGTTCACTTCTTCTTCCGGCCTTCCGGATTCCCCGCCCCAATCTGCCCGATCAGCTCCTGCAAAAGCCTCTTCCGCTCCTGGACCATCTGCTTTTTCCTGGAAAGAAGCAGTTCTGGAAAAAGCGGGCGAAGAAAACTCGCTTCATCCCATCCTGGAGAAAGCACGGATGGCTGTAAATACCAAGGGGATCCTCTTTTTAGGATGGGAAGACCCCTACTTTCACAAACAGGCTGTTTTACGCGAAGAACAGATCACGGACCTGATCCGGGAGATCGACAAAGAGATCCCCGTACGGATGATCCTCATCAAAGAAAAGAAAAAGAACTCCGGGAATGAAAAAGAAAGCCGCCGGAAGTCAAGCGGGACTAAAAAAGATATCCCGGATGAAATCCTGGAGTTTAAAAATGCCTTTAACGGCGAAATCATTGAACAAAGGAGGAAAGACGATGTTTAACGGCCAGAATATGAAGCAGATGATGAAACAGGCACAGAAGATTCAGCAGCAGATGGCAGAGGAGCAGAAACGCCTGGAGAGTGAGACCATCGAAGCGCAAGCCGGGGGCGGGATGGTCAAAGTCGTGATCAACGGACGTAAAGAGGTCCTCTCCCTCACCATAGCTGATGAAGTTGTGGATCCAGATGACAAAGAGATGCTCCAGGACCTCATCATTGCAGCTGTCAATGAAGCCAATGCCAAAATGGATGAGTATATTCAGTCCCGCATGGAAGAGATCGCAGGGCCTTTTGCGGGTTTGGTATGATCCCTGCTCTCGAAGAGCTCATTGAGTTTTTAAGGATCTTCCCCGGGATCGGCGAGAAGAGCGCCAGGAGAATGGCCTTTTATCTGCTCAAACTTTCCCCTGATAAACTGGATTCTTTTGCCGATGCTGTCCGGGCTGTCAAATCCATCTCAAAATGCCCCCGATGCGGGATGTTCACCCAGGACGAACTTTGTGAATATTGCCGGTCATCCCATCGTGACCCATCCGCCATCTGTGTCGTTGAAGAAGTCCAGGATGTCCAGGCCATAGAACAGACTGGCATCTATCAAGGGCTTTATCATATTCTCGGTGGCCATATCTCCCCTGTGGATGGCATCTTCCTCCCGGATCTCAACATCGCGTCTCTCTTCGACAGGATCGATGCATCAGTGACCGAGGTCATCGTCGCCACAAACCCTACTCTTGAGGGAGAGGCTACGGCGAATTATCTTATTGAACAGCTTCGCTCCTACCCGGCGGTGAAGATCACCCGCCTGGCCACAGGGCTGCCCATCGGAGGAGATCTGAGCATTCTCAGCCCCATCACAGTAAGAAATTCTCTCCAGAACAGAAAAGATCAATAAGCCTTATCCCAGGCGATTCTGAATTCCTCCCATACTTCATCAGGACTGATCTGATCCATACAGAAGAGGCCCCGGTGTGTACATTGACGCTTACGGCAGAGAATACACTCTCCTTTGGGGCCGAGTACTGACGATTCATTGTGGATGGGGCCCACCTGAGCTGGATCGGTGGATCCGAAAAGAGCAATAGTGGGACGGTGAAGGAAATCCGACAGGTGCATGGCTCCGTTATCCACCGAGACGATCACCCTGGCTTGCCGGATAAGGCCTGTAAGCTCTGCAAGAGAGGTCTGGCCGATGAGATCCCTGTAGGGGAAAGCCGCCCGCTTCAGCTTTTCAGCAATAGGCCTGTCCGCAGGCGATCCGGCAAAGACAGGCTCAGCCCCGGTCTCTTTCCATACAGCCTCTCCCAAATCCAGCCACTTCTCCAGAGGCCACATCTTGGAAGGACGTGTGGTCCCGGGGAAAAAAAGAACAGGAGCGTCCTCTTCAGACGAGGCCCCCTCATTTCGGAAGAGGACTTCGGGTACAGGAGGGATTCCCAATGCAGAAGCATACCGGAGGGTCCTCTCGGTCACATGACGCACCGGCCTTTCTCCTTCATTTTCAGGGAGCTCCACAATTCCCTCAGGGTTGACCGCACGGGCCAGAGAGAGAGTGAACCTGGAGCGTCTCAGCAGAATGATCACATGGGGCCGGGCCTCTCTCATCTCTTTAACAATCCGTTTTCTTGTGAAAAAAGAGTCCTTTACCCCTCTCTCGATCCATCTGTCCACACCGCAGACGATTCCGGCGGCTCCTTTCCCCTTGCTCCCGATGCAATAGGTGACTTTTGAATCCGGGTAAGCAGCTTTGATGGATGTCGCAAGAGGCAGAGTCATGAGAATATCACCAAAATAGTTCAATGAGACCACTAACACGTTAGAGGTATTGTCCATAGACCTCCATGACCTGCTCTGTCATGATTTCCAAAGTAAAACGTCTCCGATAACTCCCGTAAGCCTGACGGCCCATACGGATGAGATTCTCCCCGTTGAAAAGCTGTTTTAAAGCGACATTAAAGGAGGTGTCGGATGACGAATCATAGAGGATCCCTCCGCTCTCCGGAGTAATGATCTCGGTAGTCCCGCCTGTGGCTGCTGCCAGGACAGGCATCCCATGGGCGAAGGCTTCAATGATCACCAGCCCGAAGGCCTCTTTTCTGGAGGGAAGGACCAGACAGTCATGACCCAGGAAAAGCGGCCCCATGTGGGGCACGAATCCCGTGAAACGGATCCTCTCTTCCACCTGAAACCGTCGGCTGAGAGCGAGAAGCTCCTCTTTCATGCTTCCTTCTCCGGCCACTGTCAATGTCCAGGGAATATCACAGCAGGAAGCCAGACGGGGGATGAGAAGGTCGATTCCCTTTTCCCGGGAGAGTCTCCCGGCGAAGAGAAGCCTGAGGGTTCCTTCTTTTAAAAATTCTCTTTTCTGAGTGCCCGGATCCGGGATCCCGCTGTGGATCACATGGACCGGTTTACTGCATCCGCCTTTTTGGAGAAGATACTCTTTTACCGCACGGGATACGGCGATGAGAGCTGTGGAAAAACGGTAGTCTTTTCCTGTATTCATACCGTGAACTGTGGCGATGACAGGCCTTCGGCAGAGGCGTCCGGCCACTCCTCCAAGTATGGACGCTTTGGCCAGATGCGTATGGATGAGATCGATCCCCTCCCGGCGGATGAGCCGGCAGAGCTTCAGAAGATGCCCGGGAGAGACGGAATTCCTCACTCTGGTCACCACATCACAATCAGCTAGGGCTGAGGCTTCTTCATCACGCTGTCCGAAAGGGTGACGGTAGAGAGTGATGTGATGTCCTTTTTTTTTCTGCTCTTTGATCAGATGGAGAAGATACTGCTCTGCTCCTCCGAAGTTTGATGATGTGATCACGTGAAGTATCTTCATGATGAAAAAAGGGGCGTTTGAAACGCCCCTTTAAAGAGAGATCAGGACTCTGTCCAGGTCCCGGTACTTGAATCGTAGGCGACTGAAAGGCCGTTGGCATTCCCGGTGGCAGACCCGGTAGCCGTGATGGTTACAGTATCAGCGGGCGCAGCGCCTGCTGTTGTGACAGCAAAACCCCAGTTCGCTTCCACAGCGGGGTCAAGGTCGATATCCAGTGTGCTTTCAATGGCGGCGATATCGGCCAGTGCGGCAAACTGATTCGTTTTCTGTTTGTAAACTCTTTCTGCTGTGTAGATGGCATCGATTGTCGCTTTGGCGACGGCTCTTTTAGCATCTTTGACATAGTTGAGATAGAGCGGAACACCTGCAGCAGCGAGAATCCCTACGATGACAATAACCGTTATAAGCTCAAGTAACGTAAATCCTTTTTTGTTCATACATTCCTCCTTTTATAAATCGCCTTAAGGTAATTATAACAAAAGAAACAAAAACGTCAAGTTATTTTATAGATTCTCCTCCCTGAGGCGGTGTAAAAGTTCACGGGCCTTAGCATTCACTTTTTTGGGGACTTTGATCTTCACTTGCACAAACTCATCCCCTGCGCCGTAACTCCTCGGAGTGGAGATCCCCTTCCCTTTCATCCGGAAGACTTTTCCGCTTTCCGTCCCGGGAGGGATCTTCAACTCCGCATGCCCTGTGAGGGTGGGGACTTTGAGTGTCGTCCCGAGAACAGCATCGGAAAAAGTGATCTCCTCTTCCACAATGATATCCATTCCTTCTCTTTTAAAGACATCATGAGGCTTCACCCGGATCTCGATAAAAAGGTCTCCTGCCGGGCCGCCCATTTTTCCGGCTTCCCCTTCTCCCCTGAGTTTGAGGACAGATCCGTTGTCCACACCTGCAGGGACGGTGACTTCCAGCTTCTTCTCTTTGCGGGACTGTCCTGTCCCGTGACACTCTTTACAGGGGTCGGTCACCACTGTCCCTGTTCCTCCGCATCGGGGACAGGGGCGGCTCATCATAAAAAACCCATGACTGACTTTGACTTGTCCTGTCCCGTGGCAGTCGGGACAGGCTTGAGGAGCTTTTCCGCTTGCAGTCCCTGTTCCTGAGCAGGTTTCGCAGACATCAAGTTTGACAAAAGAGATGGTCTTCTTGCCTCCGGAGACAGCCTCCATAAAATCAAGGGAGAGTTCATACTGCAGGTCTCTACCCCGGGTGACTCCCGGATTACGGGTTCTCCCGGACCGGAAGGTCCCGAAAAAATCCCCGAAAAGGTCTCCTACGATATCGTTCAGGTCTGTGAAATTGGAGAAATCAAAACCCCCGCCGTTCATCCCGCCCTGTTCAAAGCCGGCATGTCCGAAACGGTCATATTGCTGACGCTTCGCCTGATCGCTGAGGACCTGATAAGCTTCAGTGAGTTCTTTGAACTTGTCTTCAGCCTCTTTATTGCCGGCATTTTTGTCGGGATGATATTTGATGGCCATCTTGCGGTAGGCCTTTTTGATCTCATCCTGAGAAGCGGTCCTGGGAACCCCCAGGACCTCATAGTAGTCTCGTTTTGCCATAGCCGTCAATCGACTTCTTTAAAATCGGCGTCCTGGACATCATCCTTGGATGTGTCGTCCTTCTGTCCGGAAGAAGCGGGTTCACCACCCTCAGGAGTCTCCTGGCCTGTGGCCTGTGCCTGCTTGTAAGCCTCTTCAGCCAGCTTATAAGAGGCTTCCTGAAGCTCTTCCGAAGTTTTTTTGATCCGCTCCATATCATCGGATTCCAGCGCTTCTTTCATGGCCTTGATCTTCTCTTCGATAGTAGCCTTTTCTTCAGCGCTGACTTTTTCCCCGAACTCTTTCAACGATTTTTCCACGCTGTAGACCAGGCTGTTGGCATTGTTGACAATATCGATCTTCTCTTTCTTCTTTTTATCTTCTTCAGCATTCTTTTCAGCTTCATCCACCATACGCTTCACTTCGTCTTCTGAAAGCCCTGACGAAGACTTGATGACGATGTTCTGCTGTTTCCCTGTGGCCAGGTCCTTGGCACTGACATTGAGAATCCCGTTGGCATCGATATCAAAGGTCACTTCGATCTGAGGGACACCCCGGGGAGCCGGCGGAATACCTGTGAGTTCAAAACGGCCCAGGGTCATATTGTCACCGGCCATGGACCGTTCTCCCTGGAGGATATGGATCTCCACTCCGGGCTGGTTATCTGCAGCTGTGGTGAAGATCTGTGATTTTTTTGTGGGGATAGTCGTGTTTCGGGGAATGATGGATGTCATGACCCCGCCCAGCGTCTCCAGCCCCAGAGAGAGCGGAGTGACATCCAGAAGCACCATATCCTTGAGCTCCCCTTCTCCTGAGATGATCCCCGCCTGGACAGCCGCCCCCACAGCCACCGCTTCGTCTGGGTTCACACTCATATTGGGTTCTTTACCGAAGAATTCTTTGACCTTTTTATGGACCAGGGGGACACGGGTGGATCCCCCCACCAGGATGACCTCATCGACTTCAGAAGCTTTGAGTTTTGCATCAGTCAGAGCCTTCTTACAAGGCTCGAACGTGGATTCCACAAGGTCGTAGATCAGTTTTTCAAATTCTGAACGTGTGATATCCAGGTTCAAATGCTTGGGCCCTTGGGCATCTGCTGTAATAAAGGGAAGGTTGACATTCGTTGTTGTGGAAGTGGAGAGTTCTTTTTTAGCCTTCTCGGCCGCTTCCTTCAAACGCTGTAAAGCCATCCTGTCCTTCCGCAGATCGATCCCTTCCTCTTTTTTAAAAGCGTCAGCGATATGATCAAGCAGGATCTGGTCGAAATTATCTCCACCCAGATGGGTGTTCCCGTTTGTGGAAAGGACTTCCAGGACACCGTCACCCAGCTCAAGAATAGAAATATCGAATGTGCCGCCGCCCAGGTCATAAACGGCGATCTTATGAGCGTGGCTGCTCTGGAGGCCGTAGGCTAATGCCGCTGCTGTGGGCTCATTGAGAATTCGCTTGACTTCCAGGCCCGCGATCTTCCCGGCGTCTTTTGTCGCCTGGCGCTGCCGGTCGTTGAAATAGGCCGGAACGGTGATGACCGCTTCCTTGACCTCCTGGCCCAGGTATTTTTCGGCATCTTCCTTGAGTTTTCTCAAAATCATGGCTGAGATCTCAGGCGGAGTGTAATCCTTTCCCATGATCTCAACGGCAACTACATTGTTAGGCCCTCCTTTGACTGTAAACGGGACCATGGTCTTCTCTTCTTTGACCTCATCCATGAACCGGCCCATAAACCGTTTAATGGAAAAGACTGTATTCTCGGGATTGGTGACCGCCTGTCTTTTAGCCAGTTCCCCGATGAGACGTTCTCCATCTTTCTTAAATGCGACGACGGAAGGAGTAATTCTGTTCCCTTCATTGCTGACAATGATCTTCGGCTGCCCGCCTTCCATAACAGCGACAGCAGAGTTTGTCGTTCCCAAGTCTATACCAATGATCTTACCCATTGTATCCCTCCTTTTATTCTTTATTCATTCGTTTCGTGACTTTGACCCTGGACGGACGGATGACTGTCCCGTAGAGAAGATAGCCTTTCTGGAACTCTTCACTGACGATCTCCTCCTCTTCCTGGTCTTCGGACTCCTCTGACATCATGGCTTCATGAAAGGCCGGGTCAAAAGGCTGTCCTTTAGCCTGGATCACTTCCACACCGTTCTGCCTGAGGACATCGTAAAACTGCTTCACAACAAGCTCCAACCCCTGGACAAGGGTCTCAGCTGAAGACTCTTCTCTTTTTCTGATGCTCTCCAGAGCCAACTCAAGGTTATCCAGGACCGGCAGGATGCTTCTGGCCATTTCAGCATTAGCCATTTTCATCCAGCGGCTCTTGTCTTCGTCCATCCTCTTTTTAAAATTTTCAAAATCAGCCATGACCCTGGCCAGTTTATCATGATATTTAGCTTTCTCTTCTTTGAGTTCATGAACCTCTTTTTTCAGAGTCCTGGCTTCTTTTTCCCAGTTCTTCTCTCCATGGGCCTGAGCGGAAGCCTTGACATGGCTGCGTGTGTTCTTTTCGGGATTCTCTTTTTCCCCGTTTTTTTTCTCCGGTGTTTCTTTCATACTCAACCCTCCTTAAATATATCGTCGATCATCTCTTCCAATATCCGTCCTGTGTAATCGAGAAGGGACATGATCCTTCCGTAGTTGATCCGCTTTTCAGCGACAATGGCGATCTTGCCCTGAAGCCCTTCTGGAATATTAAAGTTCCGGGTGATCAGGGTATATTCCTGCAGAGCCTGAAGCCTGTTTTCAGCGCCGATTCGTACTGCCAGGTTTTTTTCAGACCGCTCTTCTTCATTCTGTCCTAAAACACGGACCAGGATCTCTTCGGAAAGAAACCCTTCCTGCCCTTCAGACCCGGTTTTTTTAAAAAAATCGATGAGCCCTCCCACATAGACCTTCTTCTCCTCTTCGAGGCTTTTAGCCAGCTGGTCACGGACGATTCCCATCATAAAAGCACTGAACGACAAGAGGTCCTCTCTCCGGAGAAGCTCCAGAGCATCTTCAATGGCTTTTCCCACCACAAGATCATTCACATACCGGTTGACCTGTTCAAGGACGGATCTGTCCAGGGGTTCGAGGATACGGAACAGATGCTCCTTGATCATCCCCGAACGGGTGACTAGAAGAGCCAGAAGCCTGTTGGCGGAGACCGGGACAAAGGTAAAACAGGTAATGATATCTTTTTCCATGTGAGGGACGAGAGCCACTCCTATCTTATCGGATATTTTCGAAAGAAGAAGAGAGGTGTCTCTGAGGATATTATCCAGTTCCGAGACCTCCCGTTGATACTGATCCCGGATCCTCTGTTTTTCCCGGAGCGTGAGCTCCTGGAGATGCATCATGTTATCCACGTAAAAACGGTATCCCGTATCGGAAGGGATCCGCCCCGCTGAGATATGGGGCTGAAAGATATACCCCTTCTCCTCCAGGTCGGCCATGACATTTCTGATGGTGGCCGGGGAAAGTTCAATGGTATTATGACGGGAAAGAGACCGGGAACTCACCGGTTTACCTGATGTAATATACTCACTGACGATCAGGCTTAAAATCTGTTTCTCACGCGGATTCAAAATCTCATTACCCATATATTAGCACTCACCTTGCTTGACTGCTAATAATCTACCATGAGCATGAAGAGATGTCAAGGGGTGAAGTGCAAGAGATGGAAAAATTCAGGAGACAGCAGCTTCTCTCTGAGATCCTGCAGGGCCAGAGCCCTGTGGCTCAAAGTGTTTTTCTGTTCCGGACTCAATTCAGCCATGGTCCTTCCTATGTGAGGAAGGAAAAAAAGCGGGTCATAGCCGAACCCGTTCTTTCCCTTTGGATGATCCATGATGACACCGCGGCAGATCCCCTCTCCCAGAACCCATTCTCCCGAGGGGAAATAGATGACGATCACGGCCCTGAACGCCGCGCCCCTCCTCAGGGGAGGGATCCCATCCATGAGGCGGAGAAGTTTTTCATTATTGGCTATGTCATCCCTGTCCGGGCCTGAAAACCGTGCAGAGTAGATCCCCGGAGCGCCGTTTAGCGCATCGACTTCCAGGCCCGAATCGTCGGCCAGGGCAGGCAGCCCGCTCCAGAGGGAACAAACTTTTGCTTTTTTCAAAGCATTTTCAAAAAAATCACAGCCGTCTTCATCCACAGAAGGAAGGTCATGACGGACCTCGAAATTTACTCCGGGAAGTTCAAGAGCCGCCTGGATCTCCTTTATCTTCCCTTTGTTTTGAGAAGCGATGAGAATATTATGCCTGGACATGAGAAAAGATCACTTCCTGCTGGATCCGGATCAGGTCCCCTATCCCCTTTTCTGCCAGGTCGATGAGGCTGTTAAGCTCCCGCCTCTCAAAAGGGGCCCCTTCTGCTGTCCCCTGGATCTCGATGAGTTTTCCGTCCTGGGTCATCACCACATTCATATCTGTCTGGGCTGCGGAATCCTCTTCATAGCAGAGATCAAGGACAGGTGCTCCGTCCACGATCCCCACACTCACTGCAGCCACATACTGGTTGACCGGAAGAGAGGAGATCTTCTTCATATCACGGAGCCTGGCCAGGGCCATGTAGAGGGCCACAAAAGAGGCTGTTATCGAAGCCACCCGCGTCCCGCCGTCAGCCTGGATCACATCACAGTCCACCCATAGGGTCCGCTCTCCCAGCTCTTTGAGATCCACGACACCCCGAAGGCTTCGCCCGATGAGCCTCTGGATCTCAAGTGTCCGTCCTCCGGCTTTTCCCCGGGTACTCTCTCTCTGCATTCTCACTTGAGTGGAACGGGGAAGCATTCCGTATTCAGCCGTGATCCAGCCGCTCTGTGTCCCTCTCAAAAAGGGGGGGACTTTCTCCTCTACAGTGACCGTGGAGACCACCCTTGTATTCCCCCACTCGATGAGGAGAGACCCCTCGGCATGGCTGATATAATCCGGGGTCATCACGATGGGACGGAGCTGGTCGTTTTTCCTTCCGTCTTTTCTCATGCCGGTTCTCCGAGTGTCAACACCGAAATATGATGATTCGTATAAATACAGATATCCGCGGCAATATCCAGGGATTTCCTCACGATCGCCTCGGAATCCAGATCTGTCTCTCTCATGAGAGCCAGAGCCGCAGCATAAGCAAAAGAGCCTCCTGAGCCTATGGCCAGAAGGCCGTTTTCGTCTTCGATCACTTCTCCGCTGCCCGAGAGAAGAAATGATTCCTCCTCCCCGGCCACGATCATCATCGCTTCCAGACGGCGCAGGACTTTATCAGAACGCCACTCCTTGGCCAGCTCCACCGAAGCACGCCTGAGGTTGTTTTTATACATATTGACTTTTTCTGTAAACCGCTCCACCAGGGCAAAGGAGTCGGCAACGCTGCCTGCAAACCCCACGAGGACATTGTCGTTGATCTTTCTCACCTTGCTGGCAGTGCTCTTCACCTGTGTATTTCCCAGTGTTACCTGGCCGTCTCCCCCAAGGGAGGTCTTTCCGTTTCTCCGTACCATGATAATGGTCGTTCCTAAAAATTCCATAATTCTCCTTTATTCATTCTTCTTTTCCCCTCGCGGATGACATTTCTGATAGACTTTCTTCATCGACTCCATGGTCACATGAGTATAGACCTGTGTGGTGGAAAGGGATGTGTGGCCCAGCAGCTCCTGGACCATCCTGAGGTCAGCCCCCTTCTCCAGAAGATGGGTGGCAAAGGAGTGACGGATCTTATGGGGAGTGATGTGTTTGGCAAATGCCATGGTGCTCAATGCCTGGTCCAGGATACGCCTGATATCACGCTCCTGTAGAGGATGCCGGCGCAGACTCAGAAACACTTTTTTTTCCTCTGATGAACAGCGGGCATGGAGATACCGGTGCAGAAGGGTCAAGGCCCTTTCGTGGACGGGGACCAGACGCTCTTTCCCCCCCTTTCCCATGATCCGGACAAGATTCTCCTCAAAACGGATATCTTCAATTTTCAGCCCCACGAGCTCTCCCACACGCATTCCTGTGGCATAGAGGAGTTCAAGGATAGTTTTGTCGCGGAGCTCTTTTTCAGCTGCCTCAGGGAGCGAATCCAGGAGACGGGACATCTCATCCAATGTAAGAAAATCCGGAAGCCGCCGAAAGGCCTTCGCAGAGGTAATATGCGCTGAAGGATCGGCTGCGATATTGTTTTCCCGCAAATGATATCGGAAAAACCTTCTCACCGCTGATATTTTCCTGTTGATGGTGGTCCGGGCCCTGTCGATATCATAGAGATGTTCGATGAATGTCCTGATGTCCAGGGGAGTCACCTGCGAAAAATTTTTTTCGATAAAGATAAAAAACTCCCTGAGGTCATTACGGTAATTGATGACTGTGTGAGAGGAGTAGCCCCGTTCAACTTCGCAGTATCTCAGAAACTCCTCAATAGGATCCTCAGGGTTTTTCATAAGAGCAATCCTTCTCCGAACAGACGATCTTTTTCCCCTTCTCTACAAGGGCTCCCTTTTCGCACAGGGGGCATCTCTCTCCGGTGGGTTTATGCCAGCTCACAAAGTCACATTCTGGGTAACGGCTGCATCCGTAAAAAAGACGCCCTTTCCGGGTGCGTTTCACCACGACATCCCCTTTTGCGCATTTGGGGCAGACAATGCCGGTCTTATTCTCCACCTTTTTTGTATATCGGCATTCGGGATAATTGGAACAGGCGATAAATCTTCCATACCGTCCCTGCTTCATGACCAGGTCTCCGCCGCAATCGGGACATTTCTCCCCTGTAAGATCGCCGTTTTCCTCGGGGACGATCTCCCCGTTTTCCATACGGAAGTTCATGGTGTTCTTACATTCAGGATAACCGCTGCAAGCTAGAAATTTCCCGTTCCTTCCCCATTTGATCACCATGGGTTTTCCGCATTTCTCACAGACAAGGGAGGTCTCTTCCACATTCTCCTCTTTGAGCGCGGGAAGGATCTTTTCCACCTCGTTCAGCCATGCTTTCAGAGACCTGTAAAACTCCTCAATCACCGCTTTATGCTCCGCTTCCCCGCTTTCGATACGATCGAGGTCCTCCTCCATATGGCTTGTGAAGGAATAATCGACGATCTTGGGAAAGAGTTTAACCAGATAATCAGTGACGGTCATCCCCAGCTCAGTGGCTTTGAGTTTCTTTGAATCCCTCTCCACATATTTACGGCTGATGAGCACAGAGAGGATGGATGCATAAGTCGAAGGCCGCCCGATCCCCATGGACTCCAGTTTTTTGACTAAAGTGGCATCTGTATAATAGGGCGGAGGAGATGTCTCCTTCTCTTCACTGAAGATGGAGTCCGGGACAACCTGTGTCCCTGCAGGATAGCGGCTCAGGTCCAGCTCGGTTTCGTCCCTCTGTCCGAAGGTATAGACTTTTTCAAATCCTTCAAATGTCCTTCTGCTCCCCACGGCCTCAAAAAGAGTCCTGCCGTTTTCAAGATGAAGCACGGAGTTGATATAACGGGCCGGCATCATCTGCGATGCGACAAACCGAGTCCAGATGAGCTTGTAGAGGCGGTAGAGATCCTTCTCCATATGGCCCTGGATCTCGTCGGGGGAAAGAGTCAAGACAGTGGGGCGGATCGCTTCATGAGCATCCTGGATCTTGTTCCCTTTCTTTTTACCGAAAAATTGCGGTTTTTCCGGGCAATAGGATGCTCCGTAATGCTCCTGGATAAAGGCCCGGACCCTGTTCAGGGCATCCTGAGAAACGCGAAGGGAATCTGTTCTCATATAGGTGATGAGCCCCACATTCCCCGAGGGAAGGGGGATCCCCTCATAGAGGCGCTGAGCCAGCATCATCGTCTTTCTTGCTGAAAACCCCAGACGGTTATACGCCTCCTGCTGGAGGGTACTTGTGCGGAAAGGCGGAAGAGGCCTTCTGGGGCTCTCCTTCTCTTCAGCCTTGACAACAGTGAACTCTCCCCTGCGGATCTCGTCAAGAAGTTCATCCAGGAGGGCTTTCTCCCTGATATCCGCTTTTTTCCCTTGGATCTTGATCAGTTTGGCTTTGATCCCGTCAAAGGTGCAGAAGAGTTCCCAATAGGTCTCAACCTGAAAAGCACGGATCTCCTTTTCCCTCTCCACGACAAGCCGGAGGGCCGCCGACTGGACGCGGCCTGCGGACAATCCCTTATAGAGAATGCGCCATAAGAGGGGGCTGATCTTGTAGCCCACCAGACGGTCAAGAATACGGCGGGTCTGCTGGGAATAGACCATATCCATGTCAATATCCGTGAGATCCTCCAGTGCCTGAAGGATGCCTGTCTCGGTGATCTCATTGAAGCGGGCTCTTTGGACAGGAATATCGCGTCCCTCCAGTTTTGATTTCACATGCCAGGCAATGGCCTCGCCTTCACGGTCGGGGTCTGTGGCGATAATGATCCTCTCTTTGGACGACGCTTTATCGATGATCTCTTTGATGACAGGGCCCTTCCCCTTGATGGTGATATATTGAGGTTCCAGGGTCTCTTCATCGATCCCCAGTTTTGATTTGGGAAGATCGATGATATGCCCCACAGTTGCGGTGACATCATACTTTTTCCCTACGATCTTTTTTATCGTCTTTACTTTCGTAGGTGATTCCACAATAATCAGGCTTTTCATGATTTTCCCTTCTCTTTCCTGCAGGAGGTGATGATTATTTTTTCCCGGCGGTGAAGCCTTCGCCCCACGGTGCGCACTACAGCCAGGCTCACTGTAAATAAAACAGCTGCTCCTCCTATCCCTCCGCTCTCTCCCCCACGGGGAAAAAGAAAGATCCCCAAAAGATATCCCGCCAGGAGAAAAAGAAGCGGGAGCCCGTAAACCAGGCCGATAAGTAGAGAGGGCGCAAGAGTGGCACTCACATCTACTTCGTCCCCCTCTTTGATCCCTTCGGGCAAGGACTCAATGGGAATCTCCATATCTCTCGCCGCATCACACATAAGGCAATGTCGGCACGCCTCATCAGGATAGACCATGAGGACGGCTTTTGTCGCCGTCACTTCACGTACGACACCCTTTCCTGCCATCACACTCCTCTTCTTTTGAAAAAACCCATGATCACTCCCAGGGCCACAGACCAGAGAGCAGCCAGTCCGATCCTGAAGTCTTCAGGAAGAAGGAACGTGACGGTATGAGCGGGGATCCAGAACCAGAGGAGTGTCATGAAAGACTTCTCCAGGCCCTGAAATCCTTTTGTCTTCATGATCAGGTTGTCTGTTACGCGGTGAAACGTCATCATCTGGGGCCCGAAGAGAATATTCATGGCCGCTGATACAAAAAAAGCTTTTCCCGCCCCTGAGAGAAGAACTCCTCCCACGAGTCCTTTGTCTCCCAATGCCGAGACAAATCCCACAAACCCGGTAAAGGCATATTTGATAACAATACCCAAAAGCCCCCATGCCACCATCTTCAGTAAAAACTGGAAGGCGGTCATGATCCGGAAGGGATTTTTCCCTGCAATACGCAGGCCCAGGCATTCACCGAGCATCCCCAGGATAAAAAATTGAAAAAATGCGGACAACAGGACATGTGCCTGGACAAATTGTCTATAGTATTCCACGTTCACCTCCATTGATGATAAACACCATAGCAGGAGAATCTCATTCGTCAAGGATGTTCCCGGACAAGGAGCGGAGATGGCCCATGATCAGACGGGACACGATGGAAAGAAGGTTCGCTTCCACATAAGTGTATTCCTTTTTTTCCATCCGGCTTGAAAGATAGAGTTTCAATTTCACTTTTCCGTCATCGACCACCTGGATCAAATCGGAATAGAGCCCCTTTTTCCCCTCTTCATACTTCCAGTTCACTGCGAT
>Ga0209163_1002117_pt1 | contig 17676 bp, 15 predicted proteins | sample MTBAKSrepl2MetaG_FD_187457 | JGI IMG/M metagenome (GOLD analysis project Ga0209163, IMG submission 187457) | Enrichment culture microbial communities om Arthur Kill intertidal strait, New Jersey, USA, that are MTBE-degrading - MTBE-AKS2 (Arthur... | ecosystem: Environmental > Aquatic > Marine >...
AAATAGAGCCGGTCCTGAAACTCTTCCATAAACTTATATCCGAATTCAGGATCTCTCGAAATTGCATTGAATCCGCTGCCGGCAGAAAGATCTCCATGCAGATTGGGATATCTGCGCATTAGCTCAACAATCCTCCCCTCTTTTGGGATCGGCCCTTTTGGATATCCATTCCTTTCAGCCTCATTTTTCAAAGGTCCTATTTCAGCCCAAAAAACCTGTGAGTGTCCCAGGAAGACCAGTTTAGGAAACATTTTTAAGACTTTTTCCAACCGGGGAAGACCAGGCTCATCAACACATCCGTAATATCCCCCTATCTGTGAAGCAAGATGGAAAGTGAGAGGCAGTTCCGCTTCTTCAACCTGACCAAAGAAATTCAGATTTAACGGATCATCCAAATGAATATTTGGAATATATTCTCCTACACCCTTACAGCCCAATTCTTTATATGCTTCAAGCAACGGAAGAAAGTTAGCTTTAACAGAGTTTGTGAGATATCGTGGGTCAAAGTTGCAAAACGGAATAAGACGGTCGGGATAAAGATTACAAATCTCAAGAGTCTCCTCGGGTGTCACTATGGTATATCTGCACTCAGGCGACAGTGTTGTAAGAACAACAGCTTTAGTGATGCCGGCTTTATCCATCATCTCAATCATCACCTCCGGTGAAGGATAATGCGTGCCGTTTGCACGGGCTACTTTGGGATGTCTGCTAAAAGCTGTATGTGTATGTATATCAATCAGGTTGATATTACCGCTTTGTGAACTGCCGGTATTGGTTTCCCCGTTTTCGCCCGGAATAACAGAAGAGACATTTACACCTCCAAGAGCTGCAGTTCCAAGTAACATACCTGCTGATTTAATGAATTCTCTCCTGCCTTCCAAAGCCGGAGACAATTGCTGAGTTTTCATGCTTTTCATATTTCTGATTTTTATGGTTCTCTGAATTAATAATTGTCATTTAAATTACTTCCCGTCAATTTCGGTATAAAAATAAAATTAAAAACTTATACTGTAACTCGTTGTTAACTAAAATTTCTCCGTGAAAATAGCAAGAATGGTCCTGATACCGTCTCTGTAATTTCCGAGTCTGATATTTTCATCCGGACCATGCTGGTTATTATCAGGATTCACTGTCGGCACAATGACAGCAGGTACATCAAGTACATTTATGAACGGAGCAATGGGCAATGAACCTCCAAGTATTCTGAGTTTTACCGGTTCTGACCCGAACGCCCTGGTCAAAGCGCTGTTTAAAAAAATCCCGGGCTCCGATTCGACAGAGGTCCTGAATGCATTATATGAAACTGAACTTTCAAATTTTATTATTCTTTCATATTTGAGTCGCTCTTCATCTGTAGGCTCCCTGTCTGTGACATAAAATCCCTGATCCTCAATATATTTTCTTACTGATCTTATCAACCGTTGAGGATCACTTTCAGGGACTGTTCTCAAATCCAGCTCAACAACACAGGTTGAGGGTACGGCATTGGTAACCAATTCACCGACTCGGCCCGACTGCATACCCCTGATATTTAATGACGGGTACTGCAAAGATTCCTGGTAATTGTTACCCACTTTCTCTGATTTTGCAATGCCAAGCGTCCTGCGTATTGCATCTTCGTCATCCGGAACATTTTCAAGAATTCTTTTCTCCTCCGGCGAAAACTGAATATCGTCATAAAATCCGGGTATTATGACTCTCCCTTCACTATCTTTAAATTCAGCTAACAATTCAGCCATAACAAATGCAGGATTAGGGGAATAGTTACCGTAATGCCCGCTGTGTAAGGCCATCCTTGCTCCGTATGTTGTAAGGGAAATTCCTATCATACCTCTTGCCCCAAAACAGAGGGTAGGCCTTTTTGAAGTATGATTTGGCCCGTCAAAGACTATTATCATATCCGATTCCAGCAGATTCCTGCTTCGGCTTACTATCTTTTCTATATGGGGGGAGCCGATCTCCTCCTCGAAGTCCAGAAACACCTTAATGTCGTAATCAGGCTGCATACCAGCCTCATCCATTGCATCAACAGCCGCAAGGAACATGGCTACAGGCCCTTTATCATCCGATGAAGATCTGCCGAATATTCTCCATTCCGGATCAAATCCTTCTTCTAAGCGTTCCATGGATATAATCTCCCATCTTCCCTCACTGTTAAGTTCTTTCAATACAGGTTTATATGGATCCTCCTGATTCCATAGTTGGGGATCCACAGGTTGTCCGTCACCATGAATATAGAACAGCACTGATTTCCCGGGATTTTTAACCTTTCTTTCAAGTATAAGCACCGGCACAGACGGCGCTTCCAGTCTTGTGACCGAAAAACCCCTTGAGCTGAAAGCTTTTTCAAACCATACTATATTTTTAAGTAACATTTCAGGGTGATGCGAATCATTGGGAATACCCAGCATCTCAATGAAAAGATCCAGCGAGGATGCAGAATGCCGTTGAGCAAGCATGTCGAGATTTTCCCCGTCCCGTTTTTCCTGAGCATCTGCAGTAAAAATCTGACATACAAAAAAAAGAGTAAGTAACAGCCTGTAAACCATAATTTCAAAATTTTATTTAAAGTTTTGAGCTTGTCCTGAAAAGTATGCAACGCATCTTTTCATTAAATTTTTAAAATCAATCTGTTCAACCTGAACCAATAAAAACATAAATACCCGGAAAAAATCATTTTTCAAGCAGGGCAAAATGTTGTAATACACTGTAAATTTAACTATATCCATTGAAAACATGCAAATGATTTCACATAATACCCGACAGCGGATCATAATTTTTTTAATTAGGCTCTGACAGCGGCTTTGTCATGATAAATAGAATATTATGACTGAATAAAAAAATTTTTATTTTCCTGACGTGTTTATATAAATTCAGGATTGTCAATAAGGGCAGGAATTGTATCAAACAATAACAATCTCAAAAAAATAAAGTTATATTTGAGTCCGGTACATGAAGGGAGCGATATCCTTTGACCACATACTTTAGCGGACTATGATTTACAATTGACTATTGTGGATTTTATTCTCATAATAAATATGCCGTTTATTGAAATAACCTTAAAATCAAAATAATGCAAATTACAAAAGTTGAAGCCTTTCTGATGTCTTTTCCGATGCCGGAGCCGGTTGTTCTTCCATTTTGGGGTGGCATACGTACAATCTTAAAGAGAGATGCCATGCTGATAAAAGTACATACTGATACAGGACTTTCAGGATATGCTCCGGGACCCGCCCATGAGAGGGCTGCTGCTGAAATTAAAAATATTATCGGGCCATTCCTCATTGGCAAAGATCCGCTGAAATGGAAGACTTTCAGGTTCACCGGGAATTTGGATATCCTGAAAACTTATCATGCGGCAGAGGTTGCTGTAATAGATCTTGCTTCTAAATATGAAGGTTGTGCAATGTCTGAATTGCTTGGAGGCAGAAAACGCTCATCCATAAAGCTTTATGGGAGTGCAGGAATGTACATGTCGCCTGAGGCCTATGCAGAAGAAGCTGCAGCAATTTCAGCGATGGGATTTCCGGGATATAAAATGAGACCTGCCCTTGGGCCGGATGATGATATGAAGACTGTCGAACTGATGAGAAAGGCTGTCGGCCCCGACACTGCCATTATGATAGATGCTCACACATGGTGGAGGATGGGGAATAAAAGCTATTCACCGGAAACCATTAAATCTCTTGCCAAAGAGTTTTCAGCTTATAATCCTGAATGGCTTGAGGAACCGCTTCCCCCGGAGGATCATTATGCATATCACGACCTGAAATCTGAAGGATTCGTAAAATTAGCATCAGGAGAACATGAGCAGGAGATAGATGGATTCAAAAGTCTTATTGAAAAAGATGCCGTCCATTTCCTGCAAATGGATGTTTGCTGTCAGGGTGGATTTGAAATGGGAAGCCAAATATTTGATCTGACACAAAAAGCGGGACTCAGATTTGCTTTTCACAGCTGGGGTAATGAACTGGAAGTACTTGCTGCAGCCCAACTGGGGATTTGCTGGCCGGAGGATGTGGTTGAGTGGCTGGAATACCCTTGCTATTCTGCACCGGGACGGGCAGGTATGTATCCTTTCCCCCTCTCGGATGAGATACTGGAACACCCCCTTGACATTTCCGGAGGCTATCTGCAGGTCCCTGACGGACCCGGACTCGGAATTCAGGTGCATGAGAAAACAGTTGACAAATATCCTTTTATCAAAGGGCCATGGTCGTGGTTTAAGTTATATTCTCCCGAAGAGACTGTTGCAGTTACAGGCGACCACAGTATTAAATGGGTGGAAGAAAAGAATTCGTAAATAATTTTTTATACCCGGCAACATTAAAAAAATGGAAAAGAAAATAAAAAAATGGCCTAAGATCAGAGAGATGCATGTGACTCCAATTGCAATAACAGATCCGCCTCTGTTAAATGCAGCGGGATTGCATGCTCCCTATGCTCTCAGGACAGTAATAGAATTGGTTACAGATGACAATATATCAGGAATAAGTGAAATACCCGGAAGCAAATCTGTCAATGATGCATTGGAAGAAGCCGCTGAACTGATCACAGGAAAAGATCCCTGGCAACTCAATGAACTTTTTGAATTGATGAAAAGCCGGTTTTCGGAAGAAAAAGATCACAGGGGAGATCAGCCTTGGGACAAGAGGAAGCTTGTCCACATATTCAGTGCTGTTGAGGTTGCCTGCCTTGACATTATCGGCAAAGTTAGTGAAAGACCTGTCGTTGATCTTCTGGGTGGAAAATGTCGTGAAGAGGTGCCTTTTGCTGCCTATCTCTTTTATAAAAGGGAAGGTGCAGGCGGAATTTTGGAGTTTAATAAAGACCCTGATGCTGCCGGATGGTCACGTGCAAGACAGGAGCAGGCCCTTACACCTGATGAAATTGTCACACAGTCCAGGGCAATGTGCAGGGAATATGGATTCCGGTCGATCAAGCTTAAGGGAGGCGTTTTTCACCCTGAGGAGGAGAGCGAGGCAATTTTTGCACTGAGAAGAGAATTTGGCCCCGGGGTGCCGCTTCGATTCGATCCGAATGCTTTATGGAGCCTGGAGACAGGCATCAGGTACGGGAAAATACTTGAAAGTGCTCTCGAATATCTTGAAGATCCTGTCAGGGGTCAGGAAAATATGTCAATTGTTCGTAAAAGCCTGAAAATACCTCTTGCCACGAATATGTGCACAACCTCTTTTGAGGATCTGCCTGGAAGTATAAATATAGGATCAGAGGACATAATACTGTGTGATCATCATTTCTGGGGCGGATTGAGATCATGTATGCATCTGTCAAAGATTGCCGCAACATTTAACAGAAGCCTCTCAATGCACTCAAACTCACACCTGGGCATCTCTCTTGCAGCAATGGTGCATCTGGGAGCTGCAATTCCCCAACTTGATTATGCTCTTGATACCCACTACCCCTGGCAGTCGGAGGAGATCATCAATGAGGGTCCCCTGAAATTTCAGGATGGTTCAGTTGCCGTTCCCAAAGTGCCGGGACTTGGCGTCACCCTCAACAGAATGAATCTTGAAAGACTAAACAGAAAGTACAGGGAATGCGGTCTTACCGAACGGAATGATGAAACAGAGATGCAAAAAATTGAGCCCGGATGGACCTTTAAGGCAACCCGATGGTAGTTTAAGTCAGCAGAGCCTTAAAAACATATTATCTGTTCCGGGTGGTTTTTGACCGGAATAATTAAATGATCAGGATCATGAGATAAGTCTGATCCTGACCATATATATATATAACGGAAATTAAAAAATTGCCGTTACTCCTCCAGGCCCGACAGTTTTTCTGTAAGCAGGGCCAGCGCACTGTGATCCAGTTCACCTTTACCGAGGGCAATCAAGGCATCCATATTGACAGCAACCTGAGCACTTCCCGGAAGCGGAACTGAAAATTCCTTACCTGCCTGCAGTGCAATGTTCATATCCTTCCTGTGCAGCTTAATCTTAAATCCGGGATCGAAATTCCTGTCCAGAATCCTTTGTCCGTAGCGTTTCAGTATCTCACTTTGTGCTAATCCTCCCAGAAGGGCAGTTCTGACCTTTTTAACATCCACGCCGGCTTTTTTCGCCAGGGTAAGCGCTTCACCAACAGCCTGAATAGTAACACCTACGACAATCTGGTTACACGCTTTTGTCATTTGTCCTGCTCCGGAATCACCAATCAGCACAGCACTTTTACCCAGTACCTCAAAGATCGGTTTAACCCTTTCAAAAGCACTCTCATCCCCTCCTGCCATAATCGACAGGCTTCCCTGTTCTGCGCCTGTCTGACCACCTGACACAGGTGCATCCAATGCTTCAACTCCTTTCTGTTTCATAGCTTTGTAAACCCTCTTTGCTACCGAGGGGGAGATTGTCGACATATCGATAAAAACTGTTCCTGCTTTGATACCGCTTAAAACTCCGTTGTCTGAAAAAACCACCTCTTCAACTTCGGGAGAATCAGGCAGCATAGTAATAACAACGTCACTCTCCCGGGCAATCTCCCCGGCTGTATCAAATACCTTTGCTCCCGCATTTGCCAGTATATCTGAAGCTCTGTTTTTTTTCAGCACCAACAGGGAATAACCTGCACTTATTATGTTAAGCGCCATGGGTTTACCCATAATTCCCAATCCGATAAAACCTATTTTTTCTTTTGCCATTTTAAAAACATTTTATTTAAAGATATAATTTTTATTAACTGAGTCAGTCCCTGGTAAATCCATTCCACCGGAAATGAGACTTTTATATAGTTTAAATTAAAAACATTTTACTTAAATGAGGGGGAACAGCATTGCCCCAATATAAGTTACGATCAATCCTGTGATGCCCATTACGGCCAGCATTGCAGAAAAAGATTTTAATGTCTCACCTGTTGTAAAATTACTCATTCTGCTTATTATCCAGAATCCGCTGTCATTCATCCACGGAACAGGTTTGGAACCGCAGGCTATTGCAAGTCCGAGGTATAAAACATTATATTCGAGTGCAGCGGTGGCGGCCATTCCTGACAGAATTCCCGATGCAGTTATCATTGAAACGGTAGCTGATCCCTGGGCGGTCCTCACTATAGCGGTAATAAAGAAAGCCAGGGGTATCAGGGCCATCTGATAATTTTTAGTAAGCTCTGCAATTCTCAGACTGATGCCAGTCTGCTGCAGCATATTCCCGAAGGCACCTCCTGCAGCTGTGATCAGGATTATCACTCCGCCGCTCATGAGTGCCGACTGCACTGATTTTGAAATCGGTTCGCCGTTACCCGGTTTATGTCCGGCCAGCAAAAACAGTGCTAACAGTCCGCCTGTAATCAATGCCGTATTCTTATCTCCCATAAAGGAGATAAATGACATTAATCCGTTAGTTAAAACACCATTTGCCGGATCGGTACTAAAAGCTTTTACAATTCCGTCAAGACTTATAAAAATTACCGGAACCAAAATTGGCAGTACCGAAAGCCAGAGAGGAGGCAACTTTTTAATATCTTTATCAACGAGTGCTTCAATCTTGTCAATCGGTGCATCAGGCGAGTCACGCAAGGGTATCTGCAGCTTTTTATTAATCCAGACAGCATAAAAATAACCTGATGTCACTGCAAAAACACCCACAATAAATCCGCCAGTCATCATCATATGAATCGGGATCTTCATTACTGCAACCAAAAAAAGCGGTCCGGGAGTCGGAGGAAGAAGGGAGTGGGCCATTGTACCTCCCGCTGCAATAGTGAGAATTAACAGCAAATAATTTTTTTTAAGCCGGGCAGCCATTGCCTTGGCCAGAGGAACCATAAGGTAAAAAACTGTATCGAAAAAAACCGGGATGGCAAGAAAGAAACTGCTTATAGTAAATGCCACCGGTGTTTTTTCGACACCGGTTAACCTTATTATTGATCGGACAATACGCTCTGCTCCTCCGCTCTCAAGGAGACATTTCCCGATAACAGCTGCCATAGCTATAAGTATTCCTATGTGTGCAGTAGTGTTACCAAAAGCCCTCGCAACTCTTTCTCCGATACTGCTGCCCGCCATGGCTGAAGCCTCGGCAGGCGACATGCCGCTATGTAACGCAAACTGCTCAATATTTGATCCGGGAGTCATGATGGCAACAATAAAAGCAGCCAGGAGCAAAGCGATAAATGCATGAAACCGCAACCAGACTATACTGCCGAACATTACGATAACAGCAATCAGCAAAATAAAAAAAGGATCTGAAGTAAAAGGAGGCATGGTCATGTAATTTTCAGATTCACTGAGGATCTCAGTTCATTCATCCCGGAGAAGGTATTAAATGCCCCATCGGCGACAAACATAGAATCTGACCCGCAGCCGAAAAACCTCATCCCCATCTCGTGATATGGCTTAAAATAAGCCATGTCAGGTAAAAGAATACCGGCAGCCTTACCATGTTTCCTGGCAGCATTGATAGTTTTTGCAACTGCATCTTTAAACCGGGGGTCATTAAATTTGCCAAAAATGCCCAGTTCCACAGAGAGATCGGCCGGACCGATAAAAAGCACATCAATTCCCTCAACTGCCGCTATCTGCTCAGCCTGTTCAAGGGCTCCCAAAGTCTCTATCTGCACTATTCCCACAATCTCCTCCTGACCTCTTTCAAGATATTGATCAAAGCCTCTGCCAAAATTGGTGGCTCTTACCATCTTTGCCACACCTCTTACACCTTTTGTGGAGTACCGCATTCCGCCTGACACCAGCTTTGCTTCCTCAACATTTTTTATCCTGGGACACATGATCCCCTCGGCTCCAATATCCAGAACACGATGAATTCTCTGTCTCTCAAAACTTTCAATTCTTACTAAAGAGGCAGCATGAGTATGCTCAAGGGCCTGTAACTGAAAAAGTAAATCCTTATCGGTCCCGGAACCGTGTTCCAGATCAATAAGTACCCAGTCAAATCCCGCCAGTCCGACTATTTCGGCTGTAACTGAGCTTCCCAGATTTAACCAGCAGCCAAGCAGTGTTTCATCCCTTTGCAATCGCTTTTTTAGGTTTTTCATAGATCTTAATGATTTACAAATATTATTATTTTAAACAGATTTCATTTTATACCTTTCCTGTACAGTATTTCCCGCGATAACCCGGGTCATTTAATATCTCAAAATTACACGCTATAAAACTTCACCTTTTAAAACGAAGCCTTGAAATAATTTAAAAGAACTTAATACAGGGTATTTTACAATAATACAAACAAAAAAATACAATGGGAATATTTTTACCGGTTTAATATCTGTCAAAACTTTTATTCCTCATAAATGTTATTTAAAATAAAACACATTTTTAAAATAAAATAGTTATGGCAAAAGTAAAATTTAAAGGAAATCCGGCAAACACTGTAGGTGAATTACCAAAAGTCGGAGATAAAGCACCGGATTTTCAGTTAGCGACAGGCGATTTGGCCCGTGTAGGTTTAGATGATTTTAAAGGTTCCAAACTGGTGCTGAATGTATTTCTGAGTCTTGATACAGGTACATGTGCCTCTACGGTTCGTTATTTCAATAAAACTGCGGCAACTCTGGAGAATACCAAAGTATTATGTATTTCGCGTGATCTGCCATTTGCCCAGTCGCGATTTTGCGTAGCTGAGGGCCTTGACAATGTAGTTACTCTCTCAGATTTTAATCCTGGCAGTTTCGGAAAAAACTACGGACTGGAAATTGCAGACGGACCACAGGCCGGACTCCTCTCACGGGTGGTAATTATTATTGACGAAAATGGCATAGTCAAATATACACAACAGGTTCAGGAGATGTCCCATGAGCCTGATTATGAAGAGGTTCTTAAAGCCATTAACTGATCTGGTGTGGAAGCAGACCTTGTTCCCAGCTTTCGGCAATGGCAGCTTTCTCTCCGTTAATAAGGGAGACGAATGCGAGCAATGCCTTGCGGGCATCGCCAACAGGATAATAGAATGAATCCCAGTTATCGCTGTCCTCACCGTCATGGTTGGGAATTATAAACTGAAAATGATGAGCATCCTGCAACTCAAAGAAGGCGCTGGATGCTCTTCTTTCAATATTTTCCAGGTCCTTCAACGAAAGCTCTCCTTTCTGTTTCCTCGTGCGGCGTAGCAGTTTACGCCTCATAATATCTGTAATAAGTGAGGGAAGATCAGTGGCAGGTTCAACAGACCTGAAAAAAAGAATCTCTTCCCGTGAAAGAGGTGACATAAAAATGCTTAATCGGTTTATGTCTGATAAGGAAGGATGAGTTTGCAAAATTCTTCCAACAAAAGGATTACCCTCAAATAAGAGATCACCGGCTGACAATAATTCAGAAAGTTCCGTAATATCCAGTGCCTGAAGATCTCCCCTTACATCCATAACAACAAAATTTTTCTTTTCCCTGAATGTCTCTATCTCTTCACGGGTACGAAAATAGTAATCAATCCCGTCGGTCTCTCCGGGACGCGGACTACGGCTATTATATAACACTACAGATTTCAGCCGGGCATTCAGATCGGGATAATGCCTGGCTAATGCCCTGGCTAAAGGACTCTTTCCAACACAAGAAGGTCCCGAAAAAATTATTAATCTGAAATTCATCTGTTTAAAATATCATCATAGCATAAAAATAAAAAAAATTTTCTTTTGTCAGTATGTTTATGCTTTGATCGAAAAAATGAGCCTGCCAATCTAATTTTAAAAATATTATTACATTTGTACATAGGTTAATAAATGGTTTTATAGGTAATCAGATAAATATTTTAAGTTTATCGGATTGTATTATCGGGATTAAAAAATTATATGCAAAAATAAGGAGGAATTATGAAGCGAAGAGATTTTATTGTTAAGAGTGCCGGAATCGGATTGGCAGGAGCATTGGTTCCACACTTCGGCGGACTCACCTATGTCGGTTTAAATGCACAGGATGGTGAATATGATCTTGTTGCCGTCAGAGGAGGTGAAGCTGTCGATATGTTTGATAAAGCAATGGAGGCACTTGGAGGGATGGGTAAATTTGTAAAACCCGGACAAAAAGTTTTAGTTAAACCAAATATCGGCTGGGATGCACCGCCTGAAAGAGCAGCCAACACAAATCCTGACCTTATCTCAAGGATTATAAAGAGTTGCAAGGATGCAGGTGCTTCGGAAGTGGTTGTATTCGATCATACCTGCGACCAGTGGAACCGTTGTTATGCCAACAGTAAAATTGAAGAATCTGCACGTAATGCCGGAGCAAGAGTAGTTCAGGGTGATGATGAATCATTTTATAATGAAGTCAGCGTCCCCCGTGGTAAAAGTTTAAAAACCGTAAAAGTACACAGGGAATTACAGAATGCTGATGTATTTATAAACGTACCGATTCTTAAAAATCACAATTCAACAATCGTCTCTCTGGCAATGAAAAACCTGATGGGAGTCGTCTGGGATCGTCGCTTTTATCACAGTAATGACCTTAGCCAGTGTATAGCCGACTTTATAACTTACAGAAAGCCTGATCTTAATATCATTGACGGATACCGTATGCTGGCACGCAATGGTCCCAGGGGTGTATCTGTATCTGATGTTGCTGACCTGAGAGCACTTATTGCAGGAAAAGATATCGTTGCTGTTGATGCTGCTGCAACAAAGATGTTTGGTCGTGAGCCGAAAGACATTAACCATATCCGTATAGCAAGTGAGATGGGACTGGGATCCATGGATTTGGAAAATCTCTCCATCAAACGGGTTGCAATAGGGTAAACTGATAATGATTTGATCTCAGGGTCTCATCAATACTATAAAAGAACAGCAATAAATTCATCTGAATTATATTTTTCGGGTATCTTTACACCTGAATTTATCCTGTTATAGCTAACTTTTATAAAAACCGGCATATTAACCTGATCGGCATGTTTTGTTCATTAAAACTACCACTAATTTTTATAACTGACAATTAAATGAAACGAGCATCCCGATTAAACTAGTGACAATAAAATTTGATAAAAATAAGAATATGTGAGAACGAAGTGCTTCATCTGCCTGACTCGGTCTGGCAGGATTCTATTCGTTCTCAAATTTTTAATTAATTTGTTTTTCAATAATTATAAAATTTTAAACGGATGAATTTATATAATTCTCTGAAAAATGGAAGAAGGATCATTGCAGCAATTATACTGGTTATTACCTTCCTGCTTTTTATTGATATTTATGAATGGATTCCACAAAAATATTTCAGGGCTATACTTGATATACAGTTTGTTCCGTCACTGCTTGACTTTCTCGCGACTTTCTCCCTGATTGCAGGAGCAGGATTTATCATTGTTCTGCTGCTTACACTTTTTACAGGACGGATATACTGTTCTGTATTTTGTCCGCTGGGAATTATACAGGATCTGATTAATCGTTTGTCCCGGTCGGTATCAAAGAAAAAACGGTTTTTTAAATTTAAGAAACCAATGCCGGTATTAAGATATACATTTCTGGCTATTATGACATTAGCCATAATATTCGGAGCAGGCTGGATCACAGTATGGCTCGATCCCTACAGCATAGCGGGACGAACCTTTACCTACCTGTTTAAACCGTTTATTATCTGGGGAAATAACCTGGTACTGTTGCCGGTTTTCAGAAAAATGGGAGTCTATTTTGCTTATCACCATACTCTCCTTCAACCCTATATCATTCCTGTTATACTGTCATTCGTTATCATTGCAGCCATTGGATATTTCGCATGGAAGAGAGGCAGGTTATTTTGTAATACAATTTGTCCGGTAGGTACTTTGCTGGGAGAGATTTCGCGCTACTCCTTTTTAAAAGTCAGGTTTGACCATTCAAAATGCACACGTTGCGGCCGGTGCGCGGGAGTTTGTAAAAGTGAATGTATTGATATAAAAAATTACACGGTAGACTATTCCCGTTGTGTTGTATGCTTCAATTGCCTCGATATCTGTCCCGAATCAGCACTGGCAGTCAGCCCCTCTGCTAAACTGGATATTAAAATAGCTGATTTTAAACCAGCTCCTGAAATCGAGGTAGTAAAAAGCAATCACTCTTTAACAAATAATCGAAGGAAAATTCTTGTTACCCTCCTTGCCCTGCTGACAGGAAATCGTATTTATGCACTAATGAAGAACAAGATGCCTGAAAACCAGAAGGATCTCTTACGAAATCAAAAAGATTTTCCCGTAGCTCCTCCCGGGGCAGGCAATATTGAACGTTTTAACAATATCTGTACCGGATGTTCCCTGTGTGTCGCAGCATGCCCGACAGGTGTTTTACAACCTGCGCTCACTGAATACAGACTTATGGGATTTATGCAGCCGCATATGGATTACGTTACCAACTTTTGTAATTTTGATTGTGTAAAATGTGGCGAAGTTTGCCCGACTAAAGCCATTCTTCCCCTGTCTTTAGAGGACAAACACCTGACACAAATCGGGAAAGCAGTATTTGTCGAACAGAACTGCATTGTTTATACCGATGAAACTGATTGCGGGGCCTGTTCAGAACACTGTCCGACCAAAGCTGTTAAGATGGTACCTTATAAAAACGGACTGTTAATACCTGAAGTTGACGACACCATTTGTATCGGATGTGGAGCATGTGAACATGCATGCCCGGTAGCAGCTCCATTCAAGGCTATTTATGTAAATGGAAATTTTGAACAGGTATTTGCTGAAAAACCGGAAGAAGAAGAGAAGATTGAGCTGGATGAAGGATTCCCGTTCTGATTTTTTAATTAATTACCTTTTGCATAATTTAAATTTAAACCAATGAAACGAACATGAACTTTTTTTAAACAAAAATTCCACAAAAACAAATGTTTAAAAAAGTTTATGTGAGAGCGTAGCGGTTCCATATGTTCTCAAATTTTTAATTAGTTTATTAACAAATAATTATAAAATTTTAAACAGATGAAACGCCGGGATTTTGTAACAAATATTATGCTCACAAGTGGAGCATTAGGTCTGGGTATTAGTTGCAACCGTAAAATAAAACCTTCAGATACAGAAAATACACACCCCGAAATTTCGAATTCCGGAGACGGCAGAACAATTACCGAACCTGCCCGGCAGATTCCGGTTCTTGCAGAAACTGATGTACTTGTTATCGGAGGAGGACCTGCAGGCACTGCGGCCGCAATTGCAGCTGCACGTACCGGAGTTGAAACCTGGCTTGTGGAACGGTATAATCATCTGGGGGGACTATGGACAGGCGGCCTTGTACTTCCTCTGCTGTCGACTCATGCAATCGATAAACAAAAAAGATGGAAGCAGGTAATTTATGGAATAGGCGGAGAGATGTGGGACCGGTTGAAAAAATTAAATATGTCAATCGATTCATTCAATCCGGTTATAGATCCCGAAGCCGGGAAATATATTCTTGATGAAATGATAAGCGAAGCCGGTATTAATATGTTATACCATGCATGGGCTGTTAATTCAATTATGGATGGCAATTTAATCAGAGGGGTAATTGTTGAGAGTAAATCGGGCCGGATGGCTATACTGGCAAAAGTTGTAATTGACTGTACGGGCGATGGAGATGTTTTTCACCGTGCAGGAGAAAATTACAGTACAATGAAATACCATATAGGACTGGTTCACCGGCTGGGCAATACCGACAGGATAAACTCTAAAGTACCTGGATTCACAAAAATGAATATCGGTAACCCAACTCCGATACCCGGAGTAAACTGGGTGAACATGAGAGGCAAAGATGACCAGGATGGTATTGACGTAATGAATTTATCACAGCTCCAGATGGAATATCGTAAAGAGATCTGGGAAAACTATGAAAAGATAAAACAAACTCCCGGTTATGAAGAGGTTTTTCTTTTAGATACTGCTCCGCAAATCGGGGTTCGCATGTCCCGCATTTTGGATGGAAGATATAAATTAACGCTTGAAGACTCAATGACTTACAGATCATTTGATGATGCGATAGGGATTAGCGGGGCCTGGACCACTATCTTATATAATGGTAAAAGAGTTAGCAGGAATGAGCGTCCGATGTGGCAAATTCCGTACAGGTCGCTTTTACCAAAAAAGACAGAAAACCTGCTGGTTGCAGGTCGCTGCTTCTGTTTTGAAGAGGGGCTGGTTGAAGACACAAGAATAATCGGAACCTGCCTTGTTACCGGTCAGGGAGCAGGTGCTGCCGCAGGACTGGCGATAAAGGAAGGTAAAAAACTGAAAGATATAGATACTAAAAAATTAAAAAACTTACTTCTGAAACAAGGTGTCTGGTTCGGATGAAAAAATGGCCTGATAAATCAAACATTCGCATTCTTTGCTCGCTGATATTCATTCTGCTTGCCCTCCCCCCGGGATGGAAAGAAATTACCGGGCTTTCAGCCTGGCTCAGTCCTTTCATAATGCTTAATTCAGTTATCTTGCTTAAGTCATTGGTGTGGCTTAATAGTCTCGGACTGATAATACTCATACTTTGCTGGTTTAATAAACGTTGGTTTTGCAGGACTATGTGCCCTGTCGGGTTAGCATGTGATGCAGTTTCAAAATTCAAAATCCGGAAAAATTTCTCTTTAGGAAGGATACCCCGGATTGGCAGGTGGCTGGCAATTATATCACTTGGGGCAGCACTTACAGGCATCCCTCTTTTTATCCTCCTGGATCCAATATCAATCTTCAATAGTTTCTTTTCAGTTTTTTCAAAGGAATTATCCATCGTTGCAATTTTATCTTTTTCAGGTCTGCCATTACTACTTTTAATAAACATATTTTTCCCTGGAATATGGTGTGCAAGAATATGCCCCCTGGGAGGACTTCAGGACGAATTAATCGAAATAAAAGCTGCTTTTTATAAAAAAAGACCAAGAGATATTAACCATAAAAAAGCCATATCTGCAGGAAGACGCATTTTTGTTGCATGGGGTGCAGGAGTAATATCAGGTCTGATTATACCCGGATGGTTGAAGAGTTCGTCTGCCAGCTATTTCAAACCTCCTGCATCGATTGAAAAAAACATGTTTAATACTCTGTGCATCAGATGTGGAAACTGTATAAAAGCCTGCCCTTCAAAAATAATTATTCATCATTCTGATAAAAGCGATCCGGTCTCCTGGATGACTCCTGAAATTTCTTTCAAATCTTACGGATACTGCCTGGAGGACTGCAATCTTTGCGGTGCAGTTTGCCCAAGTGGAGCAATCTCTCCTTTTAGCATCACGGCAAAAAAGGATCTGTTCATTGCAAGTATTGAGATTGATCTTGAAAAATGCCTTTTAACAAACCAAACTGAATGTGAAAGGTGCAAAACAGTCTGCAGCTATGATGCAATATTGATAATTCAAGGTGATTTGCCACTTATCATGAAACCTTCTGTTGACTTTCGTAAATGTGTTGGTTGCGGAGCATGTGCTGCCGCATGCCCTCCCCTGGTCATAAAGATGGTGCCTCCGGTCATAAATAGTTGTTATGGATAAAAAATTACCCGATATATATTACTTTAATCCCACATGCGAATATGCTGTTGCAAACGGGCATGTATCATGGCAGCCTAACCGGCTGCTTAAAAAGATGGAGGAAGACCTGGAGACAATTCCTCTCTTTCTTGCCAGTCAGGAAGATATTTTACTTGTAAAAAGGAGACCTTCTGATGAGTATCTCAATTTACTTGAAAAAACTGGTATTAAAGCTCCTGAATTTGTATTGTTAAGCGATGCAGTTAACGACAGATGCTTCAGAAACAGAAGATTGGGCAGCCTGATGCCATGGGGATGGAGTCCGGCTGTTCACCGCCTGTTGGAGCCTGTAAAAATTTACTGTTCAGAAGAGTTTCACAACTCTCCGGTCTCTGTTTGGAAACCTTCAATGCGCGATCTCTATTCAAAAAAATTTGCCCTTGAAATATTAAAAAATATACTTCCGTCACTTCCTGCAGAAAAAATCATACAGCCGTACTATATTCCTGAAATATGCACGACCCGGGAGAAAATTGAAGATTTTCTTATTAAGTGGGGAAAGCTGATGATAAAAGCTCCGTGGAGTACTTCAGGCAGGGGACTTCAACCCATAACCAAAACACCGGTTGTTGAAAAGGTATGGGAAAAAATTACAGGTATGATCAGAGAACAGGGCTATGTCATTACAGAACCTTATCTCGATAAAAAGCTTGATGTTGCCCTGCAGTTTGAATTAAAACAGGGCAAGGTTAATTATCTGGGGGTAAGCCGTTTTTTTACTGATACAAAGGGAAAATATCTCGGTAATATGATAAACGGGTGGCCTGACAGCTTTGATCCGGGTATTACCAATTTTGCTGATTCCCTGCCCTCTCTTCTGAAAAAACACCTTTCAGAAGCCATCGAAAATAGTGAACTTGCAAAACTTTATGAAGGATTTATGGGAGTCGATACGTTGATATTTACTGATCATAAAGGCAATCTTCGGATTAACCCCTGTCTTGAAATCAATATCCGCCAAAATATGGGACTGCTGTCACTTAAACTTCAAAAATTAGTTCATGAAAATAGTAAAGGCACCTTTAATATATGGTACCAGGGGAAAAAATCCTTCAAAAATTTCAGCGAAGAGATGAGTAAACTTTATCCTCTGAAAATAGCAGAAAATCATATTTTATCCGGATTCCTTCCGTTTACGGATCCCAATGAAGATCCCCTGTTTGGAGCATACCTTCATATTTTATAAACTGGAAATTTTCTTACCAAACAGACATTTAAATTGTCACATGTTAATAATAACCCTCATTTTTTTGTAACTT
>Ga0209163_1002118_pt1 | contig 17671 bp, 20 predicted proteins | sample MTBAKSrepl2MetaG_FD_187457 | JGI IMG/M metagenome (GOLD analysis project Ga0209163, IMG submission 187457) | Enrichment culture microbial communities om Arthur Kill intertidal strait, New Jersey, USA, that are MTBE-degrading - MTBE-AKS2 (Arthur... | ecosystem: Environmental > Aquatic > Marine >...
CCGTGTCCGGCCGGAGATCGTGCCAAGGCCGGGACGCAGGACCGGTCCGGCCCCGCGGACCCTTCACTGCGCCCTCTGGTGCGGCCTCGCCGTCCTTCTTTCCTTATCCGGACGCGCGGATGCCCACCGGGTGAACATCTTCGCCTGGTACGACGGTACTCAAATCCGGGGCGAGGGGTATTTCGCAGGAGGGCAGCCGGCGATGAACGCGCCGGTCGAGGTCTACGGCCCCTCCGGCGCCAAGGCCTTTGAGGTCACCACAGATTCGGAGGGCCTCTTTGCCTGCCGGCCAGAGACACCTGGCGAGTACCGGCTAGTCCTGAAGGCCGGCCCTGGACACGCTGCTGAGACCACGGTCGCTGCGGGAGACGCCGGCAGCGGGACCGCCCCGGGCATTCACCTCCCCTCTCCACCTCGGGGGGACGGGAAAAACGACCGGGCCGCCGGGGATGATATCGAGCGGCTTCTCGACCGGAAACTCGATCCCATCAGGACAGAACTCATGAAGATCGCCAGGCGTGACGAGGGCGTCCACGCCCGGGATGTGGCGGCTGGGCTCGGATACATCGCCGGTCTCGTGGGACTGGCGATGTACATGGCCTCAAGGGACCGCCGCAGACGGCCGGGCCAGAAAGACCCCCAGCGGTGACCTGCGAGCGTTTCGCCACCGGTGCGTCCCCACTCCACGGGGCCGACCCCCGGGTCAAACTGCTCGTGGCGGCCTCGTTCTCCCTCGCCATTGCCCTGCTCTCTCACATCGAGGCCCAGGCCCTCGCCCTCCTGGGCGGTGCCGGCCTTGCCGCCTCGGCCCGCCTTTCCCCGCTTGAGCTCGCGCGGCGGCTCGGGGTCGTGAATGTCTTCGTGCTCGCCCTGTGGGCAATCCTCCCCTGGACCACCACAGGGGCGACTGCGGCACAACTCGGGGCGCTCCACATCACCAGGGAGGGGCTCGCCCTGTCCCTGGCCGTCACCCTCAAGTGCAACGCCATCGTCCTCGCCAACATGGCACTCCTGTCCACGTCCACGGTATTCTCCCTGGCCCACGCCCTGGCCCACCTGGGCTGCCCGCCGAAGCTCGTCCAGCTCTTTTTTTTCTCCTGGCGGTACCTCCACGTCCTGGAAGAGGAATACGCCGCCATGAGCAAGACCGTGAGGGCAAGGGGCTTCGTCCCCCGGACCGATCTCCACACCTACCGGACCTACGCCCACCTCTTTGGAACCCTCCTGATCAAGAGCTATGATCGGGGTGAACGGGTCTACAAGGCCATGCTCTGCCGCGGATTCACCGGGACTTTCTGGCTCCTCAGCCACTTCCACCTCCACAGGAAGGACCTCGTCCTGGCTGCGGCGGCGTCGCTCTTCATCAGCGCCGTCGCGGGACTGGACGTTCTGGGGCCATGGCGCTGATCGAACTCAGGGAGATCGCCTTTGCTTACAGCTCGGGACCTTGGATCCTCAAGGGCGTAGACTTCACCCTGGAAGAGGGGGAACGGATCGGTCTCCTAGGCGGAAACGGGAGCGGGAAGACCACACTCCTCAATATCATTCTGGGGCTTCTTGCGCCGGCGAGGGGCGAGATCACGATACTCGGGCACCGGTGTCGCGGTGAGGCCGATTTCAGGGAGGTCCGCAGGCGGGTGGGCCTGCTCTTCCAGGACGCCGACGACCAGCTCTTCTCTCCCACCGTGCTGGAGGACGTGGCGTTCGGCCCTCTCAATCTCGGCCTCCCCCGGGGCGCCGCCCGCGAGCGGGCGGAGGAGACCCTGGAGCAGCTTGGAATCGGGCACCTCCGGGACCGGGTTCCATACCACCTCTCCGGAGGTGAAAAACGGCTGGCGTCTCTGGCAGCGGTCCTCGCCATGCGGCCCGAAATCCTGCTGCTGGACGAGCCCACCGGCGGCCTCGACGAGGCCATGACCCGGCGAGTCCTCCACGTCCTCTCGTCCTACCCCGCCCGCGGCTGGATGCTCATCTCCCATGACAGGGAGGTCCTTGACGCCGCCGCGGAAAAGCGCTACCAGCTCACCAACCGCGCCCTGGCGGTAATCGAGGCCGGTAGCCCCCGAAATCCAGCAGGGGTGTCAACCTGTTGAGATCCAACCCCTGATCCGGGCCGCCTCGTCCTTCCAGGCTTCCGGTTCCGTCCGCACCGTGAGAAAGATCCGGAAAAGACGGTCCACGACCTCGACTGCCCGTTCAAGCAGAAACGCCCGTTCGAGGATCCGGGCCTCGATGCCCGGATCGCCTCCGGCCTCCTCCTCAGGCCTCGTATCCTGCCTCACACGCAAGGATCGGAAATCCAAGGTGGTTCCGTCCAGGGTGACGGACCACTCGTCGTCACCGGCCCCGAGGCGGATGTGCGCCCTCGACACCTTCTTTCCAGCCCGAAGTCCGGCCCTCGCCTCGACGAGTTCCGTCTGCAGACCGCGGCAGGTCAGGGACTCGCTCGCCTCTGCCTCCCCCTCCTCGAGAACCATGAACCGCTCGAAGCGGACGAGCACGTCGCCGATGCCCGAGACCAGCACAGCCCCTCCCCGCTCCTCCGCCTTGAACCAGAGCCAGGTGAGAAAATCCCTGCCCAGAAACCGCTTTTCGCCCGCCATCTCCAGGATATCGGTCTCAGTGTTCACACCCACGCCTCCGCGCGCAGCCCCGCAAGCCGCTGTCGATCCTCCGGAGACCGCAGGACGTCCGCCGCAAGGGTATAGGGGACCAGGGGCAGGAGCCTCGTGCCGAAGGTGGCGTGAAAGAGATCTTCCAACAGGGCCTGCGCCCTCTCCTGGCACGAAAAGAAGAGGACCTGCCCTGTGCGGACATTCCAGCACAGGTCGTGGACCTTCGGGACCGGGAAGGCCTTGGCCAGGAGCTTGTGATGGAGCCGGTCCCGGATCTCGGTCCGCACCCTCCCGGGAAGGTGTTTCAGCCCGCGTTCGTCCATGATCCGCTGTTCTTCAAGGAGACAATGCTTCTTCAGCACGGCCGGCGGCACCCTCCGCTCGTCCACCCTGAGGGAGGCAAGGAGGTACTCCCCGAAGGAGATGTCATCCAGCGTGAGGCCCGGACGGAAGGAATCCCGGATGGAGACCCATCCGGAGACGACCGGCACCGGAGGACCCTCGGGTTCGAGGAACCTGCGACTGGTCATAGCCTCCTCGGCCCAGGTCCAGAAATTCTCCGGGGGGGGCTCCGTGACGCGGTAGCGGCAAAATCCCACAGAACGTGAAAGAAAACCCATGATCACCCTCGCACCACGAACGGACTCGCGCCTTCAGGCTCCATCGGTTCCCGGAGGCGCCTCCCCACGAAATCCAAATCGAAGACAAGGAGGGGCCGGGACATTCAGGTGCAGAAACGGCCCACCTCCTGACACAGCCGGACAACCAGCGCCACGGCTGCCTCGACGTCCGACTTCCACAGAACCCCCACGGGGGCATGGATGTACCGGACCGGGACCGAGAGCGCCGCTGCCCGGGCCCCGGTCCCTTCGATCTGAAAGGCGGCGGCATTGGTGCCCCCGACGTTCTTTACCACGATCTGGTGCGCAAGTCCCGCCTGCTCCGCGCACTCCACGATGAAGCGGCTCCAAGCCCGGTCGGCCAGAAATCTCCCATCGCCGAGGCGGATTTCAGGACCGGCTCCCAACCGGGCGAGGGTGCGGTGAGGGGCCACGCCGGGGAGATCGTTGGCCACGGTGCCCTCAAGGACCAGGACCAGGTCGGGATCGATCCGCCGAGCTACAGGCGACGCCCCCCGCAGGCCCACCTCTTCCTGGGCCGAGGCCACGAGAACGAGATCGCACCCAAACAAAGGGGCCTCTTTCAGCGCCTCGAGCATGACGAACAGCCCCACCCGGTCGTCCAGGGCCCTGGCCTGAACGGAGCGGCTGTTTTCGTGCCAGACCGAGGGAAACGTGACCGGATCCCCGACCCGTATGAGGGCGGCTGCCTCACCGGCCGCAAGACCGCAGTCCACAAACAGATCTTCTACCGGGACGACCTTGTCCCTCTGGGCATCCTCCCGGCCCAGGAGGTGAGGCGGCACTGCCCCGACCACGCCGGGGACGGGTTCGGCCCCCCAGACCACCACTGCCTGGCCGTACAGGACCTTGGGATCCAGGCCTCCCACAGGGATCACCCGGAGGAAACCGGACTCGTCCACGTGCTGCACCATGAGGCCCACCTCATCCATGTGGGCGTCAATGAGGAGCCGCTGGCCCGTGCCTTTCGCCCTGGCAATCACGCTCCCCAGGGGATCGAGAAAAATCTCCAGGCCGGTCTCACGAAGGTATTCCAGCACGATCTCCCGCACCGCCCCCTCCTGACCGGGGAGGCCGGGTGCCGCGGTGAGTCGCCTCAACAATCCGAAATCCATGATCCGCCGCCCCTTCGGAGAAAAAGTCTCACCTACTCTGCCACGGAAGGGTCTCCTTGCCAAGGGCGAGCCGGGCTGACAAAAAAGACCACAGGCCCTGCTCCGGCCGGGCCTCCACATCGAGGATCCAGAGCGGCGGACCGTTCTGGCGGCGGGCGCAAATCTCCTCCCATAGAGGTGCGATCTTCACCCAGTCCTTGGCGGTGGTCACCACGGCGGCGACCCCTTTCCGCCCGGCCGCTTCGACTACCCTGCGCAGGTCCGCCGGAGCGTAAGGGTGGTGATCGGGAAACGCCTCTCTCGAGGCAAGACGGGCCCCGAGTCTTTCGACGCCCAGCCAGAAATCCTCCGGGCGTGCCAAGGCACAGAAGGCGGTAATGTCAAGACCCGAGAGGCGCTGTGGCAGGCCGTCACCGCCGCCTTCGGAAAATCGGATTCCTTTGGGCCGGGTCTCACTCGCGAATACCGGAATCGCAGGCAGGATCTCGTGAAGCCGGTGTCGGAGAAGACACAAATCATTCGATGCGACCGACTCCGCCTTGGTAAGGAGGATCACGGAGGCGCGGGCCAGCGCCCCAGGGGATTCCCGCAGATCCCCGCCGGGAAAGACGCGACCATTGCCGAAGGGGCGGCAGGCGTCCAAGAGCACAATGTCGATCTCCCTTTGCAGGGAGAGGTGCTGAAATCCGTCGTCAAGAACCACCACCTGGGCCCCCAACTCCCTGCACGCCAGTGCGCCCCCGGCGAACCTGTCCGACCCCGCCACCACCGGGACGCCCGAAAGGGCCTCGGCCATCATTACCGGTTCGTCCCCGCCAATCTCCGGCGGCAGCAGCACCCGCCTTCCGTCCCCGACCACCTTTGGCCCCCGGCCTGCCTTTCCCCCGTAACCCCTGCTGACAACCGCGGGACGCAACCCCCTGTCCTGAAGCCACCGGCACAGCGCTACGACGTGCGGGGTTTTCCCGGTGCCCCCGAGAGTCAAATTCCCGACGCTTATCACGGGACAGGGAAGGCTCCGCGACGGAAGGTGGCCGCGGCCGTAAGCCCAGACCCGCCCCTTCATGGCCGCTGCGTAGAGTGGACCAAACGGCCGTCCCAGGGCATAGAGCACAGGAAGGATTCCCGGTCTCAAGACCCGCCCCCCTGATGGAGAACTTCGGAGGCGGCCTGCAGACACCTGGCCACGGCCCCGCGATTTGCCTGGACGAAATCCAGTGCGCTGGCCCCCATCCTTCGCCGTCGCTCCCTGGAAGCGAGGAGGGAACCGACTGCCCGGGTGAGATCTGCCTGGTCCTTCACAGACACGCCGCCGCCACAGGCGGCGAGGGCCCTTGCCATCTCACTGCAGCTCTCGACATGAGGGCCGAAGAGCACGGGAACGCCGTGGGCCGCCGGCTCGAGGAGATTATGGCCTCCGGCCGGCACGAGGGTGCCGCCCACAAAGGCGACGGAACCCAGGCCGTAACAGGAAGACAACTCCCCCAGCGTGTCTAGGACAGCCACGTCTGCCCGCCCCTTTTGCGCCCCTGCAGTACGCCGCCGGACACCGAAACCCATTCCGCGGGCCGCAGCCTCCACCGGGCCCGCCCTGCCGGGATCTCGCGGGGCAAGGAGGAGCTGCAGACCCGGAACCTGAGCTTTGAGATGCCTGTAGGCCTCGAGCACGGCCTCCTCCTCTCCCGGGTGGGTGCTCCCGGCCACCCAGAGCGGAACCTCCGGGACGAGGCCCAACTCGCACAGCAGGCGGCCGCGTCGCCCCTCGTCGAGCACCGGGACCTCGATATCGTACTTGAGATTTCCCAGGACCCTCACCTTCTCCGGGGAAAACCCCAGGCCCAGGAGTCGCTCCCGATCATCCTCGGACTGCATGGCGAGGACATCAAAACCTCCGTAGAGCAAATCCTTGACGGGGCCGAGCCGGCGGAGCCTCGCCGCAGCCCTGGAGGAAATGCTCCCGTTCACGAGGCAGACCGGGACCCCGCGCCTGCGGAGATCCCAGATCCAATTCGGCCAGAGATCCGTTTCCACGAAAACAAAGAGATCCGGCGCCACCCTAGTCACCGCCAGATCCACCACCGGAAGGACATCGAAGGGCAAGGCGGCGACGGCCGAAGCCTTCCCGCCCAGGCGCCTCTCCAAGGCCTCGATCCCGGTGGCGGTGGCAGAGGAACAGATCACCGACCCCTGCGGCCACCGACGCATGAATGCCTGGATCAAGGGGAGGGCCGCGTTGACCTCCCCCACCGACAGGGCGTGGACCCAGATCCTGGGATGCCGGCCTTCGGCCCTGCCCAACCGGGGAAGGCGCCCGAGCCTCCAGGCGAGATACGGGCGATACTTGGCCCGCGCCAGTGAATACAGCAAGGCCGGCGGCCCGAACAGGGGAAGCCCGAAGACCTGAAACAGGTTGTATCCGAGAAGCAAGAGCCGCACGTACGCCGTGGACCCGGACGATCCGGGTGCCGGAGGAATCATCGCGCCGGATCCGGGCCCCCCTGCGGTGGAGGACGCCGCCCACCCTTTTTTCCCCATGCTCACGCTCCCTCGCCCTGGGCGGAAGACCGGCCGCGGGGCCGCGGGGCAAAAAGCCTGCACGGCTCCCCAGAGCTCTCCTTCACGACGTCTTCGGGCGTACTGCTGCTCTTGAAACCAAAGGCCCTGCAACCGTAAGGATGACCTTCGTCCCACGTGATGTAATAGTGCCTGCACATGAGACACCGCCTCGGCGGTCCCGGCCGGGACCACTCCCTCACGTTCATAGTGACCCAGATCCCCCTTTTCCGGCTCCGCCGGCAGGCAAGTCTCCATATGGTGCAGGCGGGCACGGCTCGCCTGTAACTGTTATAGTACGCGGCGGACTTCAGCCAAGAACTCTGCCGCCATCGCGACAAGAGCGCGACCAAACTCCATGATACGGCTGCAAAAATTCCTTGCCAACGCCGGCCTCTGTTCCAGAAGAACGGCTGAGACCCTCATCCGGGAAGGAAGGGTCTCCGTCGACGGCAGGCAGGTCACCGAACTCGGGACCAAAATCGACCCTCTGGAACAGGTGGTGGAGGTGGACGGCGCTGCGATCCGGCAGCAGGACCCGGCGCTCTATATCATGCTCCATAAGCCAAGGGGCGTGGTCACAACGGTTCGGGACACACACGGGAGACCGACGGTGCTCGGGCTGCTCACAGCGTTGAAACACCGGGTGTATCCCGTGGGCCGGCTCGACCAGGACAGCGAAGGCCTGCTCCTTCTGACCAACGACGGCGCCCTCGCACACCGCCTGCTCCACCCCGGTCATAAGGTCCCCAAGACCTATCGAGTGACGGTACGCGGCAGGCCCTCTGAGTATGATCTCGACCTCCTGCGCCGTGGGGTGTCCATCGAGGGAAGGAGGACCATGCCATGTGCCGTGCGTGTGGTCGCCCGCCGAGAAGGCTCCACACTCCTCGAGGTCGTGCTGAGGGAAGGCAGGAAGAGACAGCTCCGTTCCATGTTCGGCCTTGTGCGCCACCCGGTGCTGCGCCTCGTGCGGACAGAGATGGGTCCCTTGCGGCTGGGCGCGCTCCCCGCCGGGACATGGCGCGAACTTACCGGCGCCGAGGTAAAGGCGCTGGAGGAAGCGACGGGCCTTTCCGGGACGTCCTCTAGGCCGCGTCTTCACCGTGGTCCGGGTTCACTCCCACACGGTAGTCCTTCATCTTGTAAAGGAGGGCGGGCAGACTGATCTCGAGAAGCTGGGCCGCCTGGGTCTTGTTGCCCTTGGTCTTGGCCAGGGCCCTCTGGATGAGTTCTTTCTCGAGCACCTTGCTGCTCTTCTTGATGGAAAGCACGGCGTCGGACAGCCCCGGCAGAGTGGGCGGCGCCCCCTTCTCTGTCCCCATGACGATCTGGGAAGGCATGTCGTCCACCTGGATTACGTTGCGATCGGTAAGCACCATTGCCCGTTCGAGGACATTCTCGAGTTCTCGCACATTTCCCGGCCACGAGTAATTCAGAAACAGATGCATCACGTCTGACGTCACGCCTTCCACATTGGTCCCCAGGCGCTGGTTGTACTTCCCGAGAAAGTGCTCGACGAGAACGGGGATGTCCTCCTTCCGTTTTCTGAGGGGAGGCAAAACGATGGGCAGGACATTGACCCTGTAAAACAGATCCTCTCGAAAGGTGCCTTTCTGCACCTCACCGGCCAAATCCTTGGCCGTGGCCGCTACGATCCGGACATCGATACGGATGGAGCGGGTGTCCCCCAGGGGCCTGATCTCCTCCTCTTGAAGCACCCGAAGGAGCTTCACCTGCAAGGCAAGGGGAAGATCACCGAGCTCGTCGAGAAAGAGGGTGCCTCCGTCGGCCTCTTCGAAAAGCCCTTTTTTTGCACGCACCGCGTCGGTGAAGGCCCCCTTGATGTGACCAAAGAGTTCGCTCTCCAGCAGCGTCTCGGGAATGCCGCCGCAGTTGATGGCGACAAAGGGACCCCTGTTCCTCACGCTATTGTAATGGATGGCCTTCGCCACGAGTTCCTTCCCCGTCCCGCTCTCACCCGTGATCAGCACAGTGGTCTTGTAGTCCGCCACCTTCTCGATGATGGTGAAGATGCGCTGCATCTGGGCGCTCTTGGCGACAATGCTGTGGAAGGAATACCGTTTCTCGACCTCGGCCCTCAGAAGGGCGTTCTCCTTGCGAAGCCGGTTCTCCTCCTCGATCCTGCGGAGGACAAAGAACAACTGGCCCGAGGTGACAGGCTTGTGGATGTAGTCACGGGCGCCCAGATCGGTGATGGCCTTCACCGCGGTCTCCGTGTCGGCCTGGCCGGACATCATTATGATGTTCGCGTTGATCCTGAGGTCGTGGGCCCTCTTGAGAACCGCCAGTCCTTCCGGCACCTCCTCGTCGCTATTTCTGGATCTGAAAAATATATCGCACAGAATATGGTCGAACGGCTGACGTTCCGCCACTGCCAACCCTTCGTCCACATTGGCCGCCTGCACAACGTCGTATCCCCCCTTCTTCGAGGTGAGCATCGCCGCGACAGTGTCCCTCACGGTGAAGTCGTCATCGATAATCAACACTCGGGGCTTGCTCACACGGCTCCTCTCCTTGACGACACACCCATTCCATCTCTGATGCCGCTGAAAATACCCCATCTGCGGCGTTGCTTCTATTTCCGCGTCATGGCAGCGTACGCTCAAGTACGCTTCATTCCTCCGAAATCTTCCGCCTTGCATCTGAAGCATTTTGAGCGGCATTCAGATTTCGGCACTTTTTGCAATTCGATCTTCATGCAAATTATCCGTCGAATCGTCATTTCCCGCAAGACAGACCTTGCAAAAAGGCCGAACTCCCCGGAGGCGGACTCAGTCCCCTTGCAGCATGGCAACGTACCATGAAATCAGGGAATTCCCATAGAAAAGCACTAAAAGGGCCGCCCCTGACAGAAAGGGACCGTAGGGCACAGGCGTGTGCCGGATCCCCTTGCGCTGAGCCAACACCATCGCAACGCCCGCCACCGAACCCGCTGCAGCGCTCAGAAAAATGACCAGGGGAACAGCCCTCCACCCCAGAAAGGCCCCTATCATCGCCAGCAGCTTCACATCGCCGCCGCCCATGCCTTCCCGTCCAGCCAGGAGATAGTATGCCAGGGCCACAAGATATAGCGCCCCGCCGCCGACAAGGATCCCCAGCAGGGACTCATACCAGGCAGTCTCCGGGAGAATGAATGACGCGGCAAAGCCCAGGACGATTCCGGGCAGCGACAGCGTATCCGGTATGATCTGGTGTTCGAAGTCGATGAAGGCGACCACGAGCAAGGTGGCCGAGAAATAGGCGTAGACAAAAAGTTCGGGGGACAGACCGAAACGGTGCCAGAGTGCCAGGGCCAGAAGACCGCTCAGAACCTCCACGGCGGGGTATCGGAGCGATATCCTCGAGTTGCACGACGAACACCGGCCCCGAAGCAGGAGAAAGCTGAGGATGGGAATATTTTCCCACCAGGCGAGCGCGTGCCCACAGCCCGGACAGGACGACCCGGGCCGTACCAGGCTGTTTCCCCGAGGCAGCCGGAAAATGCACACCATGAGAAAACTGCCGATGCAGACCCCAACGACGAAGACGAAAAAAGGCCAGAATTGGGCGGATGTCCCGGACACGTTTCCTCCGAATTGACGTCGTTACAAAAACACAGTCCGCCCGGGCCTTCAACTCTCACAAAGACCCACACATGCCTTTGAAGGTCGTGCATTCGTTGCGGCTCAAGAACGGACAGGGGCTGCGGAGGAACCAGCGCCTTGAAGGACACCAGTACCGGTCCTTGAAAGGCTCGTTGCACCCCGTACGGGTCAAGGCCAGCCGATGCCTTTTCCCTATCCACACCTCATTTGCAAGGACGCGGAACTGCCACACGGACATGGTATCACCTCCCTTTAAAATTCTTATCGGAAAAACGGGAGGAAAACCAAGCCCGCGGGTCCTGATCCCGGACGGCCGAGGATCGAATGCCCGGCGGATGCGCATCTGAGATGCCGGGTGTTCCCTTCTCCAGCGCTTCGGCACCCGCAGCGTCTCGCCTGCCAAGCACGCGGCACAGCCCACGGCGAAGCTGGGAGCGCCCGTTCCGGGTAGGACCGGGGCCAGGCATCTGCGCCTCTCGCCTGCAGCACCAACAGAGGCGTCTGGATGTAAAAAGCCTGTGGTAACCGGAAAAAACGAGACTACCGCAGGACGATGGCCGGTGTGCTCCGTGAAGGTCAGTCCTCGTCCGTCGCGACCTGGGCCGGATCGTACCCGGAGCGGGAATCGGAAGGCATGGTGCAGAGTTTCAGCTTTCCCTGTTGCACGTACTCAAGATAGACGTTTCTCAGTTCCTCGAGCTGAGGCATCAATTTCAAGAAACGGGCATAGAGTCCATAGTACTCCGATTGATCCGCGGCGAAGCGGACCTGAACGAACTGCAGACCCATGCCGCGAAGCCGGCCACGCTTGTGCTGTACATATCCCTTGAGGGCCACCGCCCCCACCAGGGGCAGTTCCAGGAGCAAGTCTGTAATCAGACCTTCCCCCATGTGGGCATCAACCACCACGTAGCATCCGTCGAGAGAAAGGTTTGTGGTGTATCCCCAGAGATCCTTCTCGGCAAAATACACGCGGAGATGCACAGGATACCTCGGGGTCTTGCGCCGTTCCGGCATGGTTCCCTCCTCGAAAAAGACGTATGACACAGCGGGGCCAGGGACACGCCGTTTTTTTGGCTCACCCACCGCCATGGAGGCGGACAGGCCCCGCTCGCCTCCCTGTTGTTTGACGTATCGGCACCGGCGGCAGGAAATCAAAACGATTTCGGCCGCCCATCTCCTTGCGGCCCAAGGAAATGGTGTCCAACCCCGCAGGCAGCCGGACCGGGCACCACAGATCCGGCCCTCTGCTTCAACCTGTCGGCCGGCTCCTTGATGCGCCCCACGCGTTGCCTGGCTGCCAGATCAGGCGGCGGCACGAGAACGGGCACCACCCGCATGAGTTCGACCTGAAACGGGCCGAGGGATTCCAGATCTCCTCCCCATTCCCCGTCCAACTGGATCGGTATCGGCCGCCTCCCGCCTGTAATCTTCAACGAGGCGGCCTGAAAACCAGCGTGCGGGGCCTCAAGGAATCCGATCCGCCCGCGCAGGATGAATTCCAGGTAAGAGCGGACGGTCGGCATAAAATACAGGTCCAGAACCCCGTCGTTCCACTTCGAATTCAACGCGAGCCGACCGCCGCCGGCATACGAATCAATGTTAGCGAGAAGCAACGTGCCCGGCCCGGTCACGGCGATGGATTCCCTGACACCCGTCCTGTCCGCGACCGTAATACGCAGATCCATGAAACGGCCGCCCAGGCCGGCGGCGGCCATGTGCCGCAGGCCCATGGCCGCATACAACAACCGGCTCCATTGCGCCCCGAAGGCGAAGGTCCCGTACTTCGGCCTCCACCTGGAAAAGGAGGCCGCGATCCTGGCGTCCATCCCAAAACCCGCGTACGCCAGAAAGACACGATCCGCTCCCAAGGACCAGAGGTCCATGGACTCCACCCTGCCAGCGACGACCCCTGCCCAAAAGGCATCGAGACCTCCATGCCGCCACGTAGCCCACCAGCCAAGGCTCCTCGCCAAGTCGTTTCCGGTACCCAAGGGCACTACGGCGAATGGCGGCGGGGCGGCGAGAGAAGCCAGGATCCGAACCACGGCGGACACGGTGCCGTCCCCGCCGGCGATCACAATCAAGTCCGATCCCTTGACAAGGGAAAGCACCTGAGTCTCCAACCGAGCCGGGTCAATGAAAACTACCTGCTGCTGGAGACCTCCGGAGGGCGGACAATTTTCGAGCGCCGCCGCAACACGCCGCCCAGCCCCGGCCCCGGCGCTGGAGTTTATCAGGAAGAGACAATCCATAGGTCCTTGCTAGGATACGCAAGCGTCACTACATTAGCGATTGACTATACCGTTCGTTCACGAACAAAAAAACAGCCATGAAACCGAAAAATGCCCGAATACTGGTCGTCGACGACGAAAAATCCCTCGCGCTCCTTCTCAGCAGGATATTACAACAGGCTGGCTACGAAGTACAAACGGCGAACGGAGGCGAGGACGCCCTGGAAAAGGTTCAAGGTTTCGGCCCCAACCTCGTGATCACGGACCTCAGGATGCCGGACATGAGCGGTCTCGACCTTCTGAGACGGGTACGCTCCAGGAATCCAGAGACTGACTTCATACTCCTGACCGCGTACGCCAGTGTGGAAAATGCCGTGCAGGCCATGAAGGAAGGGGCCATAGACTATCTCATAAAACCCCTCCAGGATCCGGAGGAGCTTCGCATGACCGTGGCACGGGCCTTGGAACGTCAGACGCTCGTGGCGGCGAACTCACTCTGGAGAGATCAACTGGCCGAAGGACTGCCGCCGACCGACGTCCTGTTTTCCGGGATGGAGAAGGTGCGGAGAGAAATCGAACAGGTCGCAAACACGGACGCGACGATACTCCTGCAGGGAGAGAGCGGCACCGGAAAGAGTCTCATCGCGAAGGCCGTCCACCACCTGAGCGGCAAGAAGGGGCCTTTCGTCGACCTGAACTGCGCAGCCATTCCGGAGACCCTGATAGAATCGGAACTGTTCGGGCATGAACGCGGGGCCTTCACCGGGGCCGTAAAATCCAAGCAGGGAAGGTTTGAACTTGCCCAAGAGGGCACCATTTTCCTGGACGAAATAGGCGAAATGCCCCCCCCCGTCCAGGCAAAACTCTTGAGGATCCTGCAAGAACGCGCCTTCGAGAGGGTCGGCGGGACCACCACGCTGACCACAAGCGCCCGGATCATAGCGGCCACCAACCAAGATTTGATGACCAGGATCCGGGAGAAAAACTTCAGAGAAGATCTCTACTACCGGCTGAGCGTCTTTCCCATTGATCTGCCCCCCCTGAGGGAACGCCCCGGGGCCCTGGTGGGACTCAGTGAATACCTCGTGCATTCGATCGCATCGAAGATTGGGAAAAGGATCCTCGGCATCTCCGAGGCGTCCATCAAGGAGATGGAGGCGTACCACTGGCCCGGCAACGTCCGCGAACTGCACAACGTGCTGGAGCGGGCCATCATTCTGAGCCAAGATCAGGTTCTGACGATACCACCCCTCCGGGGGGTGGATGAGACGCCCTCCCCCCCAGCTCTGCCGAAAACCTTGCGCAGTCTTGAGGAACTTGAGAAGGAGGCCATCGCGGACACTCTGAAGGAAACCAAGGGCCATAGACGCAGGGCCTCAGAGATCCTTGGAATATCTCTCAGGACTCTCCAATACAAGCTGAAACAGTACGGACTGGTGAAATTATAGTAGGCACACTTGTTGCTTATTAAGAATTCAAACCACGATACAGACAAACCGGCATGGGGTGAACAAATTCGGCATGCGAATTGCTTAAAATTATGACAGACTGAATCAAAAAAGACTCCCTATCCCTCCCAACCCTCCTCTCCCCGAAGGCCTTCTTGATCTCCTCAAGAAGGCCTTCATTTTTCCCCACACGCCAAGGCAACGTTCCCTGGCAGGACGCAAAATCGATCCCCAACACACGCGAAAACCGTGGCCGGGTGGCCCGAACCCCGGTCTTCCCAGGTCCAGCACAAGGATTGCTCTGTGTTCAAATACGCATGGGGTGAACAAATTCGGCATGCGAATTGCTTAAAATTATGACAGACTGAATCAAAAAAGACTCCCTATCCCTCCCAACCCTCCTCTCCCCGAAGGCCTTCTTGATCTCCTCAAGAAGGCCTTCATTTTTCCCCACACGCCAAGGCAACGTTCCCTGGCAGGACGCAAAATCGATCCCCAACACACGCGAAAACCGTGGCCGGGTGGCCCGTGCTTCCCAAACTGCACAGGAAATATGCGAGCGCAAAAAGTGCACAATGCACCTGCAAAAACTGCATCGATACGCAAAAAATGCGCAAGGCCCCCCGATCCATCTCTCCCGATCTGCTCCGTGAAAGGACAGGCGCCCCCCTCGGCAAGAAGGAAACAGTCCAGGGTTGTGGACTTGCGAATTCGGCACGATCACTGCATAAACATACGACAGAGAGGTGTGGACCGAATGCGTGCCCAGAAGGGAGAAACGCCTTGAAGTATAGTGGCACACGGACCTTCCGCGACTCAGCAGGCAAACAGTGGTGTCTCTATCTGCTTGCCGCGGCACTGGTGGGAGCGGCAGGACAGGCAGTGGCGACCGAGGCGGGATACGACGAAAACACCGAAATCGTTGTCACAGGCAAAATCAGGCAAAATCAGGTGCAGCCGTACATGGGGTATCGATGTTTTGTTCTGCAGGCGCCGGGTACGACCTACACCGTCCTCACCGCTCCGCAGTGGTTTGCGCTCCACGTCGGGCTGATCCCCCAGATCGGGGCGGAAGTCGAGGTGGTGGGTTCAAAATTTTACGGAGTTGACGGAAGTCTGTGTCTCCTGGCTCGATCCTTGAAGTTCCTCCGGTCGGGTCAGACGATCGTCTTCAGGGACAAAAGCTGCAAGCCCGTGTGGCAATCTTCGGACTGCCCCGAATCCTCCTGCATGCGCATCTTTTATACGCCCCAGTAGACTGCCCTCCCGCATGAATCATCCTCACCGGCCCCCTTCATCGGTACGCCGTGAGATCCTGGCTCGGCGCGACGGCATTCTCCAGCCTCTCCGCTCCACATGGAGCGCCCGCATACGCAGTGTCCTCCAAGAAATTGACGAGTACCGAAGGGGCCGGTTGCCTCTGATTTATGTGTCCTTCCGGAGCGAGGTCGCAACCCATGAGCTTATCCGGAACCGGCTGGAGGAAGGTATGGCCGTGGCGGTCCCCTGGACCGACGTCTCACGCAGGAAGATCATCCCCTGTCTTCTCAAGAATTGGGAGCGAGACCTGAAACCAGGGGCATACGGGATCTTGGAGCCCGATCCCGAGGTGAACCCGGCTGTAACGCCGGCCGAAATCGATCTCGTTGTGGTGCCGGGCAGCGCCTTCGACCGGGAATGCGGCCGGTACGGCTATGGCGGAGGATATTACGATCGATTTCTGCGTGAGGATGCGCCTCAGGCCATGAGGATTGCGCTGGCGTTCCATGTCCAGATCCTGCCAGCGATCTGTCTCGAACCCCATGACCAGCGCATGGACATGATCCTCACCGAACGCGAACTCCTCCGCTGCAGGCAAAATGCCCAGGAAAGCCAGCCTCCCCGCCGGGGAACCACCCATCATCTGTAACGGAGCGACGTTGTTTCGGGGCGAGAGACGGCAGCACAGGGACGCACGCCAGGACCAGCGATATCGGCCGGCGCCCTTTCACAAAAAACTGGGCCCTGCCTGTGAACTCGAACGGCGCCAGCGAGCCCTGCCTCAGACATTTTCGCCGGTTCCTCCTCGGTCTGGACACTTGCGCCGGCCGGGCCCCAGCGCCGCGAAAGCCTGGAGATCACCCTCCATCCCCCCCAGAAAACTTTTATCATGCTCATCGAGGACTGCTTCGATCAAGACGCTGACTGCGTAAATAGAAGCCTGCCCCCGCGGCATCAGGAGCCCACCTTGAAGATCCGCCCCTTGGGTGTGAGCAGATGCACCTCACTGCACCCCACGGTTATGGAGATGAGGTAATGAAAAGGGCCGGGTGGCCCCGGGTCGTTGCCTTCCCGGGGCTCCCACAGATCCGGACATGCGCGACTAACGCATCCGGCTCCTCGGGCTACGGATTTGCCACGTGACCTCAGCAAAAGTGGATCATCCTCGGCACCGGGAGAGGGAACCGTTTGCTCAAAATATTAAACCAGTCCCAAGTGCGGCGGGACGCATAAGAGCGACGCCCCAACCACTTCTTCCAGCAGCGCCGCACGTAGTACACATACCGGCTGGTTGCTACACTATTGCCGGTAATCCCATAGTACTGGATGTGACCACGCACCTTGGAGCAGAGAACCTTGTGCTGTTCAGCTATAGGCTGATGCCGGACTCTCCGAATCCACTGATTCAGTCGTTTCAAGGAACGGCTAAAACGATCGCGAGCGGTCTTGCGCTTGATAACCCAATAACCCCGACGGGACTTGGACCAGAAATGGGTAAATCCCAGGAAGTTAAACGTCCCCGGATCGGCGGACATTGCTCCCCCATCGCCCGGCCGCTTAAATGAAACTAGCCGTGTTTTCTCAGGATGAAGCTTTAGGCCATACTTCTCAAAGCGCTTTGGTAGCACCGCCATTACTCGCTCCGCATCGTCACGACGCGCAAGAACCAAAACCGCGTCATCTGCAAAACGGACCATAAAAGCCTTGCCGTAAAGGTGTGCCTTCACTACCTCCTCAAACCAACTGTCCAGAACTTCATGAAGATAAATGTTGCTGAGAATGGGGGAAACAACCCCACCTTGGGGTACGCCGCTTTCCGGGTAAGTGATGTAGCTCTCCTCCATCACCCCCGCATTCAGCCATTTCCCGATAAGTCGCAGCACTACCCCGTCACGTACCCGTTGGCGAACGATCTCTTGGATACGGCCGTGATCGATGGTGTCAAAGTACTTCCGGATATCCAAATCGATGACATATCCACCTCCCATTGCCATCAGACCTTCTCGCAACGCGCCTATGGCCTGATGGGCAGAGCGTCCCGGTCGGAACCCGTATGAACAGTTCAAAAAGTCCTGCTCGTAAACCGGCTCTAGCGTGAGTTTCCTACTTACGGTGTCGGCGTCCCGGATTTCCTTGGTATCTTGCCGGTTTTACAGAAAAAAATCGTCATCCACTCCGCGGAGGGTCTGTATACACT
>Ga0209163_1002121_pt1 | contig 17655 bp, 14 predicted proteins | sample MTBAKSrepl2MetaG_FD_187457 | JGI IMG/M metagenome (GOLD analysis project Ga0209163, IMG submission 187457) | Enrichment culture microbial communities om Arthur Kill intertidal strait, New Jersey, USA, that are MTBE-degrading - MTBE-AKS2 (Arthur... | ecosystem: Environmental > Aquatic > Marine >...
GGGGCAGTGCTCGAGCTGGTCACGGCATTCCCGATGTGTATCCTCGGTGGATGCTGTGGTACGGACGAGCATCATGTGGAGGAGATTGCCAGGGTGCTTCGCTGGCAGGCCGCGCAGTAATTCGGACATGGTTGTCTTTTATTCAGACACCGAATTGCCGTAAATGGTGATCGAGGTGTTTTCCGTTGTAAACTGCCCATTCGCTCAGTGGCAGCTCGCCCATCATTTCATTCATCTCCATACGTTCCGGGTTTGCTTCCAGGGCAGCAACGAACTCCACCAGCCTGTCGAACAGCAATTGACGTTCTTGTTCTGCATCTCCGAGATTGTCCGGGAAAAGAATCCTGAAAGATGGCATTCCCTTGGGAAAGCCAACGGACGACGAGAACCAACGTCTTGCGAACCATCGCACCAGGGGATTGCCTCGGTAGGTCATGGTCCGTATCCCCAGGGCGCATTCGGTATAGGCACGTACATGCCCAAACATCTGAGCTGCCGACATTTTTCCCCACAGAGGAGGCAAGGTGGGATCGATCTTCTGAATGCGACTTCGAAAATGATCGATCGTTGATCGTGTTACGGGTTTAAATGCGGCCATCGTGTCTCCCTGCCATTTCCGATGGATTAAAACTGGTTCCTGACAAGGGTTCTATAGCTGTCTCTGGCCCGCCAGGTTGTCAAGATCACCTGGATGCCGAAGGTCTCCAGGAGTGTCTTGACAACCCAACAACAAACACATTGAGGAGCCCAAAAAAACTACTCAATGCGCCAAGCGATCGATCTCCTGCTCGAGCTGCGTGACCAGCGTATCGAGCTGATCGACCACAGCCAGAACCGTTTCGGGTTGTTCGAGGTCCACGCCTGCTGCCTTCAGGAGGCTCGTGGGATGGTCGCTGCCCCCGGCGCGCAGCAGGTTCAGGTAACGGTCCACAGCCGCTTGCCTTACCGCCTGGTCCGATGACTGGATGTCACGCATCAGCAACGCCGAGGAAGCATAGCAGGTGGCGTACTGGTAGACATAATAGGGACTGTTGAAGAAATGCGGGATGCGTGCCCAGGTGACCCGATAGAGCTCGTCATGATCGATCGAGTCACCGTAAAACTCCTGCAACAACCCATAGTAGAGCTGGTTCAGGACATCCGCAGTGATGGGTTCACCCGCCTCGGCGAGACGGTGCGCTTCCAGCTCATAGGCAGCAAAAAGCGCCTGTGTGAAGAAGGTGCCAGCTATGCTGTCGATCGCGTGTTGCAGCAGGATCGCCCGTTCGCGCGGGCTCTCGCTCTTCTCCAGCATCGTGTCCAGCAGAAGCGCCTCATTCAGCGTGCTGGCGACTTCCGCAACAAAGATGGTGTAATCGGAGTACACATAAGGCTGGCTTTCATCCGCGAGAATGGTGTGCATCGAGTGCCCCAACTCATGAGCGAGGGTGAAGACATCATCGAGTGTATCCTGGTAATTCAGCAGCATGTAGGGATGAACACCGTAAACACCCGCCGAGTAGGCCCCGCTACGTTTACCCTCGTTCTCGTAAACGTCGATCCACCTCTCATGGAAAGCAGCTTCCATTTTTCGGACATAGGTGTCGCCTAATGGCTGTACCGATTCAAGGATGATTTGCTGCACATCGCGAAACGGGTACTTTTTCTGCTCTTCGAAGAGTCCGACAAATCCATCGTACAGGTGATATTTCTCCAACCTGAGGAACTTCTTGCGCAGCTGATGGTATCGTCTCAGTGGTCCTGTGCCCGCTTTCGCTGTACTCACCAGGGTGTTGACCACGGATGCAGGGATCGCATTTCCTTCCAGCCGTGCTTCGAGGACACTGGTGTAGCTGCGAGCCTGGGCATGGAACCAGCCTCTCTGCAGCACACTGTTGTAAATCGCGGCACAGGTGTTCGCAAGCCCTTCAAAGGTCCCGTAGTGTGCGCGAAAGACCTTCTCACGATCCTCCTGGTTACGCAGGGTGCGAAGCATGGAACCATAGGCAGCGTGTGAAACCTTCACCGTTTCCCCGGTTGACAAGGTCACGTCGGGATGTTTGGCATCAGCAGTGGTCAGCATGGAATAGATCGAGGGTGGGGTCGAGGCGAACCGTCCGGAAAGCGCCATGATCCGTTCGCCTTTTTCGTCCAGGACATGCTCCTGCAAACGGAAAAGCTCACTCAGGGTGAAGCGGTAAAGAGCAAGTTCGCGATCCTCTGCCAGCCATTTTTCGACCGTCCCCCATCCGAGACCCAGCACCTCCGGCGAGTACCATGAGGTTGCCGTGGCGAAGCGAACGAACATCGCCTGGACCTTTTGACGCTTTGCATCCAGCTCGTTGCGTCGTTGGTCAGTGTCGAACTGAAGTGCAGGGTAGTACCAGACACGATGCGACAGCTCGCCAGCCCGGTCTTGAAGCTGGAGGTAGGTATAGAGATGCTGTGAACCCTGGTTCATGGTGCCCTTGAATGAGGCAAGCTTCTCGATCAGTGCATCCAACTCAGCACAGGCACTTTCCCACTTCTCCCATGTAGGGAAAATGTGGTTGGGATTCCAGTGGTATTCCTCGGGAATTTCTTTTCGGACACGCGTGTCCGGTTTTAGTCCTTGTGGCACAACAACTCCTCTCGTCTTTCGCCCTTAACGGGTCCTCACAAAAATTTGCGCGGCTATCTCTGGTTAATCAGGTTGTCAAGATCGCCTGGAGGCCGCTCTGGGCTTGCCCCTCAGCGAACTTGACCGCGGAATCCACGCACAACTCTTCATGTGAGGACCCTTAGTGTCTATCCGTGTGAGCGAAGATTATGCTTTCCCCTGCCATTCGAGGAGACGCTTTTCCAGTTCGCTCTCGTTAATAACCGGTACTTCGAGCTGGAGCGCCTTGTCCAGTTTACTGCCCGGAGAGTCGCCTGCAATCAGGAAACTCGTATTCTTCGAGACAGAACTGGTCACTCTGGCGCCGAGGTCACGCAACATCGCTGAGAGTTCGTCACGTGTCCATGTAGTCAATGAGCCGGTGATGACAATCGTCTTTCCCTCCAAGGCGCCCGTAGCAGTCCGAGGGGCACTTTCATCCCCGAAAGAGACCCCTGCGGCACGAAGTTTATCGATGAAGCGAAGATTTCTCTCGAGGGAAAAGAATTCGTAAATGCTCACCGCAATCTTCTTTCCCACCTCGTTGATCGAAGTGAGCGAATCGGGGTTTCTCGACGCTTCTATTAAACGATCCAGGTGTCCGAAATAATGTGCCAGGGTTCTCGCCACTCCGGCTCCAACCATCCTGATCCCGAGGGCGAAGAGTAATCGTTCGAGGCTTCGCGACTTGGATTGTTCAACAGCCTGCAGGAGGTTTCGTGCCGAAAGTTCCGCAAAGCCGGGCAGTTCAACAACTTGCTCGTAGCGAAGGGAGTAAATATCACCGGGATCGGTGATTTGTCCGCCAGTGGATTGGTCCAGCATCAGGGTACTCTGGCCGTCTTTCTCGACTACAATATGTTGGAGCAGCAGGTCAACCGTTTTCTCGCCAAATCCTTCGATGTCCATTGCGCCTCGACTGGCGAAATGAATCAATCGGCCACGCAGCATTGCGGGGCAGGAAATATTCACACATCGGCGGACTACTTCCTCATCGGGCTGCACAAGCGGTTCACCGCAGGCAGGGCAGTTGTCGGGTGGGGTGTAGTTGCCCACAGGCTCGCCTTCCGCACGTGCGATCACTTTTGGGATGACATCCCCTGCTTTTTCAAGCACCACCATCATCCCCGGACCCAGTCCGAGGCGCCTGATCTCGTCGGCATTGTGCAAGGTGGCGCGCCGTATCGTTGATCCGGCGAGTTTGACCGGTTCCAGCTCGGCAACGGGTGTCACTGCACCGGTCCGCCCGACCTGGTGCGTGATGGCATTCAACCTTGTCACGGCACGTTGCGCCCGGAACTTGTAGGCCATCGCCCATCTTGGCGCTTTCGCGGTCGCGCCCAGCTCCGCACGGAGCGCCAGGTCATCCACTTTTACAACGATTCCGTCGATCTCGCAGGGCATTGAGGATCGTCGCTGTTCCAACTCCTGCCAGTAGCGCTGAATGCCCTCGGCATCATTGGCAATCGTCCATTCGACCACCTGGAATCCCATTTTTGTGAGCAGGTCAAGCCGTTTCGCATGTCGGTCGCCAGCCCAGGATGGATCCCCGTGCAGCTCGTAAGCAAAAAAGTGGATGGGACGTTTCGCAACCTCTGCTGAATCAAGCAGTTTCAGTGACCCTGCGGTCGCATTGCGGGGGTTGGCGAAGGGCTCGAGACCCGATTCTTCACGTTCACGGTTCAACCGGTTGAATCCCTCCACCGCCATGTACGCTTCTCCTCGGATTTCGATTGTCTCTTCCGACCAGGGACCGTGGGGCAGGGAATGTGGCAGATCTCGAATTGTTTTCAGGTTCGCGGTGATCTCCTCGCCCTCGCGGCCGTCGCCACGAGTCGCTCCAATGGATAATTCTCCCCCTTTGTAATGCAATGTGACAGCGATACCGTCAATCTTTGGCTCGCACGTGTAACGCAGAGTTGCGCTACCCGCCACTTCGCGCACGAGACGCTCATGCCACTCTCGAACGTCGCCTTCGGAATAGGTGTTGGCGAGGGACATCATGGGTCGCTGGTGGATGACTGTCGCGAAACCACCGGACACCCGGCCACCGATACGGCGGGTGGGGCTGTCGGGCGTCACCCATTCAGGGTGGGCATTCTCCAGCCGGACCAGTTCCTGATAGAGTTCGTCATACTGGCTGTCGCTGATCTCCGGGCTCGCCTGCTCGTAATAGAGCCGGTTGTGACGGCGGATTTCGTTCAACAGGTGGTCGTAACGGTCACGATCATTCATGGGTGGCACCTCAGCGATGGGGACTGGGAGGATAAGGTACTTTGGCAGGGAGGAGGGGACAATCGGGAGGCCTCAACTCGGGAAGCCTCGTGGCGGGCTGGCCAGTGCGATCGATCGAAGGATGGGGCTTCGGTGGGAAGTAGCGGATGGTGGCAATCTGCATTGCGCGCGGCATCTTGACTGTCACTCAGAGCGGGGTGGCTCGAGGTGCTTACAGGACAACTACAGATGGCCACGCTCGTTTTCGCTCGCGCGAAAACGGCTCGCAATGACGCATCTGTTTGAGGTGCGAAGGGTGTTCGGGCAGGTCCGAAGGCTGCTGCAACGACGCAATCTTCCGTTTACGACCCCCGAACAGGCTTTACAATCCCCGCAGAACCCCCAGGTCGTAGGCGTATCCACCGAGATCATCCTCGGGGGTTTCGAGGTAAGCGGGGATCTGGCTGAAACGCGGGTCGGCAAGGAGGAACCGGAAGGGATCGAGGCCGAGCTCACCTTCGCCGATGTGGTCGTGACGGTCCACTCTGCTGCCAAGCGGCTTTTTTGTGTCGTTAAAGTGAAAAAGTTGCAGCCGATCGAGGCCGATCAGACGGTCGAACTCCTGGAAAGTCGCTTCATAGGCTGATCGGGTTTTAATGTCATAACCCGCCGAAAAGCCGTGGCAGGTGTCGTAACAGACCGCCAGGCGTTCCGGTTGCTTCGTCCGTTCGATGATCGATGCGAGCTGCTCGAATCGAAAGCCGAGATTTGTCCCCTGCCCGGCGGTGTTTTCGAGGGCGATCTTCGCACGAAAACCTGCAGTCCGTTCGTGGATGGTGTCCAGCGAGCGTGCAATTTCGCTTACCCCCCACTCCTCGCCCTGTTTCAGATGGCTGCCGGGATGCTGGACGACATGTGTCAGGCCGAGCAACTCGGCACGTTCCAGCTCATCGACCAGGGATTCGATGGATTTTTGTCGGTTTGTCTCATCCGGCGCACAGAGGTTGATCAGGTAAGAAGTGTGCGACACACGATGGGTGATGCCGTGTTCAGCGATACCCTCATGCCAGCGTTGGACGGTTTCCTCATCGAGTGGCTTCGCTGTCCACTGACGCTGGTTCTTCGAAAAGATCTGGATTGCAGTGACACCAAGCTCCCTGCCATTGGCAGGAGCTTTGTCCACACCCCCCTGTGTGCTGACATGTGCGCCAAGAATCATCCGGGGAGAGTCTCCTTCGTTGCTCTGGATTTGCCAGCTGGTTTCTTCTTCTGAGCGGATGGGGTTGGCTTGCCCACCTTCCCATTCGGGGAGCCTTTGTCGCTGTTCCCGCCACCATTCGGCAGATCGAGCGCGATCTGGAGGACTTCCTCTATCTCGCGGACGGGATGAAACTCGATCACCTGGCGTACATCCTCGGGGACATTCTCGAGGTCCTTGAGGTTGTCGGCCGGGATGATCACATGTGAGATGCGTGCACGGTTTGCCGCGACAGTTTTCTCCCGGAGTCCGCCGATGGGAAGGACATGGCCGTACAGGGTGATTTCGCCGGTCATGGCGACATCGGAGCGGACTTTTCTGCCCGTGTAGATGGAAGCGAGGCTTGTGGTCATCGACACTCCTGCCGAGGGTCCATCCTTGGGTGTCGCGCCCTCGGGCACATGGATGTGCAGGTCCCTTTTCTGGAACAGTTCCTCACGAATACCGAGCTTTTTCTGGTTCGCACGAATCCAGGAGAGGGCGATCTGCGCGGACTCCTTCATCACATCACCGAGCTGCCCCGTAATCCTCATACCCCCCTTGCCTGGCATGAGCTGCGCTTCGATTTTCAGCACATCGCCACCATAGGGCGTGTAGGCGAGCCCATTGGTGACACCGACAGATGCTTTGCGTGTGGTCCAGGAGGGAGTGATCTTCCGCGGGCCAAGGTACTCGTGCAGGTTTTTCCGGTTGATCGTCACCTTTGCGGGAGTCTCCTCAGAGGCGACTTTTCGGGCGACCTTCCGGCAAACCTGCCCGATGGCACGCTCCAGATTGCGTACTCCCGCCTCACGTGTGTAGTAGATGACGATGTCCTCGAGCGCGGATTTGTGGAAACTGATCTGACGCCTTTTGAGACCGTTCTGGTCGATCTGCCTTGGGACCAGGTAGTTCCGCGCGATCTGTACCTTTTCATCGGTGATGTACCCGGGCAGACGGATAATCTCCATGCGGTCCCGCAATGGCGGGGGGACATTTTCCAGGTAGTTCGCCGTGGTGATGAAGAAAACCGAGGAGAGATCAAAATCGATCTCGATGTAGTGGTCCGAGAAGGTTGAGTTTTGCGCCGGGTCCAGAACTTCGAGGAGGGCGGATGAGGGGTCGCCGCGAAAATCACTGACCAGTTTGTCGATCTCGTCGAGCATAAAGACAGGATTGCGTGTCTTGGCACGTTTCAGCGCCTGGACGATCCGCCCGGGCAGGGCACCGACATAGGTCCTCCGATGTCCACGGATTTCCGCTTCATCGCGCACTCCGCCGAGGCTTATCCGGACAAACTCACGGTTCATGGCGCGTGCGATCGACTGGCCGAGTGAGGTTTTTCCCACGCCAGGGGGGCCGGCGAGGCAGAGGATCGGACCCTGCGCATCCGGTTTCAGCTTTCGCACTGCAAGCACTTCGAGGATGCGATCCTTGATGTCCTTCAGTCCGTAATGATCCGCCTCGAGGACCTGGAAAGCGTGCTCCAGGTCGAGGTTGTCTTCGGAGAGCCGCTCCCAGGGCAGGGCAACGAGCCAATCGAGGTAGGTCACAACAACCGAATACTCCGCGGACGCTGGATTCATGCGTTCAAGGCGTTCCAACTCCTTGTTTGCCACCTCGAGCACTCGTTCCGGCAGGTTTGCGGATTCGACTTTGTCCCGCCACTCGCGGATGTCGCCATCCTCATCCCCCTCGCCGAGTTCCTTCTGGATTTGCCGCAACTGGGCACGCAGGAAGTACTCGCGCTGCGATTTTTCAATCTCTCCCCGTGTGGCGCTCTGGATTTTGTTGCCAAGCTGGAGGATTTGCAGCTCTCGGTCGATAAGCTGACGCATCAGGCGAATCCGATCGGGTACGGCGACCGTTGCGAGAACCTGCTGACGCACAGGTGGATCGAGTTCCAGGTTGGAGGCGATCAGGTCGACCAGTGAACCGGGATCATCCATGTTGTGCGCTGCCAGCTTGAACTCCTCCGGCATGTCCGGGGTGAGATCCGCCATTTTGTCGAAATCATCCAGCAGAGCACGGTGCATCGCTTCGAGCCGTACGGTTTTTCGCAGCTTGACACTCCGCACCTCGACAATCCCCATCGGATAGGGTTTGCGTGTCACAATCTCCTGCAGCTCGATCCTTTCAAGCCCCTGCACGATCATACGGATGGATCCATCACCGACACGCAACATCCGGTGGATGGTGAGGGCGCAACCGATTCGGTTAATCCCCTTCAGGTCGGGTTCCTTGCTCTCAGACTTGCGCAGGAAGGCGCCGATCATCCGCGAGCCCTTCTGCATGACGTCGTCGATCATACGGATAACATCATCATCCGCGATGGAGAGGGGGACAATCAATCCGGGGAATACGACAAGATCCTTTGGCAGCAGCAAAGGAAGGATATCGGGAATGGAACTGGCTTCAGGCTGACTTGCGACAGGATCGGAAGACGATTTCGCAGCCATAGGTCATGCCCCCTTATCGAATTTTGATCGTTGACTTGCGAGTGAGTGGTTTGTCACGCTTCTTCAGCTCGATGACAAGGAATCCATCGGAGTATTCCGCGCGGGCGTCTTCCGCACAGACCGGACTGGGCATACGGAAGATTCGGACAAACGGACCGTAGGGCACCTCCATCTTGTGGTATTGCCGCTTTTCCGCCCCCTCCGGCTCAATGCGACACCCAGTGAGGGTCAGCGTCTCTTTTTCGAGGACAAGGTTCACTTTCTTCGGATCGATCCCGGCGATATCCACCCGGATGATCACGCTGCCGTTCGTCTCAAAAACGTCGGCAGGTGGATGCCAGCCACGTTCGGCATGCATCAGTGGTGGACGATGCGCCCCGAAGAAAAACTCGAAATAGAGATCCAGGTCCCCCTCTTTCGAACCGGGCGAAAGCAGAGAACGGGGGTCTTCGCAATCATGTTTCATGGGTTCCTCTCTGAAAGGGTGCGTGACAGCGCACTCTCACCGGTGAGAGGTGGGTCAGGGATGGGGAACCTTCACCGGAATGTGAGAAGATAGCACCAGCGAGCGGCATCCGCTCCGCACCAGGGGGGTGGGGGAGTACGCGAGAGCTTGGGCAGAGTGCATGCCTCCAGTGGCAGGACAGAATGCGGGATCACGGCGGCACGGGATCGCACCGGCTGCTTCCAAAGGGCCTGACTGAGCGTTGTCGACACGGTGAATCGCTCACGACTCCATACGGTCCAGTACTGCGATGCACTCAAGGTCGCTGGTCGATGGGAACATGTCTACCGGAATGACCAGAGTGGTGGTGTAGTGGCTGAGTTTTCTCAGGTCACGCGCCAACGCGGCGGGATGGCAGGAGATGTAGATCATCCGTGAAGGTCCTTCGGCATCCAGCTTCTCAAGCAGCGCGGAAGTGGCGCCGGAACGGGGTGGATCAAGCAGAATAACATCGTAGCTGGACAGATCGAGGTTCGATTGATCCGTCTGGCCCAGGTCATAATGCACAAAGCTGACTGTTAAGCCGTGCTCATCGGCGAACATCCTGCCGGACTCCAGCGCAGCCGGGGCAGAATCGACCACCGAGGCGCTTCCTCCCCGTGCGGCATGTTCCAGAGCGAACGCTCCGAAACCGCCATAGAGATCTAACAGGCGGCTGTCCGATGGAACCTGCTCGAGCGCGAGTTGAATGAGAATCCTTCCAGCACGGGCGTTGGCCTGGGCGAAGGCGGTCGGTGCGAGTTTCAGCATCTTTCCCGCTACCGGGCGAAGGATGTGGGGGTCTCCCCTGCTCGAAAGCAGGTCGCTGTCGAAGAACCGGCGGTTGATTGTTTTCGCCTGGCGGATTTCCCAACCCGCGAGTCCGGCACTGTTCAGCCAATGCTCAAGCGGGGGCAGGTCCGGCAGGTCACGGCCGAGCAGGAAGAGCACAGCAACCGCTTTCTCAGCACCATTTTCACGGAGCAGGAGACGCATTTGGAGTGTGCTGTGAAGAGTGGGCTCCGAGTCGAGAACCGGCAGGGCTCGACGCAAGCCGGCGTAGGCATCCTCAAGGGGTTCACTGCCGAGCCGGCAATCCTGGATCGGCAGCAAGCCTTCCGGTGTCAGGTAGCCCATCCGTAACAGCTCACCTTCCCGTTTGATGGTGAACTCGAGCCTCTCGCGATAACGCCATTGCCTCGGCGAGGGAATGACCTCTTCCACAATCAGACCCTCGAACCCACCGATCCGTCGGAAGGTCTCGATCAGGTGCTCACGTTTCCAATTGAGCGAGAACTCACGTCGCACAGCACCCAGCATGGAGGCGGGGCAGCCTTCGTAATAGTGTGGGCAGGGGTGGGCGACACGCTGGGGGGAGGGATCGAGCACTTCCTGGAGGTCTGCGGAAACCGGGCCTTTTGCGGGTTCTTCGAGGATTTCTGCACGGACCGAATCACCGGGCACGGCTCCGGAGATGAAGACAATGCGTCCGTCCGAGCGCCGTGCGACACCACGTCCATCCCACCCGAGGTCGTGAACCCAGAAGACATCATCCGACCTGAGTGGGGTCGCTGGTTCCTGTCCGGCGCTCCTGATCATCGTTCCCGTCCCGATTCGGCCTGCAGATTGTGCAAGTGAGTTCCCCACATTTTGTGCGGAAAGATATCTCACTGACCTGTGTGGGTCAAATCGGAACCTCTCAAGAGATGATGCTCGGGGTGTGATCAGCGGCAGGCTGAATGCAATTAATCAGGATAAAAAAGAGACAGCTCCTGAGAATTAGTGCATGAATTCAGCGGTCAAGATCGCCTGGAGACCTGCGGCCTCCAGGCGATCTTGACAACCTGCTGAGCCAGAGAAAGTCGCACAAATTCTTGCGAAGACCCAAAAAGCCCGGCGATACTCTGCCGGGCTCGAGATGCGGGGATCTGTTCCGCGGGTCAGTCGTCCAGGGAGTCGGGGTAACCTGCTCCGCGGGCGGAGGATCGTCCGAAGCCCTCGCCACGGTTGGGACGGGGTCCGGATTTACGATACTGTCCGCAAATGCCGAAGAGATCATCATCGCCGAGTTTCTCAAGCTGTTCGGCTGTCAACACCTTTTTGGCGGCATCCTGCAGCTCGATCTGCTTTCCTTCAAGATCGCCACGCAATTCGCCGAGACGTTTGGTGATGGCGACCAGACGGTCCTTGTTGGCGGACTTCTCGGATTTCAACCCATCCCGTTCCTGGTGCAGGGTGTTCAACTCACGAATCAGTGGCAGCACCTGCTTGAGATGCTCTTTGCGGATGTCCTCAAGCTTCAGTATCTGCTTGTCGGTAAGTCCCAGGTCAATGAGACGTGACACCATCCAGTGCCCGCCTTGATGCATCCCCCACTCGGCGCGTGGTGCCCTGGGTGGCTTTGGTGAGCGGGCGGAAGCGGTTGTGGCGAGTCCCATTCCAATCAGCAGGGCAACCAGTGCAATCCAGCGAAAACGCAACATCGTCGATCTCCTTTCCATGTGGTTATCCTTTTCGATGATTGGACGACTCGCGAGGGGGAATGGTTTAACGCTGTGGGATTGTGCAGTCTTTCGGGCCGAGGCGGGATGATGGAAGTCATGCCGAATCGGGATCCTCCTGATAATTCGTACAGGATTACAGTGGTCAAGTCCACCAGGAGGCGGAACGAAGTGGGTTCCTCGCTGTTCTTTGTGTGTAAGGAGTTGGCTGTCAAGCTCGGCCGGAGGCGAAACGAAGCGACGTTTCCGGGCACGACTTGACAGCCTGACTGGCCGGTGACAGCCGTAATAAAAACTTCCATCGTTACGGCAGGTCTTTAGCAAAGTGGAGACCTGCCGTTTCCAAGCGATCTTGACCACCAGTCCGACCGGAGCCAGACGTACAGGTTTTTGCGAGTATTCTTTTCCCTGAGGAGCAAACCCGCCGGCAAAGGATTCCATGACAATCCTGAACCTTGCAACCTCGTTATTTGGCAGTGATTTCGATGATGCTCCAGCATCAACTTGGATTTGTTTTCATTTTCGATTGATTCACACTTGAATGAACGGCTACTTTCTTCGTTGCGTAAGGGGTTCAGCCCCCACATTTTGAACCCGCGAGCGTCGAGAGGAGTCGGAGGCGGCTGTCACAACGGATCACCGTTCCTGTGCAGCCAGGGCATTTTGAGGGGGAGATGCCACAAAAGGAGGATGTTGCCATGCGCGTTGCACTCAGTTTTACCCTGGCGCTGGCCCTGATCGGCGCCACCTCAGCTCAAACAGTTTTGTATGAAGAGCATTTTGCCGATGGCAGCCTGGAACTGGATTGGTTCAGTGTCTGGGAAGGTGGGGAGAACATCATTTCCTCGCCCGATGATGGTGCTCCCGATGGCGATGGCTGGATCGGTCATTTGACCAATGAAGGCAGTGGCGGCGGGGTGGGCACGGCCTGCTTCGGCACGGAAGAGATGGAGGATTATTCTTACACCGCCTGGGTCAAGACAACAGTCACCACCGGGACCTTCGGTTCCTACAACGGGATTGTGGCACGAGTCACTGTCTCCGAAGGATTGCCAAGCTTTTACTCATTCCGCTCTGATTTCGATGACAACCAGCGTCTCCAGCTCATCAAGTACTCGGGCGGCTCGGTTATCCTTGCCGAATGGACAGGTGACGAGGTCCCCGGCGGCATTCCCACGGAGGATTCCTGGCATGAACTGCGTCTCGACTGCTTCGGAGACCAGCTCTACGCCTACTATGACGGTGTTCTGCTCGATGGCATGCCGCTGACGGTTTCAGGCGATGACTACCTGCCGACAGGTTCCTGCGGAGTTTACATCTTCAACTTCATGGGGACCGAAGCCACCAATGTGGATGGCATCCTCGTGACTGATTTTAACTTCTCGCCCACCTCATTCGCTCTGCTTTCACCGGAGGATGGGTCAATGCTCCTGCCTGACGGTCCCATCACTTTCAGCTGGGAAGCCTCCAGCGATCCGGAAGGCGGAGATGTGAGCTACATGCTCCAGGTTTCTGAATCGGATGATTTTGCCACACTCCGCTTCGATGTTGCTACAGATGCGAACGAGGCGACACTCAACGATCCGGGCCTGACCGATGGCGCCACCTATTTCTGGCGTGTGATCGCTGTTGATGACGGGGAGGCTGAGACCGAGTGCGACGCTGTATTCAGCTTCACCGCACAGGCGGCTTCGGTGGGTGAACCGGGCAGCCTGCCGGGTGGCTGGGCTATCGCTGCGGCCTATCCGAACCCCTTCAACCCCGCCTTGCATGTGGTGGTGGATGTTGCGGGGAATGCTCCTGTGACAGTTGCCGTGTACGACATGCTGGGGCGCCGTGTGGCCACCCTGCAGGAGGGCGTGCTGGGCGTGGGTCGTCACACCATGAGCTGGAGCCCGGAAGGTTCGGCGAGTGTCTACCTGCTGGTGGCGCGTGCCGATGGCTGGAGCGAGAGCCGGAAGGTAGTCTACATGAAGTAGGTGGGATGCTCTGCCCTCTCACAGCTCTCTGACAGTGACAGTTACTCGGCGCGGGATGTGTTCTCCCATGTGGTGGAAGAGCATGGCGCGCTGAGTAGCTGTCACTTTCTTTTGCTGGAGGAACGGTACAGTCAGCAGGTCTCCGCTTCGCGAAAGACCTGCCGCAACGGGAGTGACCGCCTCTCAGCCCTGACCCATCGCCCGCAAGCGTTCCACACGTTTACGGATCGGTGGGTGTGTGGCGAAGAGACTCGACGAGTATTCGCCAATGTGTTTGACGGGGTTGACGATATAGAGATGCTGCATGGTACGGTTCGCCGTACGGCGTTCATTCGGACCAAGCGCAACTGTCGCTGCGTTCAGTGAAGTGTCAAATGCATGCCTTTCGATCTTGTTGAGCGCCGATGCGAGGCCCTCCGGGTTCCTTGTCAGCTCCACAGATCGGGCATCGGCGAGGTACTCACGATTCCTGCTGATCGACATCTGCAGCAGCATGGCAAAAAGGGGTGCGAGGATGATGAGCAACAAAGAAAGGATCATCAGCAGGAGCTGGATGTAACCTCCTCCGCCACCACGTCCTGAGCCCGATCTTCGCCCACCCAATGACCCACCAAGCCACCAGGCACGTCGCATCACATCTGTCATCATCACCACCGACCCAACGAGAGCAGCGACCAGCATCATGTAACGGATGTCATAATTGCGGACATGGGCCATCTCATGCGCCACAACTCCCTGCAGTTCTTCACGCGTGAGCAGATTCATCAGCCCACGTGTCACGGCGATGGAAGCATGCTGTGGGTCACGTCCCGTGGCGAATGCGTTCGCTTCGCCGGTTTCGATGATGTGCACCAGTGGCATCGGCATGCCCGAGGCGAGGCTCATCTCCTCGACCACATTCAGAAGACGCAGATCTTTGACCGTATCCGCCCGATGCGCCCCTGCAAAGCCGAGGATCGCCTTGTCGCCACCATACCAGGCGCCAACACTCAACAGCACGCCCAGGCCGAGGGCAACCACGATCCCGCCTTCCTCGAAGCCGAACCAGTAGCCGACCGCCCAGCCGAGACTGCCCAGGAGCAGGACGAACAGGGAGATCAGCAGCAGGGTGCTGCGTTGGTTTTGACGGATTTCCGCAGCGAAATCACGGCGTTCTCCGGGTGGGGGCGGGGAAAGGGAGGATTGGGTCGTCCGAGCGCCCGAAGGACGGCCCTGCCGTCCTCGGTCAGTCACATTCATCGAGGCAGCGGACGCCTCGAACTGAGTTGCTCCGGTGGGTGCATCAGGCGTGGCGGCAAACACCTCCCCACAGAGCGAGCACATGAGGGAGTCATCCGGTGTCTGGTCATACCCGCAGTGTGGGCAGGTTCGCATCCTTTACCTCAGCGGAGATCGACCTTCACATTCTCCCGTTCTTCTGCAGGGATGTCGTAGTGCTCAGCCTGCTTGAACCCGGTTGCGCCCGCGATCAGGTTGGACGGGAACTGCTCGATTTTGTTGTTCAGATACATCACCGAATCATTGTAGTACTGGCGTGCGAAGGAAATCTTGTTCTCGGTGCCAGTCAGTTCCTCCTGCAACTGGGCGACATTCTGGTTGGCTTTCAGGTCCGGGTAATTCTCCACAAGGGCAAAGAGCTGACGCAATGCGCCGGTCAACATGTTCTCGGCCTGCGATGTGTCCGCCACACCGCTTGCCTGGATCGCGGTCTGACGCGCCTCGATCACCTTCTGCAGGGTCTCCTGCTCATAACTCATGTAATCTTTCACCACTTCCACAAGATTCGGGATCAGATCATGGCGACGTTTGAGCTGCACATCGATCTGCGCCCAGGCATTTCGTATCTGGTTCCTTAGGGCCACAAGCCGATTGTAAATCCCTATCAGCCAGGCAGCTACGATCACCAGAACCGCGATCAGGAAAATAGTCTCGAACATCTCATGCCTCCGATCAGTGAACAAACAGGTGGAAGTCGCCACCGGTCTTGATTTTTCCTTCATTCAGCAACGGTAATGTGGTGGCGGGTTCCTCACGGCGCAATATGACGAAGCCATTTCGGGGAATTTTAACGGTCCTCACGAGAACTTGTACGGCTGTCTCTGCCCGGTCAGGTTGTCAAACTCGCTTGGAGGCCGCAGGTCTCCAGGGGTGTCTTGCCAACCCAACAGCAAACACCTTGTGGTAAGCTCTTGTTTTATTGAAAACAATGTGCCGAGGCAATGTAGTAAATACCTTTGGGGAATTGTCGGCAGTTCTTCTATAAACCCATCCAGCACATCTGTTTTCAATAAACAAGGCTCGTTTCAAGATGTCTGTCTCGTGGCGTTCAAGTCACGCCAGGAATCGTCGCTTCGTTTCGCCTCCTGACGAACTTGACCGCTGGATACATGCATTAATTCTGAGGAGAAACCTCAATTGTGAGGAGGAGCCAACGATAAATGGTGTGCTGCGGCGGTGGGTGAGATGGACCATGTCGGGAGGGGCAGGTATTATCTTGCATCGTTTCAGAATCGGAGGCAGGGATGGCGATGATCACTAATCGTGCGGGCTCGGGATGGAAGGCAAAGTGGGGCGGGCACCTGCTGATTGCGGGTCTGCCCCTTCTGTTGGTCGTCGCCATTCGTCTGCCCTATTTCAGTGTGGTGGCGTTGAACGAGGACGAGGGCCTTTACGCGATGGTCGCCCGCGCGATGCAGCAAGGGGGCGTGCCATACAGAGACGCCTGGGAACACGCCGCACCCGGGATTTTTTACCTCTACTGGATTCTGTTTGCCCTGTTTGGCAGTTGGAACATGGTGGCGGTGCGTGTCGCTGCCCTCGTGGCACACTGGTTGACGGGGCTCCTGGTTGGGCACGCTGTTCGCAGCCGTCACGGCGCCCTGCCGGGTGCTGTTGCTGCATCACTGACTGTCGTCTCGCTCGGAGGCTACCTCGCCCTCGATGTCGTTGCCGCGCTTACTGAAACTTTCCTGCTCCCTTTCCTGATGGCAGCCACCTGGTTGATGCTCAAATGGGGAGGTGGAGAGAAAAACCAGCCCATCCTGACTGGTGTTCTGCTGGCATTTGCCATCTGGTTTAAGGTTCACGCTTTGCTGCCGGGGTTCCTGGCGCTTGTGGGGGCAGGTGTTGTTCGCATCAGGAGCGATGAGAAGGAAACAACGGTACTGCTCGAAATCGGCAAGACCCTCCTCGCCGCTCTTGTCACCTACTTCCTGCTCCTGTTGCCGTTGATCCTTGCGGGCGGTTTCGCCAATTACTGGAAGATGTACATCCACTACAACTTCTTCTACCTCAGCGCGGGCGGCTATGGCGGCACCTTTTTCGAAGGGTTGGTCAACACAGCCTGGCAGTGGGGATTTCCCCAGTATATCGTGATCGCGGGCTGCCTCGCCTTTTTCCTCGGGAAAACAACCGTCAGACGTGACGCGGATCCGGCATTTGCCGTGCTGGGATTGGGATTGGCGGCAGGTCTCGTGGCGGGAATCCTTGGGGGACGGTTGTTCGGACATTACTTCATGCCTGCAGCGGCGTTGGCCGGGTGGATCGCGGGGGAGGGGGCGGCAAGGATTCTCAGCCAGTGGCGGGAACAGGGTATCCCCTGGCGCTCCTCCACACCTGTCGCGGGTGCAGTGGTGCTTCTTGCAGGGCTGCTGACGCCGATCCTCGTCTTTCACGCGCCCGCCTACAGTCTCCGTTTTGGCGAGGAGCGCGACCCGCGATTTACCCATCCCTATCCAACGTTGACACGTAATGTGAACAACCTGCTTGAACCGGGCGAGACGGTTTGGGTCTGGGGGTTTGCACCGGAGTTTTACCTCTACCTGGAACGTGACACCCCCACACGCTTCATCAACTGCAACTACCTGGTCGGGCTGGTGCCCTGGGTGAATGTCGACCCCCAAATCGACACCACGCCTCTAATTGTTCCCGGTAGCTGGCAGCTACTGATGCAGGACCTGCGAGAACGACCACCCGCAGTGATTATTGATGCGGCGGAGGCCAATTTCCGTTTCTGGGGGAAATATCCGATGCGTGGCAGTCCATCCCTGACACGCTTTGTCGAGCAGCATTATGTCAAGCTGGGCGATCTGGAGGGATTCACCGTCTACCTGCATGACGATGTCTCCAACAGGGAAAATGTGCCTTAGACCCCTGTCGGGTTAT
>Ga0209163_1002143_pt1 | contig 17489 bp, 7 predicted proteins | sample MTBAKSrepl2MetaG_FD_187457 | JGI IMG/M metagenome (GOLD analysis project Ga0209163, IMG submission 187457) | Enrichment culture microbial communities om Arthur Kill intertidal strait, New Jersey, USA, that are MTBE-degrading - MTBE-AKS2 (Arthur... | ecosystem: Environmental > Aquatic > Marine >...
CAGGATGTCCTCCGGTTTTAAGGGGTCGGTCGAAGGCGGCTCTTTGGGCGGACCGTTCGCGCCACCCCTCTTGCAGGCCGTCTCGATGAGTCCGTTGAGTCCTTTCACCAGGTCGGCGCGCATGCGCGCAAGGCCGTCCTCGTGCTGCATGTGAAAGGTGATGCGGCTCATGACGTCTTCGCCGTAGCGGCACTGGGGGTTCATCATGGTGGCCGTCTCCACCACCTCCATGGTCCGCAGATTGCACAGGTAGGCGGCGCAGGTAGTGGTTCCGATGTCCACGGCCAGTCCATATGCGTCCTCGACCCGGCCCGGTTGAATGCGGAGGATCTCCCGGTCCATCCACACGGCCGCGGTCACGGTTTGTTCACCCTCGCGCACAGCGGTCGGAAGCTCCTGAAGTGCGGGCTGGTCCATGTGGAGATCGGTCAGGTCGTGTTCTTTTTGAATGGCCGCGGCCATACGCTCCAGGTCGCCGGACGGATCCTCCAGGGTGGACGGTTCCAGGGTCACGACGACCAGCCGGACCGCCGGGTCCCAGTCCATGGGGATGTCGCGGGCCGCCTTGCTCACCACGGTCTTGGCGGCCCGCGATTCCTCGGGAACAAAGACCACCACATCGCCCAGAAGGTGGGCTGCGCAGCCCAGACGGTATCCTTCGGCCTTCTCCGCCGGAAGGATGAACCGCGCCTCCTCCTCCTGCCAGGGGGTCACGTGGTCATGGCTGCTCTCCACGTTCATCCCCGGAACAGTCCCTTCTTCGATCCGCACCCGGCACTTGCCGCAGACGCGGTTCTCGCCGCACAGGGCCTCGATGTCGGCCCCCAGAAGGCGGGAGGCCTCCACCAGGGAGATTCCGCGGGGCACATTCCCGCGCCGTCCGGCCGGCTGGAACACCACACGCACGGTGTCCGACTCGCTCATATATCCTCCTTGCGACCCGTGGGAGACCGGTCCGGCGGAGCCTCACCACGTTGTCAAGAAAACGGGGTCAGGTCTCGTTTATGGATGAAGACCTGACCCCGCGGCATGCATCATGGAGTGAAAGGCTACAGGGTGTCCAGGACCTCCCGGAGCTTTTCGATCACCTCTTCCAGGCCCTTGCGCACGGCCTCCAGTTTGTCCGCGGGCGATCCCTTCTCCTCCGATACGGCGGGCTCCTCGTCCACTGCCACCACCGGGGCCACCGCAGGCAGGATCCCCACCAGGGCGTCGATGGATGCATCCATGGTCTGATGCATGACCACCTGCCGGGAGTCGGCAAGAATGATGCGCCGGAGTTCGGGGAATTCGAGGGTCTCGGGCTTCAAGAAGATCGGTTCGGCATAGAGGATCGAGTCGCCCAGGGGAATGACCAGAAGAATGCCGCGGAGGACCTCGCTTCCCACCTGCCCCCACAGGGTGAACTGTTCCGAGATGACCGCGTCGTTGTCGATGCGGGCCTCCACCTGGTTGGGCCCGTCCACATGACGTCCTGAGGGAAACCGGAAGAGGATGAGTTCACCGTAGTGATCCGCGTCGCTTCGGGCCGCCATCCATCCCACCAGGTTGTGCCGGTTCTGCGGGGTGAAGGGCTGAATGAGAAGGAATTCCTCGGTGGGCGCACCGGGAAGCCGGGCCACGATGTAGTAAGGTTTCAGCTCCTGGCTCTCGCCGAAGGAGTTCTGCATGGGAATGGACCACTGGTCTTCCTTGTTGTAGAAGACCACGGGGTCTTGCATGTGGTACTGGAGGAGCATCTCGGTCTGCACGGTGAACTGGTCCAGGGGATACCGGACATGGGCGCGCAGAAATTCGGGCATCTGTTCCATGGGTTTGAAGAGGCCGGGAAAAATGGCCTGGTAGGTCTGAATCATGGGATCGTCCGGTTCGGCCACGTAGAAATCGATGCCCCCGTGGTAGGCGTCGATCACGGCCTTGACGCTGTTTCGAAGGTAGTTGAATTTCTGGTCCCACGGGGTGGAGTAGGGGTAGCGCTTGGTGAAGGTGTAGGCGTCTTGAATCCAGAAGAGCCTGCCGTCCGCCGCCACGCAGTATGCCTCCCGGTCCCGCAGCAGAAAAGGGGTCACGGTGGCAAACCGCTCCTCTATGGTCCGGCGGTATTGGATCAGGCTGTCCTGCTTGATCTCTCCGGAGATGAGGAGGTTGATGTCCCCGAACTCCCACGCGAAGAGGAGGCGGCGGAAAAAGGAACTCATCTCGACCCCGCCGTTTCCCTGGTACCGGGTGTAGGCCGGGCCGTCCGGACCGGGATAGTTGAATTCCTGCATGCCGCTTCGCACGACCACGTAATTCAGGCTCTTGAGGCCGTAGTAGATCTCGGGGCGCTCCAGGGGGATGTCCCCCGTGGGAGGGACATCGCGGATGAAAAATGCGGGCCGTCCGTCCGATTGCACTTCCGTGACCGGGCTCATGGCCACGCCGTAGCCGTGGGTGAACTGGAGGCGTCGGTTCACCCAGCGCTGGGCCTCGGCCGGGAGCTTGTCCGCGGAGAGCTCGCGGGTGGCCAGCATGACCTGCCTCAGTTTGTCGTCCACCTGGTAGCGGTCCGTGTGTACGGCGAGGAAGTCGTAGTAGAGCCGAAAGAACTGGATCTGGTTGTAGCTCTGAAGAAGGGGCCCCTCGTCCCAGAGGCGGACGTTCTGAATGGTACCCTGGTTCTGGGCTACGGTATCGTGCTCCACCTTGCCCCGGGCCGGGTGGCTCTGGCTCTGAAGCCGGGTCAGACCGTAGGCCTGCCGGGTGAACTCGATGTTGCTGGCCAGGTAAGGCTTCTCCTTGTCCAGTTCGCTCGGCTCCACCTGAAGGCGCTGGACCAGGGCCGGCGCCACGGTCCCGCCCAGGAGGCTCAGGGCGACCCATCCGCCGAGGGCCCAGAAAATGAGCCGGTTTCTGGCGGAGAAGGCCGCCGCCGCAAAAAGGACGGCGCTCGCCAGGGCCACGAAGGTCAGGATGGTCCGTGCCGGAAGGGTGACGTGATCGTCCGTGTATCCCACCCCGAAGACCGCGCCGGTGGGGGAGTAAAGGAGGTCGAAGCGGCTGAGCCAGTGGCCTGCGGCGATGAGAACGAAGAGCAGGGCCGCAAGCAGGGCCAGGTGGGTTTTGATCCGGCCGGCCAGGGTGAACGGCTCCCCTCGAAGCGTGAAGGTGATGTAGTAGTACGCCGCGACGATCACCATGGTCACCACCACGCAGGTGACCAGCCAGGAACGGACCAGGTTCAGTGCCGGGAGGATGAAGATGTAAAAGGAGAAGTCCCGGCCAAAGATGGGATCGGTCTCGTTGAACGGGACGGCGTTCAGGAAGCGAAGGAAGAGTTCCCACGCTGCGGCCGGCTTGGCCGCCATGAGGACCGACGCCAGGATCACGACACCTGCGGCCACCCACAGGAGGAGCTTGCGGGCCGAGTCATAGGCCTCCGGGGGGAGCCGGGTCCCTGTCCGGGGCGTCATGCGGCCGGTGCTCTGAAAGGCGGCATAGAGGTTGGGGGCGGCAAGGACAAAAAAAACGACAGCTCCGAGCAGATAAAGAACCACCTTGGCGCTCACCACCCTGAAGAGGACGGACTGGTACCCCAGGTCGCTGAACCAGAGCCAGTCCACATAAAATCCGCGGCCCCAGTTGATCCCCCGCCATAGGAGGATCACGAGGAGGGCCAGCAGGGCCCACCGGACGAACCGGCCGATCCGTTTGAAGTCCATGTCCTCGATGCGGATCTGGGGAATCTGGGGCGGTCGATTGTCGGTTCCGGGAAATTGATCCATGTCGGTTGACTCCATTGAAGGTGAAGGTGACGGGGTAGGCTGAACCAAATTATCCTATTTCACCAGAAACAGCCTCACATCTGCAAGGCAATTCGGAGAGTTTCGAGTTCCGGAGTTCCGCGAGTTCCGGGGACACCGCGAGTTCCGCGAGTTCCCGAGTTCCGGGGAGTTCCGGGGACACCATACTTAATTCATGGGAGATCTGGACGGATTCCGGAAACAACATGGGGATCGCACTCCTTTCGGGCTATGAATTAAGTATGGTGTCCCCGGAACTCCGAACTCCGCGATTCTCTCGTATTGACCCGCACCGGGACGAAAAGGTAGCATATCCCCTTCCAAAGGGCACGGTCTCCTTGACAAGCGATAAACGAATAGGCGTACCCATGTTCCGATTCATTCATGCCGCCGACCTGCACCTGGACAGTCCCATGCTCCGCCTCGAGGCCTACGAGGGCGCGCCCGTGGAAGAGCTTCGGGGAGCCACCCGGCGGGCCTTCGAAAACCTGGTGGACCTGGCCGTCAGCGAGGCCGTCGACTTCGTCCTCATCGCCGGCGACCTCTACGACGGTGATTGGAAGGACTACAACACCGGGCTCCATTTCGTGGCTCAGGCGGGCAGGCTGCGCGAGGCGGGCATCCCGGTCTTCATCGTTGCGGGGAATCATGACGCGGCCAGCCGGATCACCCGGACCCTCCGACTTCCCGAAGGCGTCCATCTGTTTCCGACGGACCGTCCCGGCACGATGGTCCTGAAAGAGCCGGCAATTGCGGTCCACGGCTGGAGCTTCGCCTCGCCCGCCATCCGGCGGGACCTGGCCGCCGGCTACCCGGACCCGGTTCCGGACTGCTTCAACATCGGGCTCCTTCACACCTGCGCCACCGGCCGAGAGGGCCACGAGCCCTACGCCCCCTGTACCATCCAGACGCTCCAATCCAAGGGCTACGACTACTGGGCCCTGGGGCACGTCCACCGGCAGGAGATCCTCTCGAAAGACCCCCCCATCGTGTTTCCGGGAAACACTCAGGGCCGGAACGTGCGGGAGACCGGCCCCAAGGGGTGCATGCTGGTGACCATGGACCCCCAGGGCCGGGCGGACGTCCGTTTTCACCCCTTGGATGCGGCCCGGTGGTTTGATGAGAAGATCGACGCCACAGAGGCCCGAACCGGGTACGACGTGGTGGATGCGATGATCGGGCGCCTGGAGACACTTCTCGAGGAAAACCCGGGCCTTCCCCTGGTGGTGCGGATAGCGGTTACAGGCGAGTCGAAGGCCCACGAGGAACTGGCCTCAAACCTGGAGCGGTGGACCAACGAGATGCGCGCCGCGGCCCTGGAGGCCGGAGGGGGCCGAGTCTTCCTGGAAAAGGTCCGGGTGCTCACGCGCATGCCCCTCGAGCCCGGGGTCGGAGCGGCCGTGAGCGGTCCGGTCCGGGAACTCATGGATTCCCTGGACGAAATCGCCTCCGACTCGGAGCAGCTTCTGGCCCTGGGCCGGGTCCTGGAGGATCTCGAGAGTAAGCTTCCCCGGGAGTTCAAGGAGACCGAAGGCGCCCCTGGCATCGACGACCCCGAGTGGATCCGTGACCTCCTGGAACAGGTGCGGCCCATGCTGGTCCGCCGACTGCTTCATGAGGAGACGTCCTCATGAAGATCCTTCGGCTCCATTTTCAGGCCTTCGGGCCGTTCACCGATCTCCTGTTGGACCTGAGCGGAGGGCAGGAGGGTCTTCACATCCTCTACGGCCCCAATGAGGCGGGTAAGAGTTCGGCCCTGCGAGCCCTTCGGCAGCTCCTCTACGGCATACCCGCACGCTCCCCGGATGACTTCGTCCATCCCTACAAGAAGATGCGGATCGGAGGGGTCCTGCGGCACAGCGACGGGACCGTGATGGAGGTGACCCGTCGCAAAGGCAATCGAAACACCCTGCGGGACGGGGACGACGACCAACCCGTGGACGAAAAGCGGTTTCAGAAATTCCTCGGGAACATGGAGGAGCCGGTCTTTGCCACCATGTTCGGCATCGGACACGAGGACCTGGTGCGGGGCGGTGAGGAGATCATTCAGGGCGGCGGAGACGTGGGACACGCCCTTTTTGCGGCGGGATCCGGGATCGCCGACCTCCGCCGTGTCCAGATGGAACTCCAGGCAGAGGCCGAGGCCCTGTTCACGCCTGCGGCATCCACCCGGGAGATCAACAAGTCGATTACGGCCTTTAAAGAGACGCAAAGGGCCTTACGGGAGGCCCAGCTTCCCGGACAGGACTGGGAGCGTCACCATACAAGCCTTCTCGAGGTCACGGCGCGCAGGGAGTCGGTGGACCGCGGGCTTCAGGTCCGGGAGACCGAGCATCATCGGCTCGAACGAATTCGGGATGCGCTCCCCCTGATCTCCAGGCGGCAGGATGACCTGGAGGAACTCGCCGGCCTGGCCGATGCCTCGCTTCTGCCCGAGGACTTCGGAGAGCGGCGAACGCGGTTTCTCACCGAACTCCGGATTGCGGAGAGCCGCCTGGACCAGGCGCGGAACGATGCGGAAGAGACCGCCCGGGCCATGGAGGACCTCCGAATCTATTCGGCCGTGCTCGACCGGGCCGAGTCCATCGAGTCCCTCTATCGGGATCTGGGGGGCTTTCAGAAGGCCGCCCGAGACCGGGGCCGGCTTACGGGACTACGGGACAGCCTATGGAGCGAGGCCCGGGAGATCCTGGCCGGACTCCGGAGGGATGTCACCCTGGAGCAGGCCGAGGGCCTGCGGGTCAAGAGGGCCCTGACGGTTAGAATTCAAGAGTTGGGCAAGCAGTACGAGCGGCTCATGGAGCGCCTGGATACCGCCCGGGAAGCCCTTCCCCTGGCAAAGGACCGAGTGCGCGCCCTGGAAGAGGAACTGGCCGCCCATGAGACCCCGTTGCCCTTGGACGGCCTTCGAAAGGCCCTGGCGCGGGCCACGGGCGTTGCGGCCATGGAGGACCGTCATGCCGTGGAATGCGCGGAGATCGAACGCTCCCGCCGGTCACTGGAGCGCGTGCTGGAGAAGCAGTCCCTGTGGCAAGAGGGCCTCGAGGAACTCGATCGGCTCCCTCTTCCTTCCATGGCCACTGTCGAGGCGTTTGATCGACCATGGGATGAGGCCGGGCAGACCGTGTCCCGGCTTCGATCCGAGTGCCGTGACGCGGAAGAGGCGTTGGCCCGTGCGGCCGCCGGCCTTCAGGGCGTGGAAGGAGATGTCCCCACCGAGGACGACCTTGCAAAGGCCAGGGCCCAACGGGAGCAGGGCTGGGCACTGATCCGCCGCGCCCTGAGAACCGGCGTCATACCCGGAGAGGAGGCCGCCAGGTACACGGCGGGGGCCGGCACGGCGCCCACCCTGGAAGAGGCCTACGAGACCCGGGTCCGCCGCGCGGACGAGACGGCCGACCGGCTCAGGCGCGAGGCGGACCGTGTGGCCCGAAAGGCCGGACTCCTTGCGGAACAGGAGGCCGGCCGGGAACGCCTGGAGAGGCTCAGGTCGCGGCTCGCAGAAGCCGAGGTCGCACAGGACGAACTGGCCGCCGCCTGGCGTCAGGCATGGGAACCGGCGGGCATATCCCCGCAGACGCCCCGGGAGATGCGCGCCTGGATTCAGGACCAGCAGAACGTTCTCGAACGGTTTCATGAGCTGCGGGAGCGGAGTCGCAAGGCCGAGGCCCTGGAGCGGGAGTTCACGGACTGCCGCAAGGAACTGAGCGACCGTCTTCGGGATCTCTCCCTGGAACCGGCGGGGGAAAACGAGACCCTGTCCGACCTGACCGACAGATGCCGGGAGATCGTGGAACGTCAGGAGACCCTTCGGGCACGGGAGGAGCGGCTTCTCTCGGACAAGAGGCAGAAGGAACGGGAACAGAAGGAGGTCACCCTCCGGCTCGAAAAGGCAGAGGGGGATCTGGCCCAATGGCAGCGCGGGTGGGAGGAGGCGGTGCAGCCCCTGGGCCTTGACGCCGATGCCCTCCCGGCCCAGGCGGACGCCGTGATGCAGGATCTGGCCGCGCTCTTCGACAAACTCAAGGAGGCGGGCATCCTGCACAAGCGCATTCAGGGCATCGACCGGGACGGAGAGGCGTACACCGGGCAGGTGATCGCTCTGGTGGATCATGCGGCCCGGGACCTTGGGGACCTTCCGGTGGAGGAGGCGGTCTCGAAACTCCACGCCCGTCTCAACCGGACGCGTGAGGCGGTGACCCAGCGTGACCGGCTGATTCAGGAAAAGGACCGGCAGGAGGATCGGGTCCGTAAGGCCGAAGACCGGATCCGGGAGATGACCTCGGCCCTTCAGGCCATGTGCGAAGAGGCCGGTTGTCCCGGCCACACGGATCTCCTGGAGGCGGAGACCCGATCCAACCGCCGCCGGCGGGTGGAGGCCGATCTGAAGGCCCTGGAAGAGCAGCTCCACGGCCTCTGCGGGGGCGCGTCCATCGACGCCTTCGTGGCCGAGGCCCGGACCGTGGACCCGGACGGGATGGAAGGCCGCCTTCTTCGCCTGGAGCGCGACATGGGCGGGCTTCGTGAAGAGAGGACCGCCCTCGATCAGGCCATCGGCGAGGAGCGAAACGAACTCAGCAAAATGGACGGGAGTTCCCGGGCGGCCGGGCTTGCGGAGGAGGCCCAGGGGATCCTGGCGGGGCTTTCCCGGGGCGTGGAGGCCTATGCCCGCCTCCGCCTGGCCTCAACTGTCCTCGCCCGGTCCGTGGAGAGATACCGGGAGAGGCATCAGGGCCCCGTGCTGAAGCGGACCAACGAACTCTTCGCCCGGCTGACCCTGGGCCGGTTCGACGGAGTCCGGGCCGAGTACGACGAGCAGGGGAACCCCGCACTCGTGGGAGTCCGTCCCGGAACGGGTGAGATCGTTCCCGTCCACGGCATGAGCGACGGCACCGCGGACCAGCTCTATCTGGCCCTGCGCCTGGCGAGCCTCGAGGCCTATCTGGAGGCGGGCGAGCCCATGCCCTTCATCGTGGACGACATCCTGATCAAGTTCGACGACGACCGGGCCCGGGCCGCCCTGGAGGTCCTGGCCGAACTCTCCCGACGAACCCAGGTGATCTTTTTTACCCACCACCGCCACTTGATGGAACTGGCCGAGGCCGTTGTCGAGCCCGGTCTGATGCAGACGCAGACCCTGTAGGGACCCGCAATATCTCTTCCGCCATGGGTATTGAGCAGAGGAGAAGAATGCGCTAGCGGGTATTGCACTCCGGCGCCGGGGGTGTATTCTGAAAGGGGTTGCCATGCGGGGATCGACACATAACAGCGTGTTGAAAAATCCGATGTTCACAGGCTGACTCAACATGCCCGGATGCAAGGCGTGCGAAATCCCGAGGAATGAGGCGTACAAGCAAGTACGCCGCAGTGACGAGGGATGAGCAAAACGCCGCAGATGGACGTTTTTCAGCGGCCTGAGCCGTGATCGTTTGAGGAGGAACTATGCAAGGACACATACTGCTGGAGCGGGCCCGGGCCATGAAGGACCACCTGACCGGTCTGAGGCGTGAGATCCATCAGAATCCCGAACTGGGATTCCAGGAGTTCGCCACCACCGGCCTGGTTCGGCGCGAACTCGAGAGGCTGGGCGTGGAGATCGCGCCCCTTGAACTCGAGACGGGTCTGGTGGGGATCCTGCGCGGCCGCAAGGGCGGCACGGGACCGGTCACGGCCCTGCGGGCCGACATGGACGCCCTGCCCGTGACCGAGAAGACAGGCCTCCCTTACGCCTCCCGGAACCCCGGGGTCATGCACGCCTGCGGGCATGACGGGAATACGGTCATGCTTCTGGGGGCTGCGGGTCTTCTGAGCGAGAACAGGGACCGATTCTCCGGAACGGTCAAATTCATGTTTCAACCCGCCGAGGAAATCTTCGGCGGGGCCGAGACCCTGATCGACGCCGGCTGCCTGCGGGACCCGGCCGTGGACCGGATCGTGGGAGTGCACGGATGGCCGGACATCGACGTGGGAAAGGTGGGCGTGCAGCCGGGGCCGCACATGGCATCGGCCGATCGCTTCGAGATCCGTGTTCGCGGGACCGGCGGGCACGGGGCCTATCCCCACCACGCGCGGGATCCGGTACTGGCCGCGGCACACGTGGTGACCGCGCTCCAGGCCGTGGTGAGCCGGGAGACGGACTGTGCGGACCGCGCCGTGGTATCGGTCTGCACCCTGCAGGCGGGGACCGTCTTCAACGTGATTCCGGACGAGGTCCTTCTGGGAGGAACGGTACGGACCCAGAACGATCGGGTCCGGACCGCAATCTGGGAAAAGGTGGAGCGGATCGTCCGCAGCACGTCAGAGGCCCTGGGATGCCAAGGGGAGGTCCACTGGACCGGCCTGGTGCCGGCCCTGGTGAATGAGGAGGAGACCTGCCGGGAGATTGCAGAGGCCGCCCGGGACGTCCTGGGGGAAGACACTGTGGAGGCCCCGGGCGCGACCATGGGATCCGAGGATTTTGCCGTGTACCTGAAGCATGTGCCCCGCGGCGCCTTCTTTCGAATCGGTGTGAAGCGGCCCGGACAAGGGACCATGAAGCTCCACAACGACCGGTTCGACTTCAGCGACGACGCCCTGCCCGTGGGAGCGGCCGTACTCGCCCGCCTGGTGATGAGATGATGATCCTGCCTTCGTCTGCTCGGACGGGGCAAAAACGACTTCAAGAAATCCCATCCGCGTGTCGATAGGTATAGTGACGGGATAAAACGAATGTCAGGCGGTTTACCCGAGTCGGCAGTCTGTCCGATTGCGACCCGGGCAACGGACCCACTCGCCCTGGATGGGCGTTTTGATGTTGCCCTGTGAGGTTCGATGGCCTTGCAAATAGTCAAATTCTCGCGCAAAGCCGGAAAGAACGCAAAGATAACCTATTAATATTAAAAGATTTTTCTTGGCGCTCTTGGCGTCTCTGCGAGAAAAAGGGTTTTTACGACTCCGTCAGGGTTGACACCCCCCATTTAAAATTCCGCCGCAGTTACAGCCGCATATGAAGTGTATGGATGTCCTTTCATTGATATTTAAATGGCAATGTCAGGGAAATAAAAGGAAATAGTCATGGCTCGATATTCCATTCGATGGATGTTTTTATTTATATGTATTCTCTTATTCGTCCCTTTTTCCTGGACCACCAAGGCAGGTGCCGCTCCCCGAGTCCTGATCGTTCACAGTTACGACGAAGGGGATGTCTGCGGTCGGCCCCAACACGACGGGATCGTTTCAGCCCTGGCGAAAGAGGGCTTTCCCGTTCCCCGGGGCCTTGAGGTTGATGTCGTCACCATGGACACGAAACGGCGGAACAACACGGCCGAGTTGATTCGAGAACAGGGAAACAGGGCCCTGGAGATCATCCGGCGCTCACCCCCGGACGTCCTGGTCGTCCTGGACGACAACGCCTTTGCAACCGTCGGGCTGGAGATGGTCGGAACGGGTATTCCGCTGGTCTTCTCCGGCATGAACGGTCAGCCCGAGGCGTATCACGAGAAGCGGCCGTTTCTGAACTCGAGGGACCGGCCGGGGCACAATGTCACGGGGGTCTACGAAAAACTTCATATCGTGGAGGCCTTTCGAGTCCACACCCGCCTTTTTCCGGACACGGGCGGGATCCGCATTTTTCTGGACACCTCACCCACGGGTCGAGCCATTGCGCGTCAGATCGAACTGGAACTCGTAAAAGACCCTCCTCCGGTGTCCTGGGACATCCGGACCGTGACCGACTGGAACGCCTATCAGGATGAAATCCGGGAAGTCAACCAGGATGAAAAGATCGGCGCCATCTACCCGGCTGCACTCCTGTTGAAGGATGCCTCCGGCAGGACGTACACCACACCGGAGATCATTCGATGGACGGTGGAACACTCCACCAAACCGGAAATCGCCCTGAACTACGAGTTCACGCGTCTGGGACTCTTTGGTGGAGCGGCGGTGGATTTCCATTCCATGGGAGAGCAGGCGGGCGGGATGGTCGCACGGATTCTTCGAGGCGAGACGGCCGGCGGAATCCCCATGGAAGACGCGCGAAAGTACGCCCTGGTCTTTAACCTCTACAGGGCGCAGCAACTGGGAATTGTCATTCCGGATGACGTGTTGATGGCGGCGGATGAAGTGGTCGTAAACGCCCCCTGAGGCAAATAGGGCTGGAAGTATGGTTTCCGGAAAGCGTTTCTCCTCATTTTTGGTCCGGTTCCTCGTGCTGTTCGAGGGGATTTCTTTGACCCTGGTGGTGGGGCTTCTCTATGGATTCCTGAGCCAGAGCATGACGCGGGAGTTTGAAAACGGTCTCCTGGTCGAGCAGGCCCGGACGAGCATGGCCCTTCAGGACCGTTTCAACAGGCTTGAAACGCGGCTGCGCGAACTGAGCCTGGACAACGTGGTGCGGGTCAGTCTCATGCTCGGCGTCAGGGCGCAACTGCGAGAGGTTCTGGAAAAACGCTTTCCACCCGGAGACGGTGCGGTCTACCTGGTTCAGGATGCAGGGACATCGGCTTTTGTACCGGAATTGCACGGAATACCGGAACCTCTTCAGCGTTTCATGAAGGAGTCCGGCCCCGGTTCGGGCCCTGCCTCTGTGCGATTCGCCGATTTCGAGGGAACGGCCTATTCGGCCTATACCCTCCCCATACGAAGACAGGCCGAGACCCTGGGGTACGCCCACCTTGTCTATGACATGGCTCGTGACTACGAGCTATGGAGGCGGTTGGATAAAAAGTCCCTTCTGAATCTCGTTTTCTGGCAGGACAGCGGCCCGGTGGCCCTTCAGGGCGGGTCGATTCCTCCGGCGGATCAGTGGCCTCCTTTGAGCGAGCTGACCCGCATGGGGAGTGGGGCAAAGACCATAGGAGACACCTGCTTCCTTCAAGTCGAGGAATTTCCGGGCCTCTATTTTGTGGCCTCCACCGCCCCCCTGAAGGAGGAGAAGAGAAAACTGATCCTCTTTCTCCTGGGTCTCTGCTCCGTCGTGTTTCTCGGGACCATTCTGGTCGCGGTCGTCATTGGACGGAAGGTCAACGAGCCGCTCGAGGACCTGGCCAATCAGGCACTGGAAGTGGCACGAAAACCGGCGGATGTTTTTCTGGCCAAGGAAAAAGGGCGCTATCTGGAGTTTCAGAACCTGGCCGAGGCGTTCAACCAGGTACTGGTGTTTCTCCTCGAGGCACAGGAGAAGCTTCGCAAAAAGGCGGTCCTGGAACTGTACGCGAGTGAGGAGCGATTTCGGAAGACCTTTGAGATCTCCCCGTACTCGGTCACCATTTCCAGGATCGAAGACGGGCTCTTCCTTCAGGTGAACGAGGCCTTTGCCAGGCTTTCGGGGTATTCGAGGGAGGAGGCCGTGGGAAGGACCGTCCACGACATCCACCTCATACCCAACCTCGAGGAGAGGGACCGGTTCGTTCGCATCCTCAAGGAGCAGGGTGAGGTCAATGACCTGGAAATCCAGTACCGCACCAAAGACGGGCGCACACTCGATACCATATTATCCGCTCGTCCACTCGTCTATGAGGGCCAGGAGTGCCTGGTGGCGGTGGTGGTGGACATCACCGAGAGAAAACGCGCTGAAAAGGAAAAAGAAACGCTTGAACAGCAGCTTCGGCATTCGCAGAAAATGGAGGCCGTAGGGACCCTTGCCGGTGGAATCGCCCATGACTTCAACAACCTGCTCCAGGCGGTTCAGGGCTATGCGGATCTTCTTCGTATCCGGATCGGGGAAGGCGATCCGGGTTGGGCGGAGCTGAACGAGATCTCCATGGCGGCCCAACGGGCGAGCCGGTTGACCCAGCAGCTCTTGACGTTCAGCCGCAAGGGGGAAAGCCTGCTGCGCCCCCTGGATTTGAATCATGAGATCAGGCATGTCCACAAGCTGCTTCAGCGGACCATCCCCAAGATGATCGCCATTGAACTCGATCTCGAGGACGATCTCTCCGCCGTATATGCGGATTCCGCGCAGGTAGAGCAGGTGATGATCAACCTGGGGCTCAACGCAAGAGACGCCATGCCCAATGGGGGCACCCTGCGGATTCGCACGAGGAATGTGAGCCTGGCACGGGGCGAGCCAGGCGTTCCCTTGGACCTGCAACCCGGCGGCTACGTCCTGTTGACCCTGTCGGATACCGGGGATGGCATGGATCCGGAGACCAGAGAGCATATCTTTGAGCCGTTCTATACCACCAAAGAGACGGGCAAGGGGACGGGGCTCGGCCTGGCCATGGTCTACGGGATCGTAAAGAACCACAACGGGGCCGTGCAATGCGAAAGCAGCCTGGGAAAGGGATCCACCTTTTCCCTGTATTTCCCGGCAGTCAAAATGAGTGCCACGGTACAGGAAGGGACGGAGACACCAGCGAGTTCTCCGGTGGGCCGCGGGGAAACCATCCTGGTCGTGGATGACGAAGAGCCGGTTCGTGAACTGGCCCCTCGAATACTCACCCATTTCGGATATCGGGCGCTGACGGCGTCGAATGCGGAGAAGGCCATCGAGATCTTCAGCAAGAACCCCGAAGGGATCGACCTGGTCATCCTGGACCTCATCATGCCGGGAATGGGAGGCGCCCGGTGTGTGGAGGAGTTGCTCAGGATCGACCCGGACGCACGCATCCTCATTTCGAGCGGCTACTTCAAGGAAGGCGGAACGGCGCCGAGCCTGAACTTCAAGCCCAACGGATTTCTCCCGAAACCCTACGATACCAGGCGATTGCTTTTCGAGGTGAGGAAGGCCTTGGAGGGCGCCCCCCGTATTTTCTCCGCATGACCACACGCTTCCCCGGCGACGAAACCGATTTTTCACCTGGGAAATCCAACCCCCAGGTGTATAATTCATCATATGACGGGTGAAGCCGGCCATCTCCATGCGGGTGCCGGGTTCGTTTTCGAATTTTCTACACAGGGATGTGCCGTTGCGGCGTGTCAAGGTGGGCCCCATGAGCACGAAATCAATGCAGGTTTTGATCAAAATCGTCAAGAGCAAGACAGTCATCATTACCGCTGTTCTTCTGATCCTGTATACCGTGACCGGATTCTTTCTGCTCCCTCTGGCCATCGAACGTTATCTCCCGGAGATGCTCGGTGAGCGTCTGGACAGCAAGGTTTCCCTGGAACAGGTGAAGATCAACCCCTTTGCCATGACCGTGGAGGCCCGGGAATTTCACATCGCCGAACCGTCGGGCGGCGCCATCGCCGGATTCCAGCGGCTCTTCGTCAACTTCCAGCTCAGCAGTCTCTTCCGGTGGGCACTCACCTTTGAGGAGATCTCCCTGGATGCCCCATCGGTCCGTGTGGTCATTCATCCCGACGGGACCCTCAACCTGGCCCGGTTCGGAGGTGAGAAGCCCCCCGTGCACGAGACCGGGGAAGAAGAAACGCGGCCCCTACGCATGCTGCTGCGCCATATCGCCATCCAGGACGGGCGGATCGAACTGACCGACCAACGCCAACCCACACCGGCAACGGCGTCCTTCCACCCGCTCCATGTGCAGCTTTCCGATATCTCCACCCTGCCCGAACGCCAGGGGGACTACACCTTGACGGCCACCGGCGCGGATGGAGCGATCCTGGCCTGGTCCGGCCGGGTGTCCCTGCATCCGGTGCAGTCATCCGGCACCCTGGCATTGAAGCGAGCGCCCATGACCACGCCCTGGGAATTTGTTCGCTCCCACCTGAACATCGCATCTCCGGAAGGTCTCCTGGGCCTCAGCACCCGCTATTCCATCGACCTCAGCGGGGAAACGCCGGTGATGACACTCGATGATCTGAGGGTGAGTCTTACCGGTGTGGGACTTGGCCTCGCGGGCGGAGACCGGGCGTTCCTGGTCCTGCCGGAGATCACCGTGGATGTGGAAGCCGTGGACATGGTTCAGCGCCGGGTCGACGGCGTCCGCCTGGCCGTGTCCGGAGGGGAACTGGACGTGGTCGCGGACCGGGGAGGCGTACTGAATCTCCAGCGGCTCACCACCGGCACATCCGATTCGGGACCGTCTCCCCCGGCGCCTTCCCATGAGCAGGAAACGCCGTGGACCGTTCACATCCCGCAGGTCGGCCTGAACGGCCTGGCCCTTCGCTACACGGATCAGGGCCGGGATCCGGCCCTCTCTGTTTCCACCGATGAGATCGCCCTGACCTTTCGGGCGGATATGACCACCGGGCCGGATGGGGGCCTGGTGACGGTGGACGACCTCGACCTGACCCTTCAGCGGATCGCCGTGGGATCGGCCGGCGCATCGGAGCCGGCCCTTCAGGTGGAAGGCCTGAAGGCCACCGGCGGCGCGTTCGATCTCGGGGCCCGGACGGCCTTCTTGTCCGGCCTGGAGTTGACCGGCGGGGAGGTCGATCTGGTCCGGAACGAGGACGGCTCCATCAACCTCGTCCGAATGTTCGAGTCCGGGGATGGGGGCGGGAGCGGACCGGAGGCAGAGTCCCCTGCGGAGCCGGGCGATCCGTGGCAATTCCTGGTGGAAACCATTTCCCTCTCGGGCTTCAAGACGCACATCGCCGACAGGACCGTGCGCCCCGACGGAACGTTGATGGACATGGATGGGATCTCCCTGACCCTGTCCCATGTGGACGGGACATCGCCCATCCCCTTTGACATGGGTCTGCACGTGGTTCAAGGCGGTGCGATTACCGCCTCGGGGAGCCTGGATCCCACCGGCCCGGCCGTGGACTCCTCCATCACCATTCGGGACCTCGCCCTGCCCATCCTGCACCCCTTTCTCGCCCAGGCCGCGGATCTGACCCTGGACTCCGGCCGGTTGTCCACCCAGGGGACATTCAAGCGCACCGCAAAAGGAGGGTTGACCTATCGGGGAAACGTCGCCCTTGGGGACTTGCGGGTCACCGAAGACATGACGAAGGATACTCTGCTGGGGTGGAAGCAACTCGCCGCTCCGGATATCCACCTTCGTATGGATCCCAACGGCCTGGACATCAAGAGTGTGAAGCTGACCGGGCTGGAAGGAAAGCTGGTGATCTCGGAAGAGGGAAAGGTCAATGTGGCGGAGGCGTTCAAAGCGTCTCCGGATGAAACCGAATCCGGGCCGAAGGAACCGTCATCGAAGACCGATGCGGCGCCTTTTCCGGTCAACATCGGCAGTGTGACCCTCGACAAGGGCGCGTTCTATTTCGCGGACCTCAGCCTCAAACCCCAGTTCGCCACCCGCATTCATGAACTGGGGGGCGTCATCCAAGGTCTCTCGTCGTCACCGGGGACCCGTACCCGGATCACCCTGGACGGCCGTGCCGATGAATACGGGACCAGCAAGATCCGGGGGGAGATCAACGCCTTTGATCCGAAGCAGTTTACCGACATTACCATGGTGTTCAACAATCTGGAGATGCGCAACCTGTCTCCTTACTCGGGCAAGTTTGCGGGGCGTGCGATCGAGAAGGGCAAGCTGTCTCTGGACCTCGAATACAAAATCGAAGACAGCGCGCTCAAGAGCAACAACAAGATCGTGATCGACTCGCTGAAGCTGGGGGCGCGGGTGGAGAGCCCCGATGCCGTGGATCTTCCCTTGGACCTGGCCATTGCCCTGATGAGAGATGCCAAGGGGATCATCAACATCGGCCTGCCGGTGACCGGCAGCCTGGATGACCCGGAGTTCCGTTTGGGGCCGCTGATCTGGAAGGCCCTGACCAACCTGCTCACTCGGATCGTCACCGCTCCCTTCCGGGCGCTGGGGGCCCTGTTCGGTGCGGGTGATGAGACCCTCGACGCGGTCG
>Ga0209163_1002144_pt1 | contig 17487 bp, 9 predicted proteins | sample MTBAKSrepl2MetaG_FD_187457 | JGI IMG/M metagenome (GOLD analysis project Ga0209163, IMG submission 187457) | Enrichment culture microbial communities om Arthur Kill intertidal strait, New Jersey, USA, that are MTBE-degrading - MTBE-AKS2 (Arthur... | ecosystem: Environmental > Aquatic > Marine >...
ACGTTCCGCCTCATGACATCGGGCAGGGCAGGGCGGTCCTCAGGGGGCAGGATGCCCGCCACTGCGGGGCGATCCTTCGGATGAAACCGGGGGATGCCGTGGTGCTCCTGGATGGAGAAGGCGCCGCATATCAGGGACGCATCCAGGAGATGATGCGGGATGAAGTGCATGTGCGTATCCTGGGTTCGTGCAGGCCGGACACGGATTCGCCGGCGCGACTGATCCTCGCTCAGGCGCTGTTGCGCAGTGAAAAAATGAAGTGGGTGGTTCAAAAGGCCACTGAACTGGGAGCCGCATCGGTCCTGCCCCTGCTGACGGCTCGATGCGTGGCCCGTCCTACGGAGGGGGGGACGGCCTGGGTGGAGCGATACCGGCGAATCGCCGTGGAGGCCATGAAGCAATGCGGGCGTGCGACCCTTCCGGAACTGCCGCCTCCTGTGGAGTTCGGACGGTTCCTGGAAACCGTCCCGCCGGATACGGATCGCATCCTCCTGTGGGAGGAGCAGGGCCGTCCCTTGAATGAAATTCTCCGCGAAATCCCTCCGGAAAGGGGGATCGTGGTGGCCGTGGGTCCCGAGGGAGGATTTCAATCGGATGAAGCGACTCTGGCTCGGGCCAAGGGGTTTCACTGGGCGGATTTGGGCGCGCGCGTTCTCCGCGCGGAAACAGCGGCCCTGGTCGCATTGGCCGTCCTGCAATACGAACGAGGGGATCTTGGACGACGGACCGGACCCGGATGCCCATGGAAGGAGGCTTCCTGATGAAATGCGCCAAATGTGGATACATTTCCTTCGATTATCTGACCGCATGCAAGAGTTGCCACGCCGAGCTGGGGGATATTCGGGAAGCCCTGGGATTCTCGGACTTCCCCGCCGTTGCCCCCCATTCCCTCCTGGAATCTTCCTCGGCCGCCGTCGACTCCGCAGATGAATTCGGAGTGCATCCGGAACCCGCCGAAGAGGATATGAACCTCATTTTCGGAGATGAGGATTTGTTCGGAGAGCCACAGCAACAACTGGAGTTGGGACTCGGGGACGTGGCTCCGGATCTGGATATGGGTTTGGATCTGAGTGTGTCGGAAGATCTCCTGCAGTTCGATGTCGCGGAACCGGGTTCTCTGTCGGGCGGGACGCTTCCCGATGCATCGAAGCCGGCCGCTTCCGGCGCCGGGCCGCTGGTCTATGAGGCGCCGGATTCCGGACAGGAGGACCTCCTCGAATTCGAAATGCTGGAGGATATCGTGGAGGAGGATGTCGTTCCGGAAAGCGCCGGCGCCGGGACCGTCCTCAATGCGGGCAGTCCCACGGCGCCGGGGGATTCCATTGACGAAATCGATGAAGCGGACCTCATGCTCGACGAAATCAGCGCTCTGGAATTCACTCTGGAGGAGGACGCGGGGGCTGTGGCGGGCGGTTCGGATGCGGGCGTCTTGGAGTTGCCGGATGAAGCGGAGCTGGATCTAGGTGATCTGGACATTTCCGATCCCGGAGCAGGTGGGGAACGGTCCGAACCGGGCTCCCCCTCCGCGGGGACGCGGTCGGCTCCGGAGGAGGAATCCTGGGAACTGGAGGAGACGCTGGAGTTATCCGACGACGAGATTCTGGAGGCCATTCCCGACCTGGAGGAACCGGATCGATAGGAAGCCTGCTCGAAATAGGGTTTGTCAACGGGCTGCCAGGGTCTTGTGCACGGGCGTAGGCAACCCCTGCCGGAGAGAAACGGCGGAACCCTTGCGGTGATCTGAGCTTGGAGCCGCCGAGGCGGGAAAGGAGGCCCGATTCCCGGCGCCGTGCCGGCGTGAAAGCGCTTGACAAGCCGGACAGGCTCTTATACATAAAGCCCACTGCGCGCCGAGGTAGCTCAGTCGGTAGAGCAGGGGACTGAAAATCCCCGTGTCGGCGGTTCAATTCCGTCCCTCGGCACCAGTAGAATCAAAGGGTTACGTATAAAAGCGTCACCCTTTCTTTTTTGTCCTGTTCCGAAAAGCCTCTTTTTTGACCATTTTTTGACCATTTCTGAAATTCTACTCCAGCTGAATAGAAAGTAACCCCCTCGTTCGCTCAAAAACGAAGGAGGGTCTTATTATCATTCCTGGGACTTTGGGGACAGTCGGGACTTTCTCTCTTAACTTCCTGTGAATACAGAAGAAAAGCTGTCCCGCTTTGTGTGTTTGGAGAAGGAGAAGCGGGACTTGTGGGACGGAAAAACGGGACAGCCCCTTGTTCCCAAGGTGAAAACCCAATTCTACGTGAATCGGATGGGCATTCCGGTTCCGTCCGGCGCGGTCGTAAGGAAGTGAAGTTCTCTGGGTACGTACTGCCCACAAGAATGGCCGCCCAGCGAGGCGGCGTCCGCGTCAGTCAGCCACAAGGCGCGATCTGCTATTTCCACCCATACGGCGGCGATTTCCGGGTCCATGTATCCCGGCGATGGTCCCACCTTTTCGGTCGGCTTCGGTTCAGTCGCTCGCCGTTCGTGGTCATGGCATTCCTTACCCCGGTTTTTTATTTTGGCGATGCGTGCGCGTTTGCTTGGCCCCGGTCATTTGTTTCATCAACCCGAAGATTTTACGGGGGGCGCCTTGGCAGTGCCCCGCTCGGCCAAGCATGGCCGTTCAGTTCGCCCATTCAACGCAGCCGGAACCGCGCCTTCTCGTCGCTGATCGGCCGGATGTCCTCACTCCCATGACCATCTTTCCTTGACGGATTCGTCTTTGGCGAAGTAGCCTGTTTATGGAAGGTGAAAACAGGGGAGGATATCATGGTCAGGCTATCGTCAATGGTTGTGGTTTTTGTATTGGCACTGGCGCTCTTCACATCGCCGGCTGCTTCGTTTCCGCCTGTGCCGGAGTACGTGGTGCCGGTTCGTGTGATTAATAATTTTGGAAAGGATGCTAACTTCTACGTTTGGATGGATGCGCAAAAGGTCTATGTTCATGTAGCGCCTATAACTACCCCTTTTAACTTAGTTTTTTATAGCTTTCTCATAATACAGGATGGCGTACAATACAACATGTCTTTGGTGGACGCCGGGGCTTCAGCAATAGGAGGCAATATCTTTGTTCCCGTCACTGGCATTCTGTCACCGGGTCCGTTTTCAACCTCGGCACCTGTCATGAACAAACATATGACTGTCATTTACCAGTACCCGCCCACTTTTTTCGACGTCTACCCCCCCGGCCAGCAACCTCCACCGCCTGCGCCTGATCCAACACCCGATCCCAGCCCATCTGCCCCTATCCCCACCCCCGGCATCTGGAAGTCCGGTGACGGCGCCCTCAGCATGTACCTCCAGCTCTACCAAGCGGGTTCCTGCGTCATCGTGGTCACGATGGGAGACGGAATTTATACTTCGTTCCTGGATCCGAGCTACGCCGACGGCATCAATGTCGCCAATGACGTGGACAGCCAAGGGTACAGTCTCAACCTCAATCTGGAAAATGAAACATCCGGCCTCCTGTCGGTCACGTTGCCTTTTTTCGGCCAGGTAACGACACCCGTTCAGCTCCAGTTTCCGGCGTTGAGTTAATTCATGACGGCCGAGCAGGCGGGGTTCCGGCCCGGCAGCGTTTTCGTGTCACGGCCATGGAGCAGGCTGCGGGCGTCCGGGTCACTTCAAGCACGTTGGTCATTGACAGCCCACTGACCGCAGATTTCATTCGTGCTGTCTTTCGGGCCGCTGAAACCGCGGCGTACCATCATGTAACGGCCGTACGCGCCACCGTGTTCAACCCCGGTTTTCTGTTGCTGCTCATGGACGAATAACCAACTTCACGCCCCACGCATACGAAGGGACGACACGAAAACGGCTTTCAAGGAGGTTTATTGCTCACCCGAAAACGGCTTTCCCGGCGATTTTCGGCAGGCCATGCACCGCAAGCCGTTGCTTGAATCCTGTGGAATATGGCCTAACATAGGGCAGGCCGCCATGATACGGGATGAACCGTAACAACGCAGATCGGGTTTCCGCCCCGCCTGCCAAAACTCGGAGACATCATGCTGCTTCCCACTCTCTTCGAAGTCTGTACGCCCCGCAAGGATATCTTGGCCGGGAGTGTCACCGAATCGGATTTCGCCGCGGACCTGGCCCAGGTGCTGCGGGGCGATGCCCCGGAAGAATACAAAGACCCACGGAAGTTCTTCGCCTATACTCACCCCACCCGGGGACTCAAAGATCTCTTGTGGAACGTCTGCCGCCGTCTCTCGGGCAGCGGCGGCCAGGCGGCTTCCATCCTGCGCCTGGATACGAGCTACGGCGGAGGTAAGACCCACTCGCTCATCGCCCTGACGCACGTGGCCCGGCGAGCCGTCGGGGTGTCCGACGTCCAGGAATTCCTGGATCCCGAAGCCATGCCCAAGGTTCCCGTTCGTATCGCCGCTTTCGACGGAGAAAACGCGGATCCGGCCAACGGTCGACGGTTGGGCGACGGAATCACCGCCTTTACTCCCTGGGGAGAAATCGCTTACGCCCTGGCCGGTAAAGACGGATTTGAAAGGGTTCGCAGAAGCGATACCCAGTGTGTCGCACCCGGCGCAGAAACGTTCAAGGAGCTTTTCGGAAACCAGCCGACGCTTATTCTCATGGATGAGCTTTCCGTCTACCTGCGCAAGCTCAAGGCGCTGGATCGGCAACAAGCGAGGGGGCAGCTGACGGCTTTTATGACCGGTCTGTTCAAAGCGGTGGAGTCGAGCCCCCAAGCCGCCCTGGTCTATACCCTGGCCATTGGAAAGGGAGGCAGAGCCGTCGACGCCTACAGTGAAGAAAACCAGTTCATCGCCGACTTCATGGAGGAAGCGGAGAGCATCTCGGCGAGAAAGGCCGCTCTGCTGGATCCTACGGAAGAAGGAGAGACCGTCAGGGTGTTGAGACGCCGCCTGTTCGACACTGTGGACGACGAAAAATCCCGGGCGATCATTCAAGCCTATCGGGAGATCTGGGAAGCCCAGAAGGAGCACCTTCCTCCCATCGGCGCGGGGGATCGCCGCGTAGAGGATTTCACGGCGGGCTTTCCACTGCATCCGGAGCTGATCCGCACCCTGAAAGAAAAAACATCCACCTTAGGGAACTTTCAAAGGGTCCGGGGCATGCTCCGGCTCCTGGCCCATACCATCGCTCGCCTGTGGACGCAACGCCCGCCGGACGCTTACGCCATCCACCCGCATCATATCGACCCCACCTTTGAACCGATCCGGCAGGAACTGGTCACGCGGCTCGGACAGAGCGCATTCGTTCCAGGCCTGAAGGCGGACGTGGGAGCGGTGGAAGAGGACCAACCCTCCCTGGCCCAGGAGATCGATCTGCAACAATACATGGGACTTCCGCCCTACGGCTCGTATGTCGCCCGGACGATTTTCCTGCATACGTTGGCCTTCAACGAAGAACTCAAAGGCGTGTCCCAGGATGGCCTTCGGTACTCCATTGTCTCCCCTGGCACGGACATCAGTTTTGTGGACGATGCGGTACGGCGTTTCGTTCAGGCCTCGGCCTACCTGGACGACCGTCCCAACGTGCCCCTGCGGTTTCTCACGGAGGCTAATCTCACTCAAATGGTCCGTCGTCAGGAACAGCAGCAGGTGGATCCTGACGAGGTCCGCGTGCAACTTAAGGACAGGATCAAAAGCATCTTTTCCAGCCGGATTTTTCATCTGATTCCGTTTCCGTCCATGCCCAACGACATTCCCGACGATCCGTCGGAAAAGAAACCGATTCTGGCGGTTATCAGCTACGAGGCCGTGGATGTGAACTCAGATCACCCGGTGCTCCCCGAACTGGTGAGGAAGCTGTTCCGTGAGAAGGGGGCCGGCGGCGACCGGAGGCTTGGAGTGAATCAAGTGGTCTTCGTCGTGGTAGACTCCCACAGATGCGCCGAGATGAAGAAAAAGATGATCCGCCGCCTGGCCCTTCAGCAGTTGAACCGTCCGGAGCGTCTCAAGGAACTGGCCGAACATCAACAGGACCGATTGAAGGAATGGCATCAGAAGTCGGAATCGGAGGTGGCCATCAGCATTCAGCAGGCTTACCGCCATGTGTTTTATCCCTCCACGCATCACGTGGAAGGGGCCGACGTGGACCTGGGCTACGCCGTTGTCGAGTTGCAGAATGCTTCCGCCGATCCGGGCGACGGTCAGAAGCAGCTGGTGCGCATACTTCGGGATGTGGAAAAGAAACTGAGGCTGCCTGCGGATGAGCCGGACTCTCCCGAGTACCTTCAGGCCAAGACCCCTTTGAAGAAAGGACAAATCTCCACGGCGGCCCTTCGGGAAGAATTTCGCCGGGATCCCGCCCTTCCCATACTGGTGGGCGACGATGTTTTTCTCAAGGGAATCCGAAAGGGCATTGACGAGGGCCGGTTCGTATACCGGCGGGGGGACCTCGTCTTGGGCAAAGGGGATCCTTGGGCGGACATCAAGATCGACGAGCAGTCTTTCGTCTATACCGCCGACTACGCCGGGGAACACGGAATTTGGCCGCCTCCCAAGGCGCCGCCCCAAGAGGAACAGGTTCAAATTCCCCCACCCAAGTCTCCTGAGAAGACACCGCCGCACACTCCACCTCCTGAAACAGGCAAGTCCTTCAGCGAGGAAGGAATACTCAAAGAAGCTCTGACCCGGCTGTGGGAGAGGACCAGGAAAAACAACTTTATTGCCGTATCCGCTTTGATTCTCAAACTCTACGACGCGGACGGTTTCAAACTGATGGGCCTGGTGGGGACGGTCCCCAATTCCGAAAAGAAGATTCGAATCGACGGCGCGTATGAAACGAACCAGGGCAGCGAATTGACGATTGGTTTTAAGGGGGCGATTCCGGATGCTCAACCGGTGAAGGATTTTCTGATTCCACAGTGGAATGCCGCTAAGGACAAGCGCATAGAAGTGGAATTCACCATCGCTTTCAAAGAAGGACTTTCCCTGAAAGGAAGTGAGCCCGAAAACCTCACGGACAGGTTGTGCCGGTTCGGAACCGGAGCGGCCTACGTAAAGGCCGTGGTGGAGGGGGACCGATGAACGCGAAGTTGTCCATTCTGCCGGACACGGAAAACCGTAAAGGAGCCCCCAGGTATGAGCTTCGGGCCAAAGACCACGGGCCGGACGATCTCGAACTCGAAATCTGGCAGGTCCCATCTTCGGCAACGCCCCACATCAGGTATCCCCTCCGCATCGCCGGGCTGCGGGGAAGGAACCTGGCCCTGGTGGAGCACCGGGTCCTCAGAAGGCTGGCCAAGGAGGGCGTCCGTTTCGGCGCCTTGAATAGAAATCAGACGGCGCGATTTGAACTGGACGAAGAGCCGGCCCTGAATCTGGGTCTCCTGTTCCGGGTTCTGGCGCCCATGCGGAGTCGGGCGAACATGCGGATGGTGGCGGAAGGCGTCGAGGCCATGGCCCGGGAGGAAGCGGCGTACTGGCTCGGCATGGCCATGCACCGGAAGTATCCGCGGCGGGTGCTCATGGCCCTCCGATTCTTGCTTATTGACCCCAAGGGCGGCAACTCCTCCGCCTGGTAAACCGGCGCATCCATACAAGGAACGATCCCATGACCCGTCGTCTCATCGAAAGCTGGCTGCCCATCGCGGAAATCGGAATCGAAAGTTTGCGCGAACGGACTCCAATGACTCCGTTTCCCGCTCCCAACAGGCTGCATGTCTGGTGGGCCAGACGTCCACTGGTGGCATCCCGGGCCGCCGTCCTGGCCTCCATCCTGCCCGAAGACGCAGACAGGGATAAGTTCCTTTATGCCTTGGGAATTCATGGGGATCCGGTTGCTTCAAGAAGAAAAATTGACGCGGCACGCCGGAAAGGAGAGCGATTTGGAGGTGAGGCGTACTCTTATGCAAGGGCTTTTACTTACGTGCCTTCATCTGAAATAAAACACTGGATTGCCTCCCAGAGAACGCGAGCGGAAACCTACGGTGGTATCCTGATAGATCCTACAGCTGGGGGTGGTAGTATTCCTTTCGAAGGATTAAGGCTCGGTCTTGGAGTAATCGCCAATGATCTCAATCCGGTTGCTTCGTTGATTCTGAAAGCGACGGTGGAATTCCCCACGTCTTTAGGGCTTTCTCTTTTTCAAGAGTTCAAACGCATTTCGAATAAGTTTTTGGCAATCCGCGAAAACCGCCTAGCTGATTTTTTCCCCTCGGAGTCTATGATCAACGCCATCCCCACCAATTGGGTCTGGGCTCGAACCATCATCTGCCCCTACTGCGGGGGGCTCATCCCCCTTTCCCCCAACTGGCGGCTGACCTCCGACGGCGCGGGGGTGCGCCTGCTTCCTCAAACGGCCGGCGGTTTGAACCGTCCGGACCGTATCTGCCGGTTCGAAATCGTCCGGGAGGTCAACGATCAATCCGAAGCTACCGTCACCCAGGGGGACGCCGCGTGTCCCTTTCCCGATTGCCGGCGCCTGGTGGACGGCGACGAAATCAAACGCCAGGCCCAAGCCGGTGGCATGGGGGAACAACTCTACGCCGTCGTGTATAAAGAGAAGGTCACCAGCCTCACCAAGGCGGGCAAAGAAAAAGAGCGATGGGTCCGGGGATACCGGGCGCCCCGGCCGGAAGACGATGTAAACAAAAAAATCCACCGGGTTCTTCAGGAAAAACTTCCCGAATGGGAAGCTTTGGATCTGGTTCCTACCGAAAGATTTCCCGAGGATGCGAACGATACCCGTCCAATCCAATATGGGATGCCTTTATGGCGTGACCTCTTCTCCCCCCGCCAGCTCCTGTGCCACGCCACCAGCGTCGAAATCTACCGGGAATTGTGGGAGGAAGAGAAAGCCGCGCCGTCCTTTAGCGAGGCGACCCGCGCCGCCTTCGGGTATCTCGCGCTGACTCTCGACAAGCTGAGGGACTACAATTCGAGAATGACTCACTGGCACGTGGCACGAGAAGTGGTCGCTGGTACGTTTGATAGGCACGACTTCTCATTCAAATGGTCTTATGTGGAAATGGCCCCTCTCATCACGGGTCTGGGCTACGACTGGGCCATCGAACAGACCGCCAAATGCATTTCGGAACTCATCGACCTGGTGCGTCCGGACCTGGACATGAAACAGCTGCGGAAGAACCCGAAACAGGCCCCCCTGTGGGAGTCTCCATCGTTCACGCCCCCGCCGGTGACCATCACCTGCAAGTCCGCCGATGCCCTGGACCATCTGGAAGACCCGAGCGTGGATGTGGTGGTCATGGATCCGCCTTACTACGACAACGTCATGTACGCCGAACTTTCCGATTTCTTCTACGTGTGGTTGAAGCGAACCGCAGGCTACGTGTTTCCCGAATTGTTCACCCGGGCGCTTACGGACAAGGAAAACGAAGCGGTGGCCAACCCCGCCAAATTCAAGGGCATGAAAAGGGCCAAGGAAATGGCCTCCCGGGACTACCGGGACCGCATGGCCGCCATCTTTACCGAATGCAGGCGGGTCCTGAAACCCGACGGCATCATGACGCTCATGTTCACCCACAAGGCCACGGGGGCCTGGGACGCCCTGACCAAGGGACTCATGGAAGCGGGTTTTGTCATTACGGCAAGCTGGCCCATCAACACGGAAGCCGAAGGTTCCCTCCACATCAAGGACAAGTCCGCGGCCAACAGCACCGTTTTCCTTATCTGCCGCCCCCGTTCCCAGGCGGACCCGCGGGAAAGCATCCCCTTCTGGGAAGACTTGGAACCCGTCGTCCGTCGCGCCGTCCGAGCACGGATCCGGCAGTTTCAGGATGCGGGTATCAGGGGGGTGGATTTGTACCTGTCCGGTTTCGGTCCGGCCCTGGAAACGTTTTCCCGCCATTGGCCGGTCCGGCGGGGCCGGCCTTTGCCCAAGCCGCTTCCTAAAACGGGATCGCAGCTTTCTTTATTCGAAGAGGAATTCGACCCGTATGCCGCCACTCCCGAAGACGCCCTGGACGCCGCCCGGCGGGAAGTGAAGAATTGGAGACTGGAGCAACTGACCAATGTCCAGCGTAAAGCCGAATTTGACCCGCTGGCCGAATGGTTCGTTTTGGCCTGGGACGCCTTCGAAGCTCCCCAGTTTCCCTACGACGAAGCCTTGCGTCTTGCCCGGGCGGTGGGCGTGGATCTGGACGGTGACGTCATCGGCAGACTCGGAGCCAAGAAGAAGAGCGACGTGGTCCTTTGGGACAGCTCCATCCGGGCCGCCAAGGGAGCCTTGGGACCGGCGGACGGTTCCCGATCCATGATCGACGCCGTCCATCACGCGGCCCATGCGGCCAGAACCCGTAATCTGAACGCCGCCGCGGAATTGCTTTCCCGATCCGGCGTGGACCGGGAACCGGCCTTCCTGAAAACGCTGGAAGCCGTACTGGAAGTACTGCCCCCTTCGAGGGCGTTTACGGGATTCGATCCCACCGAAGCGGCGCGGGCCGCGGCCGACGACTTCGAAGCGCTGGAAAACCTCCGGCGACTCTCCTTTACCGAACAGGTCGATACGCCGTCACAACTCAGCATGTTTTTGGAAGAGACGGCATGAGGCTTCTCTCCGCCCGTTTGTGGAAGACCAAGTATACCCCTGATGTGGGAAGGCTGCTGAAGGAGTTCTACCTTCCGGCCTTGGAGTGCGCCGTCCGCTACGATCGCACCACGGGCTACTTCTCCGCGAGAGCCCTGGCCGCGGCCTCCCGCGGCATCGAGGGCCTTGTCCGTAACCGGGGAAAGATGCGCCTCATCGTGGGATGCACCCTGGCCGAGCCCGAAGTGGAAGCCATCTGCCGCGGGGAAAGCCTGAAAGACCATGTGGAAGCCGCTCTGATGAGGATTCCCCTTACGGATGCGGACGCCGCCGTGAAGGAGGCGCTGGAACTTCTGGCGTGGATGGTGGCCCGTGGCTTTCTCAACGTCAAGGCCGCGGTGCCCTGCGACGAAAACCGGATGCCCGTCCAAACCACCGCCATCTTCCACGAAAAATCGGGCATCATGGAAGATCGAGCCGGAAACCGGCTGGCCTTCAGCGGAAGCATCAACGAAACCTTCGAGGGATGGAACGCCAACTGGGACAGCTTCCACGTGTTCACTTCCTGGGGCGGGGCTTCGGACCATGTGGATGCGGAAGAGCAAACATTCCGGCAGCTATGGACGGACCGGTCCAGGACCGCCTTGGTCATCGACATCCCTGCCGCGGTAAAGGCGAACCTTCTATCCTTCCTTCCCGCAAACGATCGGCTCCCGGCCCGTCTTGAGACCCGGGAAAAACCGACCCGATGGAAGACCCTGACAGACGCTTCTCCCGAATCGCCGCCGGAACCGTATGCGGACCCCAGGCGGATTGTATGGGGTTTTCTCAAGAGGGCGCCCGGACTTCCGGACGGCGGGGAACGAATAGGTGAAGCCACCTGCGCCGTGACCCCATGGCCGCATCAGATTCGCGCGTTTCAGCGCATGTACGAAAATTGGCCGCCGCGATTGCTCATTGCCGATGAAGTGGGCTTGGGCAAGACCATCCAGGCGGGGTTGCTGTTGCGTCAGGCCTGGCTCGCGGGCAAGGCGGAGCGTGTCCTGATCCTGGCGCCCAAATCCCTGCTCCGGCAGTGGCAAATCGAATTGCGGGAAAAATTCAATCTAAACTGGCCCATCTACGACGGCAAGAAGCTGACGTGGTATCCGAGTCCGGCTTTCAACGCCGGAGGAACGACGCCGGTGGATGCGGACCAATGGCACCGGGAACCCTTCGTTCTGACCTCCAGTCAGATGATGCGGAGAGAAGACCGCGCCGAGGAGTTATTGGAAAGAGCGAAGCCGTGGGACCTGCTGGTGCTGGACGAAGCCCATCACGCCCGGAGACGCGGAGGCGGTGCGGACGATGAACGGCCTAGCCGCCTCTTGCGTTTGATGAGGCGCCTGAAAGAAAAATCCAAGGGGCTGATTTTGCTCACGGCCACTCCCATGCAGGTGAGCCCCGTCGAAGTGTGGGATCTCTTGAATCTTATCGGCCTCCCTTCCCAGTGGAGCGCCGAAGCCTTTCTTCATTTTTTCGAAACCGCGGGCAAGCCCATGCCCGGGAACACGGAGTTGGCCTACCTGGCGGAGCTTTTTCGGGCCGTTGAAAGCGCCTACGGCCCTGTGTCTCTGGAGGAAGCCAGAAAGTTTGTTCCGAACGAAAGCAACCTTAAGGCCCAAAAAGTGTTGAAGGCGTTGCGGGATACGGCCACGATCCCCTTGAGGCAGTTGGAAAGTCCGGAACGACGGGCCGCGATCCGACTCATGAAAGCGAATACCCCTATTCGAAGGCTCATTTCCCGCCATACCCGGGAACGTCTCCGAACCGCCCTCAAGGAGGGAGACCCCGCCACTCGTTTGGCCTACAGGGAGATTGACGACCGTTTCGTGTCCATGTCCAGGGAGGAAAGAAGCCTCTACGAGTCCGTGGAAGAATACATTTCCAAAACGTACAATCAGGCCTCACCGGACAAAAGATCCGCCGTGGGGTTCGTGATGACGGTCTATCGCCGGCGTCTGGCCAGCAGCTTTTGGGCTCTATCCCGTACGTTGGAAAGGCGCCGAAAATCAGTGGATGAGCAAGGCGTCCATTGGAGAGAAACAAGCCACCATTTCGAGGAAGACGCTTCGGACGACGATCTCGACCCGGAAACCATGGATGCGGAAGACGCCTTTCAACTGGAGTCCCAGGCTCTGGCGGAGGAGGAAAAGGGCGGTATCGCCAATCTGCTTTTCCTCCTTGGGAAATTGCCTCTGGACTCCAAGGCGACGGTGCTGCTGGACGAAATCGACAGGTTGAAAGCGGCCGGATACCGCCAGGTCATGGTCTTCAGCCAATACACGGATACCCTGGATTTTCTTCGAAACGAACTTACCCGCAGGTTTGGCCTCGGTTCGGTCCTCTGTTTTTCCGGTCGTGGAGGGGAACTACAGGAATACGGTCGTGGCTGGCGCCTCATTTCGAGGGACGACATCAAGAAACGATTCAAGGAGCGGAAAGCGGACATCCTGCTGTGCAGCGATGCCGCCGCCGAGGGGCTGAACTTCCAGTTCTGCGGCGCCGTGATCAACTACGATATGCCCTGGAACCCCATGAAGGTCGAGCAGCGCATCGGTCGCATAGACCGTTTGGGTCAGGAACATGAGATCATCCGCATTGTAAACTTTCATTATGAAAACACGGTGGAAACGGACGTTTATCGCGCCCTTCGAAACCGCATCGAGCTATTCAAGACCTTTGTCGGCAGGCTGCAACCCATTTTGGCCGCTTTACCGCGAGCCCTCTCCGAAGTGACCCTTGCCCCCGCACACGACAGGGAAAGGGCGAAAGTGGATGTGGTTTCCAGGATTGCCGAGAAAGTGGATGAATTGGAGGGGGGAGGCTTTGATCTCGACGAGGCCGCTGCGTGGGACTGGATGGAGCCTCAACGGCCCGAACCCCTTTATGATCTCAACGACCTGGGCCGCATTCTTTCGGCGAACCGGCTCCTGCCTCCCGGCGCCGAAGCCAGGCAAAGCGGCCCCAAGGATTACGCCTATTTCGCCCCCGGCATGAGCCGGCCCCTCCGAGTGACCACGGACCCGGAATACTTTGATATGCACCCGGAAAGTACGGAACTCTGGTCTCCGGGAAGCCCCCTTTTCCCGGATATGGAATGGGTCGATGGCTCGGAAGAGATTACTATCGATGCATTCAAGGAAGCATTAACGATCGGTATTCACTCGCAAGACGACCAATGAAGGCGTTGCCCAGGCTGATATGCGGCTCTTCGACATCTTGTAGGAAAAACACACCACTATCCCCAAGATAGACTGCTCTCCGGGAAGCCCCCTACCTCACCCATGTCCTTCCAACGGTTCCCCGTATTGGATGCCACGTAGCTATACCGTTTTGAGCAGGAAGCACTACTTTTGCGCCCGGCGCCACCGGCCGTTTCACTGAACGATACGGCCGGACCGGACAGTTCCGGACCGGACACTCCTCCGGCTCCCGAACGTCGCCGCCGCTGCACCATACACAGCAAGTCCCGATGCTTTTGACCGGCGTCTTGTTCGCATCCCCCGCCGCGCGTCTTCCCATTCGATACGGCCACAAGGGGCGCTCGTCGTGCGTGCGCTTCCTCCGCTCGGCCAGACTCCACCCCGAGCACTCCAAACATTGCTCACAAATGGCCCGCATCGCAGTCAAAGAGCTTACAAAAAATCTGGACAATTTCTTCACCGGTGCCGTATCCTAAATAGAAATAGAAGTACCCCTTAGCAACGGTAAGCAATCAATATCTGTCTATGGAGGGTTCATTAATGGCAAATGACGTAGATAATATTGTAAACTCTAAGTCATTACTTTCTGATCAAGCTGCACAACTCTTAAAGTCGGATTTGGTTGATTTCAAGTCAAATGACATTAAGGCGATCCGCGAGTATTTGCTCCCATTAGAAGATACGAATCAGCTTTTTCTTGACCCGGCTACCGTAGCGATGATTATGGAAGTAGCGGCAGTCGTTGGTAAATTGCTGTCTGGCTGGTTGGAAAAGACGCGAAATGACTCTCTAAAAAAAATTGCCGGAGAGCTTCACAAAATTAATGCAAAGCTTGATATTATAGACAACAAGTTGGCGAATATTCTCAATGAGTTGGCGGCTTTAAAAGTATCCGTACAACAGGCTCCGATAATTGATTTAAGGCATGAGTTACTGGCCTTACAGCAGACAATAGCGGATAATTTTAATAGATGGCATTCAAGTAATAATGCTACAGAACCCGAGGGAATTCTTATTAGCTTACAGGTGTTAACCAGAAAGCTCATCAATTACGGGTACGCGCAATATCTTCATGTTGCTTACGCTATATCATCTGAAGTTCAACTATCGCTTCTGATTAACAGACAATTTGAATACATAAAGCCATCATTAGACAGGTATATGGCCTACTTTAACGAGTGTATTAATGCCAAAATTCCCGGCTCTTTTGGTAAAAGGTTTGATGAGGTTAGCCATCGCGAAAGGACATTAAAAGGCAAACATGACAAAATTACTCGTCCTATTTATGTTGATTTATACACGAAAAAGAGGTATACTCATACAAACGACGAAAGATGCACTATCGAAGAGATGCACTATCGAAGAGATGCACTATCGAAGAGATGTATTATGCTGAAGTTATAGGCAATATTTTAGAGGGTTATAAGCGTGGGGCTGAACAGAAAAGAGTACTAAGTGAAGACTGTTATATTATATTGCGCCCACACGAAATAGTTCGGGTATATGCATATATTTCGGAACCTATATGGAAACTCGAAAAACATATGAATTCGTCAATTTATCTTAGTAGTTCGCTTAAGGCAAGTATTAACTTGGACCACCTTACTATTTATAATAATGAGCACAAAGAATATGTAAAATCTTTGGCAGACATAAGAATACTGGACATCCATAAAGGCAACGCGAAAGATATTGCCGCAAAGATTAAATCAATTGAAAGTGAATTGCAAACTTTGAATAGATAGACTGTACTTTCAACGCTTCGCGACAGTTTAGTTGTGCAGGTAAATATATAAGAATAGTGTGCTACTTATAATGAATGAAATTAGACAGGGCATCAAAGTCTATCTTGGCGGCAGGATAGAAGAGGTTTCAAATCCGAAGCATACAGGTGCGCTCTGGATTGAACAGGGAAGTGGACCCCACCCAAGGCGGGGTCCACTGTTGTTAGAAACCAAGCTGTACTGTGGTTGACGAGAACGCAACGCGCGCATTGTGTAGCCTCGGCAACTCGATCGGAGCCATTGCTGTCGAAGCTCATTTTACCTGAACTGGCGTTTGCTGTTGATGTTGTTTCCCCCCCATGGTGGCCCGGAAACCCAAGGGACTTTGATCGAAAACCTGCTAGTCACATCATCGTAGGTTTGATGAGATTGAGCATAAAAACTCATATAATGGGGTCTAATCAAGTCCCAAAGCATTTTTATAGTCTTGGATATTTTTTCTATATTCAAGAATTTTCGCTTCGCGCTGAAGCCTGTTCAGTTCGTCATCATCTTTAGCAAAGGTCTTCTCTAGCAAAGATTGAATCGGCGCCATACCTTGATCAATCCACTTGGGCTCAAAGGCAGTCTCAGTTGTACTAATCGTCTTTATGGACCCTGAATCGTGATGATATTTTATCTGCCCACTACCTGATGCTTTTGGGGAAAGAGATGCAACTACCCCAAGCTGCGCCAGCATGACTTTTGCTGTTGCATGTACATCTTGTTTTCTTGGAAGTGTTGGCGCTTCCGAAAAAATCTTTATGTCTGCAGTTGCGGGGATTCGATAGTAGAAACCGCGTTTCTTGGTTTCTGTATCCTTTACTTTACCATTTGGATTGTGTATCTTTTCAAACGTGGCTCTCAACGTTTTATCAGGGTGCTCGGTTTGTGAGATAGCTATTTCCAAATAGAAGATAGCGAAAGGCAGCTCTTTTTCGATATCTGCCATTATTTCCGTGGGAATGTTATGCCAGACTGAGTCATCAGGTATTGGTTCAAGTCCTGCCCCTGGATAAAACTTAAATAGAGGGTATAGAAATGTAGTCTTGTCCTGTTGGGGTCGAACATGAAACTCCACATTATACTTAGATATTACGGAAAAGGAAAAATCTCTCATTAGTCTTGTTTCTTCTGCCTCCAGCATATCAAGCAACAACTTTAAATCTTTCATTTCACTTAGCTTGATATCATCCATTATCAATCGAGTAAGGATATTCGTTCGCTTTGTTTTAATCTTCTTGATTTGTTCTGATTGGTACTTAGCTCGTTCGTCCGTGCACACTGTCGTCCTATCTATAGGTGGAGCTATAGGTGGTGCCATTAGTGCGATAGGAAGCGCGGTGAGCACAGAAGCAAATGTTTTTAGCACTATCTCCGGCCGTTTATCAGTTATGGTTGCACTCATATCTGTAATCGCTCCTAACTCTGTGAGTGATAGAGTCAAGCTCCTATTCTCAAACCACTTCCCTTCGAGATCGATCCAATAAATCTCCGATTCATCTGGTTTGGACAGACTAGCAATCTCTATTTCTCCTACTTCATAATGAGTGGAATTATAGTTAGTAAGATCAAGAAGATGCCTGCATTGTGCATACTTGCCAGGCTTTTTTGTTGTTATCTCCGTCTTTACAATCAATAGCGTACGAGGCAAAGCATAAAATAAGCCGGTTTCGCTTATCTGCGACGATTCTGTAAGCTTACTGACAACAATTGGGCGTGTGCAAGCACTCAACAAAATCATTAGTGCCAGGAGAAACATGAACTGAATACGCATAGATCCCCTCCCTATTTAATGTCTATCCAGGAAGCTAACCTATTATTACAAAAAGAGAATCGCCCAGATTAGGGTGAAAAGTTATTGCATTGGATGATCTTAAAAAGGTGCCAACCAATTGATATCATTGCATTAACAAGAAAAAGGCCACGCCCAACATGCGCGATAAAAGACAAAAACAAAAGCTGCTGTCGCCGCCTTTCCGTCAGGATTTCGATCAAGCCAAGGAGTTGGAGGC
>Ga0209163_1002153_pt1 | contig 17433 bp, 13 predicted proteins | sample MTBAKSrepl2MetaG_FD_187457 | JGI IMG/M metagenome (GOLD analysis project Ga0209163, IMG submission 187457) | Enrichment culture microbial communities om Arthur Kill intertidal strait, New Jersey, USA, that are MTBE-degrading - MTBE-AKS2 (Arthur... | ecosystem: Environmental > Aquatic > Marine >...
CATCCCTGTTCCCGCCGAATTGCCGCGGCTCCCGCTCCAGGCAGGGAATGCTGTGCGAGTGTCAATGCCAGGCAGGGTGTAGACTCGAAGTTGTGCACCCGCCCCCTCATAGGGCTGGCTGAGTACGACAAGCTGGGGATGAACTCCGGGGGCAAGTCGGTCAACCAGAAGTTCCGGTGCGGGCTGGCCTGCCTGGTAACGGAACTCCAGGGGAAATCCTGCAATCGCACGATGGTAGCGAAGGTCGATCGCCGAAATCATCCCCTGATCTTCACCCTTTCTGGCGAAAGAGACGAAATAGGGATCGTCATTCCTCTCGAAACGGGTCACGATCTGCGGCGCGCCTTCCGGCACACCGAGGTGCGACGGGAAAACAATGGGGGTGGTCTCGCTGACGATTCCCCCTTCTTCGTACCCGACCAGCAGCGATCCCGACATGGTCGAGATTTCAGCGAAGCCGTCGCCATCCACGTCAAACGGCACAAGATGGGCGGGTGCGTACTCCACATCTTCAATGTCCGGCGTCTGTAGAACCCCCTGCTCGAATCTCCAGCGCACGATCCTGCCCTCGCTGGTCGCCGCCGCGATCGAGGCGGGCGACGCGATGCTCACGGGTCGGGACAGCGTTTCATCCGTATGCAATCCCGCGACATCCGGCACCTCCACAATCCGGTCGTCGAAGGGCTCGTTTGCATCATAAAGGGCCACAGCACCTGTCTCGCTCACAATCAACGCCTGATGGCCGTAAGGAGTGCCTTTAAACGCATCGTGCTGTGCGAAGGGTACAAGATAAGCCCTCTGAGCGGCGGCGAACGCCGGGTCGATTTCGCTGATCGAGCGGAGCTGGAACCTTGGTGCTCCACCGGGAAAGTCGAGATGCAAAACACGAACACCGACTGCAGTCTCGTGGGAAAGCGCAATAACCGAGAGGTGGTCGGGATCCTCAGTCGCCGTCCCATCGACATCGATTGGCGAGAGCAGTGTCAGGTCAATAAAACGCTGAGTGTCCACGGACAAATCCAGCACATACTGAGCCAGGCCGCTGACGGGATTAAACCTGAGAATCTGCAGGCGACCATGCGAAGCGATCACGAGGTCTTCGCGAAGGTCGCTGCTCTGCAGGTCGATCTTTCCCGCCACAGTGAGGAATTGCCCCATGACACTAAAAATGTGCCAGGGATCGAACGCACTGATGAGTGATCCATCCCCACGGTAACCACGCAATGCGCCGTCACTCCCGATCAGCACCAGCTCGCGCAGTGAATCGCCATCCAGATCGGCGGACAACATCTGCAGATGGCCGGAGCCGCTGTAAGGCAGTGTATCCGGGAATGCGTAGATGCGCCAGGCGTTGCTCACGATCGCAGTCATCGTATCGCCAATCGCGCTGAAATCGGTGAACTCGATGTGGGTCTGACCGCCGGAATTGCTCGCTGTGGATGGGTTGGTGCCGCTGCCGAACCGGACAAATGAGGAGTTGTTCGAGAGACGCCAGAGCTCATTGTCGACATACCAGGCGTCCTCGCGGACACCATACTCTGCGCCATCACCGGGCTGGAGGAACTCGTACTCCTCGCCGATATCCTCGGTGCCGTCCGCCTCTTCGAGGTCGACAGCCCGCCGATTTCGATTCACCTGGAGCTTGTCCGAGGCGATGTTCGCGCGAATCACAGACTCGTCGATGTGCCAGATCAGCATCCCGCTTGCCGGCAGGTCAAAATCGTGATCCTCGATGGAGACCGGGGAGGTAAATGCCCCGACATTGGTCGGATCAAGCTCCATCGTATAGTCATCCCGCAGGATGAGTCGGTCCCCATCCCGGTCGATGGCGTAGGTCACGCTGTCGCCATCTGGGTCTCGCCGCCTTGCTTCGATGAGGAAGTACTCGTCATCGTTGATTGGCACACGGACCAATCGGTGGAGTTCCGGGTCGTCGACGAAGGCCTGGTCCGGCAGATGAAGTGCACCGACACGAATCTCACCCTCGCGAATAGTCGTAACCTCATCCCACCCCATGTAGGCGCGCATCCAGGCGCTGGGCGGGATCGGCGCAACACCGAAGAACCCGCCAAAGCCACGATCCATCAACCCGAGAAGTCCGATTCCCGGTGCCCCGGTTTCTGTATCGTACAAGTGCGGCATCCCGATCAGGAAGCCAATCTGGGCGCAGACAGTGCCCAGCAGGCCGACATCGATATTATCCTGGCGCTGGGTTTCCGGCAGGATCGCACCCTTGCGAATGTAGCCGTTCTGCATGGGCACACCGATCGGCAGGTCGGCGTAACGGCCGAGGTCTTCGGCGCCGATCACCACGGATGGAATGTCGTGGGGAGTCAGGTCGAAGCCGGTGTCGAACTCGTTGCCAGCTCCAGCGTGAAAGATGATAAAGAGGTCGTAGTGCGAGATGTCGACCTCCGGATCTGCATCGGCGAGACGCCAGGCATCCACAAAAAACTCGATCAGAGTACGGTTCAGCCGATCATGGTCCCCATCTCCGTAATTGATATGCCAGATGGGATAGGGCAGCTTGTATGCTGCAAATTCGCCGAGTGGGTAAATGTCCCCGCCATCGGTGGGACCGTTGTTGTGGTGGCCGGTAAGGGTCAGCGTACCCCGGCTGAATCGTTCGTAATAGAGTCGTGCAGCATAGAGTTGATCGGCGAAGAACTGGTCATTATGCGGCGGGGGATCGATCAGCCACTCTTGCGGTTCGACCCCTTCCGGCAACTTTCGGAAAAAGCTGCCATCACCGGTTGTTGTCGAGAGCGTATCCTCCGCGAACTCGACACGAATCGCCAACACCTTCAGCACAGGCGGCAGTGCCGGGGCGCGGTAAATGCCATCCGCAGAGAGTTGCGGTTGTGCCTCCTGCATGGTCCTGGTCAGGGTAGGGGTGACACGCATTCCCCTTCGGTCTGCATCCGACCCGGGTGCTGAGAAGGCTGGATACGCCGCAACCGCAAGCAGCAGCAGCGGCAGGAGGATGGTTGAGGCACTACGCTTCATGATCAAGGTGTCATCGTCCGGTTATCGGGGCGCTCTGGGTGCCCCACCTTGCGACAGAATCCAGCCGTACTGTTTTCTCACGGTCACCGTAAAACTGCGTGACAGATCAGCCCACTTCCGGCTTGCCGAGGAGAATCGGCGAAGGATTCAGATGCAGCGATTGCGAGGGGATTTCGCTTTTGACCCGGAGCGCAAAGTCGCGACACTGTGCAGCCGTCTGGTTCTTCAGCCCACAGCCCCCCTCGCTGTTCCTCAGAATCCGATTGAGAGACTGAAACGCATCGTATCCTGGAGGGGGTGGCCTTCCCCCGCGCTCACGTACGAGAAATCAAAACGGTAGAGCGAATATTTGAGACTTGCTCCAAACGTGATGGGCTTGACCTTCCCCAGGTCGTCATTCCAGTAACCGACTCGCAGCGCGACCAGGTCGCTGTACCAGTACTCCAGCCCGGTGTGATAGATCATCGTGTTGAGGAAGTTCTTCATCGTGCCGTCATGATCCCCCCAGGCCGATACCATCGCGATATAGAAGGGATCGGGCTGGCCGTTTTTCTGGATTCGGACCAGCTCTTTGTCCACATCCCCGACCAGGGTCAGTGTGTTGTACGGACTGTCAACGATATGATACGCGAAGCCGAATTTCAGGTTCGTGGGAAGGGGGTCAGCCTGGGCATGGTCGATGTAGGCGACTCTGGGACCCATGTTGGAGAGGTTGGCGCCGAGGTTGAGCTTACGCAACGGAGTCCGCCACAGCCAGCCAATGTCGACACCCACACTGGTCGCCTCGCCGGAACCACGCTCCGCGCCCGCACCACGATCCGAAAGGTGGCTGAAAATGAACCGCATGCTCACACCGAGTGCAGTGTTCTCGGTCATCTGGGAACCGTACGAACCGGTGACCGCCAGCTCATAGGAGGAGAAGGTGCCGAGCTGGTTGCCGGTCTCATCCGTCCGCGTGCTTTCGCCGAGGTTCAGAAAGATGATGTTTCCACCGAATGTCCCCCACTCCGGCACAAGGTGCACATAGCTCAGGAAATCGTAATAGAGATCGTTGAACTTGAACTGGGGCAGCCAGTTGGAGTGCATGAGCGTCAATTCGTCATGCTTGGCGTACGCAAGCCCCGCCGGGTTCCACCAGGTTGATGAGGCGTCATCGGCGAGCGCGACAAAGGTTTCGCCCATGCCACCGGGACGCGCTCCGGGGCTGATTTTCAGGAACAGCACACCCGCCTGAGAAACACTTGCAGCCTGCAGGGATGACGTGGTGGTCAGCAGCAGCAATGCAGCCGCCACCAGGAGCTTTACCTGCCTACGCTTCGAAATCGTTCCGATCATTGATTACCTACCTCGAAGATCCTTGAAACCTGAGCCAGCACCCGCAGGGCTGCTTCCTGTTCTCCCGGGCAGAGGATCATCCGCCCGGGAGCCCGCTACGACCAGTCTATCACCCTGTTACGGTTGATGAATCGGTCAACTTAGCGAATCCTTAACAGCTTGCCAAGAACCTCGTCTGACTGTCCAGAGGCTCCTTTGGCCTTGATTTTGTATAGGTATACACCGTTGGCGAGGGGCGCCCCCTGTGTATCGTGTCCATCCCACTCGAGCGCCATACCGGTCCCCTCAGGATAGTTGAATCCCGCATTCGCCTGCAGGGGTCCAATCTCCCGAATCAATCGTCCGCTCGCGGTGAAGATGCGAATGGTCACCTCGGCGTCCGTGGAGAGCTCAAAGGTGAACGACGTCCTGTCGCTGAAGGGGTTTGGGTAGTTCAGTACGTTGTGCAGAACCACCTCGCTCCCCTGGTCCACAACCACAAATGTGGCTTCCACACGATTAAAGTTGTTGGCGTTATCCCAGGCCCAGGCTTCCACTCGATGGCGTCCCGGTTCGAGATCGTAAAGGGTTCGACTCGATGTGCCGCGAGAGTAACTATCCCGGTGATAGATGAAATCCTGGGTGAGGACCACCTCGTGCTGTCCATCGATCACAGCCTTGATATCATGCCCGATCTCGCCGGTCAGATTGACACCATTCGTGTCGAATACGTCAAGGTACAAAGTGGGCTGCGAACTGGTCATGTCGCCGTCCATCCAGTTTTCATGATCGAACCGGATCCGAAGTTCCGGCGGGGTTACATCGATCAACTGCGCACTGGTGGTTGCGATGGCAAGGTTGCGCAAGGTCCCGATGCCGTCCTCTTCGTCGTTGTAAGCGTACATCTGGACCGATCCGGCACGCGAACCATACTTCACATCTTTCGGGACCACGAACTGTGCGAAAAATTCACCGCTCGCTGTCGATACATTTCCCCGGAAAAGTGTCCCGCCCTTGACATCGTAATTAATCGTTCCCCCGGTTCCACCGCCACGCAAGGTGAAGGTGTAGCTCAGGGTATCATCGCTGTCAAAAACGGTAATCAGGGTTTCCCCGTCGAAGCCGACATTTGGCAGGTTGGCGATCCCGGGAGTTCGTACTTCACCCGTGACCGAAGCCATGCCAAGTGCCTGCAAACTGTCCGGGTTGATTGTCCGAATCGCCACATCCAGCCGGGGTAGAGCAGGCCTGAGCAGCGGTTCACCGAGGCAGTTGTAGTAGCGGTTCGAGCTTTGGGGAGCATCGATCTTCGCAAGGTAGAGACAGGTTCCCAGCGGGAAGTTGTTGATTCGATCGAAGAACCGGCTGTAGAAAGCTGTCGAGAAAAGAAAATTGGACCAGGCACTGGTTTTACGCGAAGCCGCAATCACACCAATCGCACCGCCGGACTGATTCAGCAACAGCTCCGGGTGTGACTGGTTCTCCGGACGGTCAAAATGCCCCCAGGAACAGGTGGCCGCGATGTAGATCGGGTTGCGAGTTCCGCTATTGATCAGCGCACCATCCCGCGAATCGGTCAGCACAGACTCGTGTGTCCAGGTGTGGGCGTTGCCATGCCCGATGAAGTTGATCAGCAACGATCCCGCGTTGATTTCATCCAGCAGTTCACGAGTTGCCGCCGGCTTGCGCCTTCCGCCTGATATCGGATCAAAGCTTGTGGGGTAGGTGCCGATGTACACTTTCTTGATCGCGAGGTACTCAGGCGCGTAATTACGTGCAAAATCCTCAGCCTGTTGCATGTGAATCTGGTCAAGAGTATTGGCCCCTCCTTCGCCATATTCATCATCGGCGACCAGGACCATCCTCGACCTCCAGGGGCCGGGATCGGGGTTGGATTCATAGGCAATCAACTTATCGATGTAGGTGTTCAATTCACGGTTGAGCTGTACGGTCAGCCGGCCTGAAACCATCTGGGGCAACCCGCCTGACTCGAACGTCGTGAACCAGTCATCCCGGCAGTCCTCATTGTTCTCGTACGGTGGAATCCAGTTCTTGTCTGCATTGGAAACGATGTTTCGGTAGTCGTAATCCCCGTCGCCGACAAGCAGCACCGTCTCAGGAGTGATCGTCCAGTTGGCGTAGGCGTGTGCAAGAAAGTCGCGAATGGCTGTCGGGTCGAGCAATCCCCAGGAAAAATCCCGATAGACATCCGACACACGAACCCTCAGCACCTCGATGCCATCACGCTGCTCGATATAGCTTTCCAACCTCGCCGAAGCGTCGTAGAAATCCTCGTGGGTGATCATGATGTAGTCGGCTGCGAGGTTGGGGTCACGTAACCCATTGGGATAGTCGACGGTGCCAATGCCTGTAACACTTAAACGGATCGGACGCAGAAAATTGCCGTCACTCACGGCGATGTGCCGCCTTGGGCTGGTAACCTGAGCGTGTGTCACAAAGGGATTGCTGCGGGTGTAGGTGACCCGGTCAAACTGCTCGATGTTGAATATCCAGGGGTCGGTCAATCCGGTCAGGGTCACACGTGCGGTGCCATCTTCGGGCAGCGCATCAAAATCCATCCGCCCTGAGCTGGAATGCAGGTTCCGCTGGAAGCTGACCTCGAACCAGTCGAAGAGGATCCGGCCCCGAGTGACACGGAAAGTGAAGGAGTTTGACCCTTCACGCAGCACGCCTGCGGGAATGGGGATTGAGAAGGTGGTTACAGAAGAGCTGAAATTATAGATCGGGGTGCCGTTGATTTCGATTGTCCCCTCATTCGCCGGGCGACCCAACGTGCGTAACGAAACCCACAGCTTGCCATCCTGATTTGTCAGCACAGAAGGCGCTTCGAAAGAGGCTGAATAGGCAGAACCCTCGAACAGGTCGCTGGCAAACCAGCGTTTCCCGGATTCCACATGTCCTTCGCTGTTGTAAATGATAGCGTCATTGTCGACAAAGATGCGAGACTTCGCTTGTGCCGTGCTGTACGTGGGGCTTTCCGCCGGTTCGAGGGACTCCATCCGCAAGCCGGGCGCGCCATCATCTGGAATCAGCAACCAGTAGACATTGATTCGTGTGAATGGGTTGTTCGTGTGCCGGTAATCGCCGGGCGGCTGGCCCGCATTCCATGAATTGACCGAGCGTCCGTAGAAGAGAATTCTGTCGCCCGGGTCGAAAGAGCCATCATTTTCGCCGGTGACGATGATCGCATTTTCACGGGGTGATGTGTCGCGTCCCGCGGCGGGCGATTCGGGGACCGGCTGCCCTCCATTGCCGTAAATCCGAAAACTGCGAGGGTCAACACCGCTCGTGTTGATCCCCCATGCGGCCAGGTCGTTCGGTGTAAGCTCGTAGATGCCTTCACGTTCCAGTTCGATCCTGACCAGTGTGCCGGAGGGCCAGGTCTCGACACTTGACGTGGTGGAAGGCAATTTCAGCGAAGTGGTGACCTGCTGCCATCTGGAGGTTGCAGCTGGATTGAGCACACCTGCCTGAACAAGGGGGTCGCGGCTTGCAGTCACCCTTCCCTGAGGTGGATCGAATTCGATTCGCACACGGAGTCGGCTGAGGGGTACAATACGATCCCCTTCTGCACGGACCGGAACGATAAAGAGGTATGCGACCTGGTGTTTACGCCACTCGAAGGGTTCGCCCACCACCACCGGACCACGACCTGCGAGATGGGCAACCGGAAGCTGATCCTCGGCGGAAATGCCCTGCGGAGCACGACCCGTCAGCGGCGTTCCCCATTCGATCTCCTCGACCACGACACGAGGAGACCTGCCGGAGGGCAGACCGATCAATTTTGCGGCATAGGGTGTCATCTCGCCGCCGACTCGGTCATCCACGCCCGCATTGCTCGGCATGTGCAAGACGCCATCATCCAACAACACTGTTGTCCAATGGGGGAAAGTTGCTTCGAGGGTCAGACCGGTGGGCGAGTCCGCAACAACGCTTACCTCCGCCCGCGCGGTGGTCAGCAAGCCGACGAGCAGGAGGCTCGCTGGCAGGATCAGATGTCGGATCGTTCGCATGGATCACCCATAAAATGAAATTCGCGCCGCCCCGAGAGAGAGCCACGCGATCAATACGGTGGAGTCTCGCCGGGTGTCCGGTCAGGCCGGACGGTTCATTCCGCTGCGGGGATGGAACAGACCACTAACGAAGGTGTGAGGCGAACTCCACAGATGATGGTTATGCTGCGAACGATTCAAACTACACTCCCCCGGCCTGCAAGTCAAGACACCGCCATTATTATGAGGCCTGTTTCGGGGTCAACAGACAGATTCAGACCATAAGCACTGCTGCACTGGCCTTCACGTCAGGCTTGATCGTTGCTCAACTCTGGCTTGATGTCACTCGTTTTCGTACTGGCCGATCCTGGCGGCGATCTCATGCAACACTTGTGGAATACGGGTCGGTCGCCCCTCGGAATTGGTCACTGCGTGCAGCGACCAACCGGTTGTCAGCAACTCCGGTTCCCCCTCGCGACGGATTTCGTAGAAGAACTTGATCCGACTCCTGCCCTCAAGCCTCACCGCTGTGCGAATCTCGATAATGTCATCGTAAAAGATGCGGCCACGGTACTTCGCGTGAGCCTCGACAACCGGCACGATGTAACCCATCTCCTCGAACGATTTGTAGGTCAATCCCGCAGCACGCATCCACTCGTTGCGCCCCATCTCAAAATAGAGGAGATAGGTGCCGTAGTAGACATGCGCCATCTGGTCGGTGTGCCCGTAGGGGATACGGGTGGTGGTGATCACCCAGGGCTTGAGAATGCTGAAATCTGTCATGGTCTCGCTAAGGTTTGATCGTGGTCAGGCCCTAAACTCCCCTGCATAAACATTGACTTCCCCGGTTTCCCCACCCACTCCTGCCACAGATGCCACACCTTTCCGGGAACAATATAGGGCAACCATGTTCCAGTCTCGGAGTGCATATGTGAAAGCTCGCAGGAGATTCGGTTAAAACTGATTCTATTGTGGGCAACATCTGGCAACGGAAACCGGGTGTACGGCTTGACTTAAGTGAAGCTTGTGTCTATCGAGTGAGAGTATTCGAGCTGCGGACTGTGGATTAGATCACGCCCAGCCAGATCAAAGAGTAGCCGATTTGCGATGCACACTGGAGTGCCTCGTGCAGTCAGATACGATTGAAGTTTTATCAGGGGAAATGATAGTCAGGGACTACCGGTTCAGCCACCGAGTGCTTTGCGTAATGTGCGCAGATTAATCGCCTTCGCGAGCCATTTGAACTTTAGGGATGCCGTTCCGGGTGAAAGGAGGAGACGTAGCAGTGCCGAGAATGCGAGTGTCAGCTTCGCTGCAATCCGTTCTGAAGCACCTTTAGCTACCGGCAGGCCCTGCAACAGCCGTAATCTGTCAATGCGAGCGCGGTCAGCTTCGCTCCACGTCTCCGAGAGGGATTCAGTCGGCTGCGAATGCGTCTCAGCCGAACCACGTTCCCGATACCAGCCTGGACACCTGACTTCATTCGCTCTGGAGACATTCGGGAGTGGCACAGAAAAACCAAACAGGCCTTCAATTAACGCGCTATCAGATATCCTTTCAGGAATTCCTGCGTTTTTTGACTTCTTCGCTACCACCATGATTCCGAAACTGCCAGGGCCGAAGGAACGTTTTTGAGCGAGGTAAGGCACGAGCTTTTTTGCTTCAGCGGCAGTAATCTTCGTTTCATCTTCAAGGGGTATTATCAGGCAGGGATTCAGCAATTCGACTTTACGACCGAAAATCGCACGAAAGTCGTGAGGATGGAAGTATGTGCGCTCGGCGTGCCCTCGTTCCAGCTCTCGAAGTTTCATATGCGCCTTTCGTTCCCATTCCCAAGGCTGGACCTCTTGAGTGGTCACGATCACAGCATGTCGACTGATTCGCCAAGCTTCCACAAGCGCCAGGATGGGATCGGAGAGATGTTCGATTACCTCACTAAGAACGGTAACATCGACACTTTGGTCCTCAAAGGGAAGGTTGTGCACATCCGCCGTTTGCGCATATAAACCAAACAGTTCTCGAGACCGTTGACATGCGGCTTCCGGTAGCTCGACCATCATAGACTCATAACCAAGCAGATCGCGAGCAAGTGCAGCGATGTACCCTTCCCCACCTCCGAGGTCGACCATTGAGGTCCCATTAAGGGTGTTTAACTGACGAAGAATCGCCAGTGCGAGAGCCATACGGGCTGTGTGACTTGGTTCTGACGGGGCAATGCCAAATCCGTAGATAGGGCGGTGAGCATGATAGCGGTCCTCGGCAACCCCACGCTGAAACCGATCCTCAAGCCAGTCGCGTGTTTTCTCTGTATAAGAATCCATGTTTCTCTCCGTCATATCAGTTCTGGGACGCGCAAAGATAGCACCGATGAGTTAACGAACAAACAGGATTAAGTTCTCCAAGTCTTGCGAGAATGCCAGCTATCGTACTTAAGCTCTAATTTTTGTTGCGAGCAGCACGCTTATGGAGTATTTTGCAATGGAGGTGATTCCGGATCCGCCTCAAATAGGATTCACTATCAAAGACATTGATTGTCTGTTGCATGCAGGAGACAACTATGAAGCGCGTAATCACCTTTTTGTTGATCCCGCTTTTATCCCCCCTTTCACTGCATGCGGAAACTGAAATCTCAGGACCTGTTGGCACGGAGACCTGGTCTCTTGCCAACAGTCCCTACATCATCGTGGATGATGTGACGGTGATGGCCAACGAAACCCTGACAATAGAGCCAGGTGTAATTGTTCGTGGCGACCCTGGAAAAGTCCTCTGGGTGACTGGCACTTTGATCGCAGTAGGGACCGAGGATCAACCAATCCTTCTGACCAGGAACATGAATGCTGGGTATTGGGACGGAGTTCGAATCCAGGAGGCGGGCAAGCCTTCTTTGTTTGAGTGGTGCACATTCGAGTGGGCTTCAACATATCATAACCACATACACGGCGGCGCAGTCAATCTCTCAGGAGCTACTGCTACCTTCAGACACTGCCTCTTCCAGTACAACACTTCACTCGAAAACGCTTCAGCGATTTACAGCAACCATTCGCATGCTGTAATCGAGCATTGTGTCTTTAGATATAATGATGCTGGGGGCTCGGGAACAATCGGATGTGATGTCGGTGGTACCCTCAACATAAGCTATTCTGTCTTTTATGGTAATATCGCCGACGCTGCCCCCGTCGCCAATTTTTACCCCTGCGACGTCACCTTGGATCACATCACAATCGCTGACAATGATTCTCGTCTGCCATTCACTTCCACCCTGTTTTTTTCAATCCAGTCCTGTGTTATGACCAATTCCATTATCCAAATCCCGCAAGAGGGGAATTACAGCAATACTCAGTTTCCATTTCAGAGTTATTCATGTATCTGGGGCCCCGGGTATGATGAGAACGCCATTCCCGGCAGCAATCTGATTTTTAATGATCCACTTTTCGTGAACCCCTCTGAACAAGATTATCGAATTAGACCCGATTCTCCGTGTGTTAATGCTGGCGATCCAAACTATTCCCGAGATCCTGATGGGACGATTACCGACCTTGGAGCGTTGCCAGTTGCTGGGCACTTCGAGGAGGGCAACAGTTGTTTTATCCCAGACATTACAGGAATTCCTGGTTATCCTGTGTCCATACCAGTTATCGCTCGTTTCGAGCATGATGCACATGTGTTGAGTTTGCAGGGCAGCCTTCGTCTCCCAATAGAAGTCATCCAGGATGTTATCGATATCCATTTGCCAGCGGAGAGCAATTTTAATTTGGAGAGTTGGTCGATCCAAAGCAATCTTGATGGAGATATACTGACTGTCGCTCTCGCTGGAGCACATGCCATTTCAGGGTACTCGCCGCTGTTTATTGTCGAAGTTACACTGTGCGAGGATGCAGAATACGGCACCTATCCTCTGGTTGTACGGGATATGATGGTAAATGAGGGCACGCCTCCCTTGACAATCGATTCCGGGTCACTGAGAGTGCTACAGGGCGTCCTCGGGGATGTGAGTCTGAATGGAATCGTGCAAGCGTATGATGCGAGCATGATCCTGCAACACCTCGTGGGAATCATCGAGTTAAATGGTCCCTCTGTATTCCTTGGGGATGTATCTGGTAGTGGCCAGATCGACGCAGAAGATGCCGCCCTGATTCTGCAGTATGCAGCCGGTAGCATCGACAGCTTTCCAGTACAAGGTGTGCCACAACCAATTGGTGATGCTCAACTTACATGGACCCAAGCGTCCTATCCTGGTGATGAGGATTGCCTTGTAAATATCTTCCTGTCAGAAGCTCATGCAATCCGCTCCGGTGAACTCGAACTGCAATTCTCTCACTTTCACCTTGCTCTGGAAGCTGCAACCTACCTCGGCGATGCTGGGGGGATCATTGATTTTGTTTCAACCGATACTGGTGCGAGGCTTTTCATTGCAAATTCAGACGAGTTGACTGGGGAATGGCTTGGGTGGATCCAACTACACTTCAGTCCAGCACCTAATGTGCCACAGTTCACAACTTTAAACCTCGTTGAAGGGAGATTAAATGACTTTATCGAGCTGAATGCCCCAGAGGGGTTGCGATTGCAACTCGTGGATAACCTTAATGTGGGTGGAGATCTTCCCACAGGTTACTTCCTACTTGACAACTACCCGAATCCATTCAACGCTGCGACCACAGTCCGTCTGGTCTTACCCGCCTCGCATTCAAGCGTGCGGGTAGAAGTATTCGACCTGCTTGGCCGCCGCCTGGCTGTCCTGCTTGATGGATCACTTCCAGCAGGCGAACATACGTTGATCTGGAGGGCTGATAGAGCTGCTACAGGTCACTATTTACTTCGTGCGGAAGCGGGCGGACAGAGGAGTATTCGTAAAATGATTTTGCTGCGGTGACAGGCGAGCCTTCACATTTATAGCCCGCATCGTGCGGGCTATTTAGTTTCGCTGAGAGCCCCCGGTTTTGAGTACCAGTGGTTATGATGGGATCATTTGTTCAGCGTGCGCCAGGGGAACGAAGGCCGTAGGCCGAAGTGACCCTGGCGCGTCCTTGTCTTTTACCACCTCGATTATTCCATCTTTCTTGTTCTCGTCGTTAACCTGATCCGCCTGTTTGTTGCCCGCTTCCAGTGCCCCAGTTCGAGCGAATTCTGTCGGGGTAAGGTAGCCAAGCGAGCTGCGGGGACGGTTTTCGTTGTAATCGATCCGCCAGCGTTCCAGTTTGTCTTGCGCTTCACGCAGGCTGGTGAACAGAGAAGGGGACCCCAAAATTCGGACAGTGTCTTAGTTGATGGATTCGTTCTTTTTAAGGGGGTAGATTACCCTCGGAAAGAGGAGCGAACGATGAAGCGATCCCGCAGGAAGTTATCCGCGCAGTTCAAGGCGACTGTAGCGTTGTCGCCATCATGGACTGGTACAGCCGTAAGGTGCTATCGTGGCGCTTCAGTAACACGATGGACCAACAATTCTGTGTCGATGCCTTGAACGAGGCGCTGGCAACCCATGGCGCCCCGGAGATCGTGAACACCGACCAGGGGTCGCAATTCACCAGTGAAGCGTTCACCACCTGCCTCAAGGATGCTGGCTGCAAGATCAGCATGGATGGGAAAGGTCGCTGGATCGACAACCGCTTCATCGAACGGCTGTGGCGGTCTCTGAAGCACGAGGATGTGTACCTGAATTGTTACGAAACGATGCGCGAAGCTGAGCAAGGAATCGGGGAATAACTTACATTCTTCAACCAGAAACGTCCACATCAGGCGTTGAACCACCGGACTCCGGATCAGGTGTACCGGGCAGAACAACAGGATCAGGCAGCATGAACCAGGGCGAATCCATCACTTAAAATCTCTAAACCCCTGTCGAAAAATGGGGTCCATCTCAATCTACCGGACAGTTCTGAATGATTAAATTGATATACCTGCTTTCGGCTGTGGATCATGGCGGCTCTACTTCGCCACGCGACTGAATACTTTCTAAGTACTGGTATCGGAACGAGCGAGGGCATGAGAGATAGGACTTGATACTTGACTGGTGAAACGCATCTTGCATGTGGCCTCCGAAGGTGTATTTCGTTACCTTCTTATGCCACACAGAGACCAAATTCCCGTCTATTTCCGTCCTAATCAGTGGGGGGACAAGATGAACAGGCCGATTCGATTTTATTCCTTTTGTGCTATCTGTGGGATTGCTATTTCCCTGTATGCCGTGGGTCACCCGCAAGCTCAAGTGCTAAACCCCTTCGTCCAACCAAATATTAACCACTCCATCTATGGAGCATACGGCAGTGGAGACGTTGATGGCAATGAAGCGGTTGGATGGAGTGACCACCAAGCAATGCTCGACGGTGAGATGAATGATCGAGGCGACGTGGATGGTGATGGAACGTCTTCGACAGAAGCTGACCAGGAACTCTTATTCAACTTCCTGTCCGGAACGATCCCATATCTGCCAGGCCATTGGAATTCTCTTCAAACTCCTGATGAACGTATGGACTGGGTATCACTCATGTTGGCTATCGACCAGACAGATACGGTCACTGCGCACTGGCCTGACTGGGCTTGCATGGAATTTGGTAGCCAGACGTTTATGAACTTTAATGGATATAATGGTGATTTTACCCCCGATGAATATTTTGAGGAGCACATAGGAAGATTCAATATTCCATTTTTCTACCTACAAGTTTCACATAATTCTTCAAGCTGGGGGCATGCTGCAAATGCTACTTTGGTTGGTGATGATCCCTCGAGTTTTGAAGATTGGTGCTTTATTGAACCACAACTAGATCAAGTAGATGTTCATCCTGGTAGTTTTACTATTCCGTTAAATTCAACCCTATGGACAGCACAGCCTTACGATTATAATGTTTATGGCGCACCGAACTACAATTCTTATGTATTTTTCAACGTTGATACACTCGGGATAGATTCACTGATAAGTGTTTCGGAAGACTTATTCTTAATTCGGCCAGATACGCTAAATACTATTGTTCCTGATACTGCTACAAGTTTCGTGGGAACTAGTCACTTTAACCAAAACAACACCTACATACTCCAAAATTATCCCAACCCTTTCAATCAGACAACCAGGATCGAATACAGACTTTCCGTTGCTTCGTTGGTAAAGCTGGAAGTGTTCGACTTATTGGGACGGAGAATTGCTGTTCTACAGAATGGTCGTGTATCTGCTGGCTTGCATTCTGTACCATTTTCTGCTAATGCCCTGGCATCTGGACAATACATCTATAGACTCTCCACACCTACTAGCACAATTTCGCGTCAAGTAACGCTGGTAAAGTAGGTATAACCAAAGATGTATCTATTTGCGGAAGTGAATCATGTCGGTAGAGCAAAGTTTATTCGTTCGCCATGGAAGCTCACTCACGTTGTGGCGGTCTCTGAAGCACGAGGATGTCTACCTGAATTGTTACGAAACGATGCGGAAGCAGAGGAGGGAATCGGAAAGTATCTTACCTTCTACAACCAGAAACGATCGCATCAGGCGTTGAACCACCGGACTCCGGATCAGGTGTACCAGGCAGAACAACAGGATCAGGCAGCATGAACCAGGGCGAATCCATCACTTAAAATCTCTAAACCCCTGTCGAAAAATGGGGTCCACTTCATCTCAAGGGCATTACGACGAATGCACTCGCTCTTGATCGTCCCATGGAAGCATTCCAGTTTGCCATTGCTCTGCGGATAGTAGGGCGATGTGGTCACATGCGTCAGCCAATGCAGCGCGATGAACTTCTGGAACTCACGGCCCGTGAACTGTTTCCCGTTGGCCGTCTCAGGCTTGATGATAACCAGGGCTTCTTTACAATTGCGCAGAAAGCGTGAAATCCAGGCTAAAAAGGAGTCGACCAGCCCTTTTCAACAGTATTCTTTTCACCTTACGTTATAATACAGTGCGCTGATGCCTCAGCAGCAGTGTCTCCGAGTCCAATTGCCGATGCGAACGGATGGAATTGGCTACTGTTTGGGCGAGAATGCGGAGTGATTTCAGCATGATGTGAAGGTAGAGGTGAAGCCGCTGGAGTTCAATGGTGACGCCGCGGATGGGGTTTTTAACCAGGGACAATCTCTGTAAGACTACTTGATCATGACGATTTTGCGAGTTTTCAGGAAACCGGATGCTTCCATCGTCACAAAGTACACACCGGAGCTGAGTGATCCCTCAGTCGCATCTTTCCCATCCCAAACTACATGATGTGAACCTGCTTGGCGAACTTCATCCGCCAGCGTCGCCACTCGCTGACCGAGGATGTTGTACACAGCGAGTGTCACATGACCAGAAGTGGGTAGGGTAAAGGGTATCGAGACAGTAGGGTTGAATGGATTCGGGTAGGCAGGGTTAAGCGAATAGGTTAGCGGACGGACTTCGGGCTCATCCGCCAAGTCATTTTCCACTGGTTCGAGGATGTATCCACTGATCGTGTTGGGGAGTAGACATCTTACCGTTTGTATCTGTCTCCTCGATTAGCTCCTCCAGGTACGCGATCCGCAGCTCGATCGCGAAGATCTCAGATGCGGATTCTGCCGCTGCGAGCAAGGATTGGTAGGCTTCTATTGCTTCATCAATCTGCCCATTACTCTGTAACAGGGTGGGAAGCCAGAAATCGATCGCATCAGAGACAAGAAGACCTGAATATTCGACTTGATAAGCCCGCGCCTGATCCTCAACCGTTTCGACATCTCCAGTCACCTGGTAAAGCGAAGATAGAGCAAAACGGGCATTCAGCGGCGCATCTATCGATTCCGAAGCGGCTGTAAGAGCTGCATCATATTCCAGTTGCGCCGTAGCCTCCTGGCCGGAAATGAGCAGCATTCCTTTGTCTAAAATCTCGCAGTCATCGTAGTATCCACGCGTCCAGTCGACCTTATCTGTGTCGATATAGCCGTCAACCCTTACATTTCCTGGGTTGTACAAAACAGGGTCATAGTGTTCAGAAGGAAAATACTGCCCCGGGGTGCAGCGGCTGGACCGGTACCTCACCTGTCCGCTGACCCTTCCCGCGCTTCCGCGACCGACGCGGCACCTGGAGCTCCTCCAGCTTCCACAGACGGTGGACACGATGCACACCGACTGACATACCCTCACGAACCAACAGTTCCCTGATCCGAC
>Ga0209163_1002155_pt1 | contig 17391 bp, 14 predicted proteins | sample MTBAKSrepl2MetaG_FD_187457 | JGI IMG/M metagenome (GOLD analysis project Ga0209163, IMG submission 187457) | Enrichment culture microbial communities om Arthur Kill intertidal strait, New Jersey, USA, that are MTBE-degrading - MTBE-AKS2 (Arthur... | ecosystem: Environmental > Aquatic > Marine >...
AGGCCGGGGGCGATGGCTCCGCCCATGTATTCGCCCTTGGGGGAAATGTAGTCAAAGGTGGTGGCCGTGCCGAAATCCACCACGATCAGGGCCTGATGGTATCGTTCGAAGGCGGCCACGGCGTTGACGATCCGATCCGCCCCGACTTCCTTGGGATTATCATAGAAGATGGGCATACCGGTTTTGATGCCGGGCCCGACGAAGAGCGGCTCACAGCCTACGTATTTTTCGATGAAACCCTCGATGGTGTTGGTCATCGGCGGGACCACGCAGGAGGTGATCACGTCCTTGACCTGTTTGAAATCCAGACCCTGAGAATAAAACAGGTTGCGGACCTGGATGCCCAGTTCGTCTATGGTGATGTCCCGTTCGGTCCGGATACGCCAATCGGCTTTCAGCTTTTCCCCTTCGAATACCCCGATGACCGTGTTGGTATTGCCTACATCAATGGCCAGCAGCATGTCTCTCACCCCAACGCCTTTCCCACGCAGGCGGCCGTCTCCTCGGCCAGGGTTTCGATCAAGTCTTTGTCTTCTCCTTCGATCATGATCCGCACCACGGGCTCGGTCCCGGAAAACCGAACCAATAAACGGCCTTTTTCGCCCAGGGTTTCCTTGACCCGGCAACACTGGGTTTCGACTTCGGGAATAGCGCTGAGATCGGCCCGCTGGGACACCCTGACGTTGAGCAGAACCTGAGGAAAAACCTCCATGATGCCGGCCAAATCGGCCAAAGGCCGGCCTTCCCGCCGCATAATGGCCAGAACCTGCAGAGCGGTCAGGATGCCGTCGCCGGTGGTGTTGTAGTCAAGAAAGATGGTATGCCCGGACTGTTCCCCGCCGAAGTTGAACCCGTCCTGGCGCATGCGTTCCACCACGTACCGGTCGCCCACGGCCGTGCGAACCAGCTCCAGACCCATGTTTTTCAAGCAGACTTCGAGACCCATGTTGCTCATGACCGTGGCCACCACGGTCTTTTGGGCCAATTGATCGCGGGAAGCGAGGTCCTGGGCGCAGATGGCCATAATGTGGTCTCCATCAACGATTTGACCCCGATGATCGATGAAGATAACCCGGTCCGCGTCGCCGTCCAGGGCCAGGCCCAAATCGGCCCCGGTCTTGAGAACCATTTCGGCGGCGATTTCCGGATGAAGAGAACCGCAATCCCGGTTGATGTTTTCACCGTTGGGTTCGATCCCGATCAGGTGAACCTTGGCCCCCAGCTCCTCGAAGACGGCCGGGGCACAGCGATAGGCCGCCCCGTGGGCGCAATCAAGGACCAGGGTCAGTCCGTCCAGGGTCAGGTCGCGGGGAAAGGTGTTTTTAAGGAACACCACGTACCGGCCGACCGCGTCGTCGATGCGGAAGGCCTTGCCCACGTCCCGGGCCGTGGGCCGCAGCGAGTCCATGCCGTTGGAAAAAATGAGTTGTTCGATTTGGCTTTCCACTTCATCGGGCAATTTGAACCCATCGCCGGAAAATATCTTTATGCCGTTATCTTGGAAGGGATTGTGGGAAGCCGAAATGACCATACCGGCGTCGGCCCTCATGCTGCTGGTGATGAAAGCGATGCCGGGGGTGGGCAGGGGTCCCACCAGGAGGACGTCCACGCCCATGGAACAGATGCCGCTGGCGATGGCGTTTTCAATCATGTACCCGGAGAGACGGGTGTCTTTCCCGATCACGATTTTGTGCCGCCGCTGCCGCCCTTTCTTGACGATGTAAGCCGCGGCCCGGCCCAACTGCATGGCGATTTCCGTGGTCATGGGGTAAACATTGGCCACCCCCCTGACGCCGTCGGTACCAAAAAGTTTACGGGAGTTCTCGGACATTTTCAGGATCAGACAGCTCCTTTGATATTTTTACCCAGATTTGATCGGGTTTAACTTCCAGCACTTCCATCTTTTCCGGGACCCGGACCACTAGTTTCCGCTTAAACCGCCCGGACTCAAAACCGGCCAAGTCCAAAATCACCTGGAGTCCCTTGCCGGTGACCAATTCCGTCATGGCGTTGACCGGGCCCCGGATCATCAAGTCCACGGTTTCCGGCTCCAATTCGAACTTATAGGCCGAATTGACCGTCTCGATCTTGACGTTTTTAAAGGCTCTGACGGTCAATTTGGGGTTTATTTTCAGATTAGCTTTTATTTCTGTAGGTTTAGTCAGACTAACGGCCACAGAGGGCATGGTCGGTTTGATGACAACTGTAGTCGATCCGGTCAGTTTGGTTACATCGATGGGCTCGGTCCAGAGCCGATCCAGGCCTAGAAGCATGTTTTCCGGGCCTCGAACTTCGACCTCATTCGGTTCCAGGGCGATTTCGTCAATCATGTATCCGGTTTCGGGCTCGCCCTGGATAACCGGGAGCAGTCCGACTTTCTTGGTGATCAGTCGTTCGAGCTCGACGGTGATGGAACTGGGGGACAATTGGGTCACTTCCAGCCCGCGGGGCAGTCCCAAGGCATCGGGGACCATGGTGAAATTGTTAGAACCCTTCTTGGCTCCGGCCAGGTCCAGGCTGAAACGGAGTTTGCGTTCGGCCACTTGGCGGGTCAAGGCCACCGACCCGCGGATGCGGATGCTGATGCCGTCGGGAATCTCGTTGGCGATGACCATGTCTTTGGGAAAATTGATCATTTCCAGGGGGACTTTCAGGCCGATTTCTCCGGTCTCCCTGCCCACGGCCAGGAACCAAAGAACCACGGCCATGACCAGGGCCAATATTTTCAGTCCCAGGTGCCGGGTGGCCAACTCCCTAAGCCGCACTGGAGGACTCGATTTCTTCGGCCGGCCGCAAAGCGCCGGTTTTAAGCAATTCGGCCAATTGGTCGCGCAATTTGTTCTGGTCCGGAACTCGGTTGATCCGTCCTTCCAAGGCCAGCGAGACTACCCCTCTTTCCTCGGACACGACCACTACGGCGGCATCCGTTTCCCTGGCCAGGCCGATGGCCGCGCGGTGCCGGGTCCCGTAGGATCGCTTGATTTGTTCATCGGCCTGGAGAGGCAAAAAGCAGCCGGCCGCGGCCAGGCGCCCGTTTTGAATGATCACGGCCCCGTCGTGCAGCGGCCCCTCGGTGTTGAAGATGCTCAGGAGCAGTTCGGTCGAGACCTTGGCGTCGAGGGGTCTGCCGGCCTCGATGTAATTCTTCAGCCCGATTTCCCGTTCAAAGGCGATCAAGGCGCCGACGCGTGCCTCGGCCATGGTGAATGCGGCTCGGGCCACTTCGCCGATGACCGACATAAGCTCGGGGCTGGTTCGGGCGAAGGGGTTGCGGGCCACCTGGGTCAGGGCCCGACGGATGTCGGCCTGGAAGAGAATAACCAAGATCAGGATGATATAACTCAGGAAATTGCTCAAAACCCAGTTCAGGGTCAGCAAATCGAATTTTTTCGAAAAAGTATAGGCCCCGAAGACCACGGCCAGGCCCACCAACATCTGCATGGACCTGGTGCCCCGGATCAGGCGGATGACCTGATAGATAAGAAAGGCCATGATCAGGATGTCCACAAAATCCTGCCATCTCATTCCATGAATGAATTCCAATATAGACAAGACTTCAGACATGTTCCGCCATCACCGCCCGGACTAGGGCCAGGGCTTGTCGGGTCAGGTCGACGTTGTGGACGCGGACGATATTGGCGCCGTTGTAAACGGCCAGGGCTACGGCCGCCGCCGTGGCCGGGTCTCTGTCTTTCGGCGGGGTTCCGCCCAGGACGCGGCCCAAAAAGGCCTTGCGGGACGGCCCGATCAGGAGGGGCTGTCCCAGGTCGGTCAGGACCCTAAGCCGATTGATTAAGATGAGGTTATGATCGAAAGTTTTACCGAAGCCGATCCCCGGATCAATGATGATATTTTCCCCGGCCACGCCGGCCTTTTCCGCCCTGTGGACGGCTTGGGCCAGAAAATCCTTGATCTCACCCATTAAATCGCCGTAGGTAGGTTGGTCCTGCATGTGGCGCGGCTCTCCCTGCATATGCATCAGGATCAAGGGGACTCCGGCTTCGGCGGCCAGATTCAATATTTTCGGATCGAAGCGTCCGGCGCTGATGTCATTGATCATGGCGGCTCCGGCCTTCAATGCGGCTTCAGCCACCTTTGATTTATACGTATCTATGGAGACGGGGAGGTCGACTTTTTCAGACAGGGTTTCGATGACCGGCAGCACTCTGGCCAGTTCATCTTCCAGACTGAGAGGTTCGGCGCCCGGCCGGGTCGATTCCCCCCCCACATCCAGAATATCAGCCCCTTCTCCAGCCAGCCGCAGGCCCTGCTCGACCGCGTCCTCAAAGGAAAAAAAATCTCCGCCATCCGAAAACGAGTCCGGGGTGATATTGATCACGCCCATTATATGGGGCCTGGCCTCCAGGTCCAGACGCCACTTGCCCCATTCCAGTCTCAGCCCGGCCATTTCATTTATATAATAAGCGAGTTAGTTTCGGTTGGAGGCTGTTCGTCGGAAGCGTTTGTCCCGGCCATTTCCGCGGCCACGGCCCGGCCGACAATCGCCTCGATTTCCGGGCCGTCCAAGGTCTCTTTTTCCAAAAGCGTTGAGGCCAGTTTGTGGAGGGTCTCCATGTGACGACCGAGAAGTTCCTTGGCCTGTTTATAGGCTTCGACGACCAGCCGCCGGACCTCTCCATCGATCTGCTGGGCCGTTTTTTCGCTGTAATCCCGATGTTGAGCGATTTCCCGTCCCAGAAAAATCTGTTCGTCCTTTTTCCCGAAAGTCAGCGGCCCTAAAACGTCGCTCATGCCCCATTCACAGACCATCTTTCGGGCCAATTCCGTGGCCCGCTCGATGTCGTTGCCCGCACCGGTGGTCATTTGGTGGAGGACCAGCTCTTCGGCCGCCCGGCCGCCCAGAAGCATGGTCAGGTTGGCGACGAGAAACTCACGGGGATAGGTATGTTTTTCGTCCGTGGGCAGTTGCTGAGTCAAGCCCAGGGCCCGGCCTCGGGGGATGATGGTGACCTTGTGAATCGGATCGGTGCCGGGAGTGAGTCTGGCCACCAGGGCGTGGCCGGCTTCGTGATAGGCGGTGTTGCGTTTTTCTTCCTCGCTGATGATCATGCTTTTACGCTCGGCGCCCATGAGAACCTTGTCTTTGGCTGTTTCCAAATCAGAAAGCTCGACGATTTCCTTGTTCTGGCGGGCGGCCAGCAAGGCGGCTTCATTGACCAGATTCTCCAGATCGGCCCCGGAAAATCCAGGCGTGCCCCTGGCCACCACGGCCAGTTCCACCCCGGCGGCCAAAGGGATTCTCCGGACGTGAACCCTGAGAATCTGTTCCCGGCCGCGAATGTCCGGGACCGGGACCACCACCTGGCGGTCGAAACGACCCGGTCTGAGCAGGGCCGGGTCCAGGACGTCGGGTCGGTTGGTGGCGGCGATCAGGATGACCCCTTCGTTTGATTCAAAGCCGTCCATTTCGACCAGGAGCTGGTTGAGGGTCTGTTCCCTTTCATCATGTCCTCCGCCCAGGCCGGCACCCCGATGGCGGCCCACGGCGTCGATCTCGTCGATAAAGATAATACACGGCGCATTTTTTTTGCCCTGGACAAAAAGGTCCCGGACCCGGGAAGCCCCCACGCCGACGAACATTTCGACAAAGTCGGACCCGCTGATGGAGAAGAAGGGCACGCCGGCTTCCCCGGCGATGGCCCTGGCCAGCAACGTTTTGCCCGTGCCCGGCGCGCCCATGAGCAGCACGCCTTTAGGGATGCGGCCGCCCAGGCGGGTGAATTTCTTGGGGTCGCGTAAAAATTCAATTATTTCCTCGAGTTCGTCCTTGGCCTCCTCAATGCCCGCCACATCGTCGAAAGTCACCCTGTGGCCGGTTTCCGTCATCAACCGGGCTCGACTCTTACCGAAAGACAGGGCTTTGCCCCCGCCGCTCTGCATTTGGCGCATGAAAAATATCCAGACGCCGATCAGCAGGAGCATGGGAAACCAGGAGATGAGCACGGTCATATACCAAGGAGAATCTTCCGGCGGTTGAGCCGAAATTTTAACGCCTTTATCCCGCAAAATTCTGACCAGTTCGGGGTCCTCGGGGGTAAAAGACTGAAATTTGCGGCCGTCGATGAATTGGCCGCTGATTTCGTTGCCCTGGATGACCACGCTGGATATTTCGCCCTTTTCCACATAAGATATAAAGTCGCTGTAAGGAATTTTGTCCTTGATGGTCTGAGGCTTGTTGAAGAGATTAAAAAGGAGGACCATCATCAGGCTGATCACCAGCCACAAGGCTAAATTTTTATAAAAAGGATTCAAATTTTCCTCCCGAAACAATCGCCGTCCGGTCAACGGTCAGACAAGCATAATTCATTTTAAATTTACTACTTATTCCAGCAAAGGTCAATCGGCAACAAAAAATTGAATCTTTCTCCGAATATACCCGAGACCCTGATTTTCTTTTCCGGGAAAAGCAAACCGGTCAACCTCCGATGAAAAGACCAGGTCGGTTTCAATCTGCGGTCCGGGAAAAAATAGGTATTCAAGCGGTCTTGCCATATCGAAAGCCAATAATCGTTCCCGCGCTTCGGGTTGCTTCAGGATGTTTTCATTTTAGAGAATCGTCGGAAATTTTTTATTTTAACGATCAAGGCTGAGGAGAAGAATCCGCCGGGTCTTGGTTGTGATCTTGACCCGGTCGGCCAGTCGCAGACCTCCCACCCAGACCAGGCCTTGCCCGTCCACGACCAGGGGCGTTCGGGACCTTTGCCGGGCCGGGACCTTCGCGTCGATGAAGAAGTCATGCAGCTTTTTGGTTCCGGTCATCCCCAGGGGCCGGAAACGGTCGCCGGGCCGCCGGTTCCGGACGGTTAAAGGCGGAATCAGGCCGGCCGGGTCCATCGCCTCCCGGTCAGGGCCGAGTCCGGTCAGGTCAAAGTCCGGTGACCAATCGACCAGCTCCGTGGTGATATTGAAACCGATCTCGGCCAGATGAACCGAGCCGGGCAGGGGCAGGGGATATTCGTAATCGGGAACCGCCGGACCCGATGCCGGAGCGAGGCCGACCACCAAGTCCCCGCCTTCCCGCCGGGCTTTCAGGGTTCCGGGCAGGTCCAGGCCCAGGGGACCGCCGCCGGCGATACCGTCCAAGACGTTTTCCACGTGGTCGAAAGTCAAGGATTGAGTTTGGCCTTGAAGAGTCCGGACCGCTTCTCTGACCAGGCGTCTGGCCAAGGCTCGATCCAGGGCTTTTAAGACGGAGGCTTTCATCCGAATTTCATCGATCGATCGGCTCCAAACGACTTGACGTTTGGTTTCAGCCATAATTTTGGCCCAAAAGCCTTCTTCGTCCCGGAGCAGGGCGGCGGTCCGGACCAGGGCGGACTTGAGGGCCGGATTATAATCCTGGGCCAGACGGGGCAGCAGTTCATGACGGACCCGGTTCCGGGTCAGCCGGCGGTCTTGATTACTGCTGTCTTCCACCCAGGTCAAACCGCGGGCGGTCAGATAGGCCGTCAGTTCCTCCCGCCAAAAAGGGAGCAGGGGTCTGAGGATATATCCCTCCCTGACCGGCGGAATGCCGGACAAGCCCCTGGGTCCGGCCCCGCGCAGCAGGTTGAGCAGGACGGCTTCAGCTTGGTCGTCGGCGGTGTGCCCGGTCAGGATATAATCCGCGCCGATTTGTTCCCGCATTCTTTTGAGGAAATCATACCTGGCCTCTCGGGCCGCTTCTTCCGGCGAAAGCCCTTCCCGGCGGGCCAGGGCCGGGCAATCCACTTTATCCCAGTAAAAACGGACCCCGGCTTCCTTGGCCGCTTTCCCGGTCGCGATCCGGTCCCGTTGGGCTTCCCGGTCCCTCAGGCCATGATCCAAATGGGCCGCGGCCACGACCAGCCCCAGTTTGTCCTTGACCGCCAGAGAGAGATGGAGCAGGGCCGTGGAATCGGCCCCGCCGGAAAAACCGACCAGGACTTTTTGACCGGGCCGAAGCGGGGCCAAGGCCGACAGCGCTTGCTCGAAAAGCGATTCAAGACCGCTCGGATTTTTCCGTGATTTCATCTTTTGGAAAATCATGGCTAAAATTTATATCTTTCAAAGAATTCAGGCAAGAGAGCTTGTCGGCATCCGGTCAGGCTCCATAGAAAATTCAATCCGGCTGGTAAATAAAATTGATAAGGGCTGGATTTACCTGGACAGAGTCGGAGGCGGCGGCACTTATTTAAAGGCGACGCATGAGCGGGGACTTTATCCACCTTGTTTGATTCTTCGCCAGTAAAGTCCAAGCCGGTCCTTGGCGCAGCTTAAGACCAGGCACCAGATAAAACCCATAGGGTTCTTCAAGGCCGCCGCCGCGTTGGCCTTGATTTCCCGCCAGACCCAACTGCGGGCCTGGTCTTTTAAATGATACCATTCATGGAGTTTGACGAAGTCCCTGACTTTGGGGGGCAGGTCTTCCCGGATGTAGACGACTTTTTTCTCGGCATCGGCCAAACCGAAGAAAGGCGCCAGTATTTCCTTAGGGATATAAACGGTTTTTACTTTGAAGGCCGCCGCCGGTCGGCGGGAAGACCATTCAGGCCTCAGACACGTTTTTCTCAAGCCTCGATCCAGTCCCGGGCCGGTTTTTGGGGAGGGGAAACGAACCACCACCAAGGCATTTTTCGGCGTTTGGTCAAGGCCCTGATTTCATCCAGACGCCCGGCGGCCTCGTCTTGGCCCAGGCGGATTAATTCCTGAACCCGTTCGAAATCAGACCAGTGAATATGTCCGACCTTGGGCCGCAACACCAGTTCGGCCTGACTTAACTGGGTTTCTTTCAGGTAGTAGCTTTGAACGTCTTCCACCCGGAAAAACAGGTCCATGGCCGTGGCGTAACGGTTGTCGGACTCGATGGATTTTTCCACGTCCACGGCCAGGACCACGTCCGCGCCCATATGATAGGCAACCAGAACCGGGATCATGTTGACCACCCCGCCGTCCACGACCAAAAGGTCCTTGATCGGCAGGGGATTGACCACGCCGGGTATGGCCGCGCTGGCGTAAACCGCGTCCAAAAGCGACCCTTGGGAAAAAACCACGGCCCGGCCTGACTTGAGGTCCGTGCCCAGGGCTCGAAAGGGCAGCGACAGGTCTTCGATGTTGATGTCGGGAACGAAGAATTCGATCATATTCCGAAAACAGTCGGAATCGAGGATGGCCGGACGTGAAACCACTCGGGCTTGAAGGTAGGCCTTTTTAAGCCAGGTCTCCAAACGCTGGGAAAAGGTTTCCGGCTTACCTTGGAAAACGTCGCGCACCGTGGCCAAGCCGGCTTCCTGAAAAAGATCGGTTGTCAAGAACTCGCCCAGCCGTTTTTCCAGCTCGGCGGCGTTGCCCAAATAGGCATAGGCCGCTCCGACCACGGCCCCGATGCTGCTGCCGGCCAGAAAGGCAATGGTCACCCCGGCCCGTTCCAGGGTTTTGAGGACGCCGACATGGGCCAGCCCTCTGGCCCCGCCGGCCCCCAGGGCCAACCCGAGCTTGACTCTCTCGAACATGGGGTCACGATAACCGACCGCCGGGGATAAATCAAGAAGATCGAGGACTCCCAGGCAACCTGTCAGTCAACCGATTACGGTATCACCAGGGGGCGCCGGGTGATTTGGCTGGACCTGTTGCGGCTGGTCTTTCGGTTTATCCTGGGGCCGGATTGAGTTAAAATAGTCCATGCTTTGGTTCTGGCTGGCCTTGGGGTCGGCCCTGGCCGTGGCCACGGCCGACGCCCTTAGTAAAAAATTCTTCACCCACCTTGACCCTTTAGAGATGGGTTATGTCCGTCTCTTTTACGCCGCGCCCTGGCTGATCGGACCTTTTTTTCTGACGCCGACGCCCGAAATTTCTCCGCTTTTTTGGTTGATTTTGGCCGCGGCCCTGCCCCTGGAGACGGCCGCCCTTTACTTGTACATGCGGGCCATCCGGGTCTCCCCCTTATCCCTGACCATCCCCTTTCTCGCTTTTACCCCGGTCTGGTTGATTCTGGTGGGCTGGCTGGTCCTGGGCGAACTGCCCAATGGCTGGGGCGTCTGGGGCATTATTCTGGTGGCCGTCGGGGCTTACACCTTGAACCTGGACGCCCGGAGCCGGGGGCTTCTCGGCCCGGTCAAGGCTGTCTTCAAGGAACCAGGTTCCTGGATCATGCTGGTCGTTTCCGCTGTTTACGCCGTGACCGCCTCTTTGGGCAAAAAAATGATCCTCCTGTCCGGCATTACCTTTTTCGGGACTTTTTATTTTTTGTTCCTGGCCGGGCTTTTAGGTCCGCTCCTTTGGACGACCGGAAAACTCAAGGTTTCCCGTTTGGCCAGTCGACCCGGCTGGGGCTTGGCTGTGGGGTTCTGCACTTCGGCCATGGTCCTGACCCACGTCTGGTCGATCTCCATGGTCCCGGCCGCCTACATGATCTCGGTCAAACGCCTCAGCTTGGTTTTCGCCGTTCTTTACGGCCGGCTGGTCTTCGAGGAAATCCGCTTCAGTCAGCGCCTGGTCGGAGCCTTGCTGATGTTCGCCGGCGTGGTCCTGATTTCCTGGAAGGGATGACGGGAGTCAAGTGCCCTTGATCCCGAAAAGACGGGCCGCGTTTCCGCCCTTGATCAGGGCGGCCGCCTCGGGATCGAGACCGGCGGCGGCCATCTCCTGGAAATAGCGGCGGGGTTTGATCAAAGGGAAGTCGCTGCCGAAGAGGATGCTTTCCGGACCGATGATCCGGGCGGCCAGGGGGTAAATTTCCGGACGGTAAAGGAAGGGCGAGGCGGCGGTGTCGAAAAAGACATGTTTCAAGGTTTCCGGAACCTGTTTTTTCATCAGGTTATAGAAAAACAAGCCCCCGCCCCAGTGAGCCAGGATGGTCTTGGTGCCCTGGAGGGCCTGGACCAGGTCGTAGATCATTTTCAAGGTCAGGGGGGCCTTGCCCGGGTACTGGTGGCCGATGGGTTCGTTGACGTGGATAAGGAGGGGAACCCGGCGTTCCCGGCAGAGGCGGCCCAGACCGGCCAGGGCCTCGATGGCCCGCCGGTCGAATCCACCGTGGTACACGGCCAGTTCGCCCAACCCCCGCAGGCCGGCGTCGAGGGCCCGGACGGCTTCCCGTTCCGCCCAGGGCTGGAGGGGATCGAAGCAGGCCAGACCGATGATCCGCCCGGGAAAACGGGCCTGGGCTTCGAGCACGTAATCATTGTGCCGGCGGGCCGTCTCTTCCCTGGACCACGGGAAACCGAAGGCCACTGAAATGTCTACGCCCTCGCGGTCCATGGTCTGGACCAGTTCGGTCGCCCCGATGATGCGGGCGCCGGGGTCCCGGTAGATCAGGCCGTAGGCTGTTTCTTCCGAATGGGCGAACCCGGCCCGGTCGGCCCGGACTTCCGGCGGAAAGATGTGGGTGTGAGCGTCGATGATCACGGTTTTAGCCTTTTCCCGGTCCCGCGCCGGTTTTCCTTGGATTTGGTCATGGAGATTTTGGAGCGGAAGTTGAAAGATTTGGGATCGACCGTCCTGGCCGGGCTCTCGACCTGGGGCCGATAGGGCCAGCGAGAGATTCTCTCCGAAAAATCCTGTCGCTCCGGTCCGGCCCGGTGGATGACCTCGATTTCAGTCTCGGGTGTGAACAGACCGTCGGCCTCCTTGATTTTTTCCCGAATCAGACCTTCGAATTCAGGATTGATTTCGTACCCCACGGAGTGTCGTTCCAGCCTGCGGGCGGCCAAGCTGGTCGTCCCGCTGCCCAGGAAAGGATCGAGAACCGTCTCCCCGACCATGGAAAACATCTTGATGAGACGGCGGGGCAGTTCTTCGGGAAACATGGCCAGATGACCTTCCTGGCGCACGCCGGGAAAGTTCCAATGGCCGTAAAAATATTCGTTCCATTCTGCTCGGGTCAGGCGGGAGCGTTCCTTGATTTCGGCATCGGCCGCGGGGGGCCGGCCCGTTTTTTTGAAAATGAGGATGAATTCATAGTCCAACTTGATGATGCCGTTGCGCGGATAAGGAAAAGAGCCCATGATGACCGCGCCGCCCGAGGTGTGGCAAGTAGTGACTTTCTGCCAGATGATCGCCCCCATATAGTCGAAGCCGATGGCCTCGCAGAATTTGATGATTTCGGTCCGGATGGGAATGACCTTGTATCTCCCGTAAAAAACGGACCGGGCGAACTGGTCGCCGATATTTACGCAAAGACGGCAGCCCGGAGACAGGACCCGGAAACATTCCTCCCAAACCAGATTGAGGCTGTGGAGGTAGTCCTCGTAGGTGTCATGATAACCGATCTGGCCGCCGGTCCCGTAATCCTTGAGCTGCCAGTACGGCGGCGAGGTGACCACCAGTTGGACCGATTCGTCGGCCAGTTCCGGCATTCGGCGGGCGTCGCCGATGATGATACGGTGCCGGGTGGTCATGTCTGGGGCATATCCCGGTAAGCCGGAACCTCGGGCAGGGACACGGCGGCCTTGGCCCCGGCGGCGATGGCCTTGGCGAGGACCTGGGCGCCCAAAGCCCCGACGATGTTTTCATCGGCCGTTGGTCCCCGGCCCGTGGCCAGGGCGAAGATCACGTCGCCGTCGTAAAGGGTGAAAGCCGGGGCAATGGCCCGGGCAATGCCTGCCGAAGCCATCCGGGCCACTCGGGTGGCCTGGACCTTGGTCAGGACGGCGTTGGTGGCCACCACGCCCAGGACCGTGTTGGTGGCGGTCGGAAACAGCAGATTTTGAATGGCCAGAAGGGCCGCGGCCGGATCGTCGATGGCCGTGCCGTCCGGAGTGCGGACCCCGGCCAGAACCGCTCCGGTCTCGGGATCGATCACGTTGCCCACCGGGTTGGCCACGGCCAGAGCGGCCACGATAACATCTCCAGCCCTGGTCCCGGCCGACCCCAGGCCGGACTTCATGGCCCGGTGGAATCCGGCCAGCTTGCCGGCCGTGGCCCCGGTCCCGGCCCCCACGCCGCCCATGGCCACCGGCCGGCTGGAAGCGGCTTCGGCCGCTTGATAGCCCATGGCTTCATCCGGCTTGCTCAAGGTCTTGTTAAAAAAAAGATCGTAAATCACCGCGCCGGGGACCAGGGGAACTTTGGCATGTGGAGTCTCGTGACCATAGCCCCGTTCGGCCAGCCAGCGGACCACCCCGGTGGCCGCGGCCAGGCCGAAGGCGCTGCCTCCGGTCAGCAGAACGGCCTGGACCTTTTCCACCCGGGCTGTGGGGTGAAGCAGGTCGGTCTCCCTAGTGCCCGGGGCATGTCCCCTCACGTCCACTCCGGCTACGGCCCCCTCGGGACACATGACCGCCGTGCAACCGGTTCGGTTTTTCTCGTCCGTGGCGTGACCAACTGTCAGGCCGGGTACATCGGTCAGGGTCATTTCAGTATCCTTTCTTCACTCTCAAGCCGCTGGAGTCATTTGAGTATGAACCACCTCAGGGGTGAACGCCCGGCCCCATTCTTCCAAACTTATCAAGTCTTCTTGATTCGCCAGGGTGCTTAAATCCATTTCCGGCCCTAATCGGCTTTTATTCCGGTCTCGGGCGAGGAAAGCATCTCCCCCGGAGCAGCCTTGATTTCCTCGGGGTTGAGTTCGGCGGTCAAATCCAGAATCCGGCCGCCCACGGTTACTTCAACTTTTTCCACCGGATAACGGCCTTGGCTCTCGGCCGCCAAAAGTTCAGGCGCGGTCGAAGCCGGCAGCCGGAACACAAAGGTCCGGACTTCCGGCAGGGCAAAGGGTTTGGTCCTGTACTGGAAAGCGGCTCCAACCCTGATCTCGAAGCCGGTCAGGTCTTCCTTGGTTGGGAAAAGGTCATTAATGATGGATAGGACCGGAACCACCACCTCCCGCATCAAGACGGCTCCGGCGGCCAGCAGGCCCATTTCGGCCGGATCGAAAAGGGGCTGGAATTCGAAGCCGGCCTGAAACAGACCGGTTTCGGTCAGGTCCAAAGATCGGGGAACAGGGGAAAAACCCCGGTCGAGTCCTTCGCGACGAAGGCGGTCCACCAAGGCGCGTCGTCGGGTTTCTTCCTCTCCCGAACGGCGCTGAGTCGATTGGGGTCGGGCCAGGTAATCCCGATAAGCCGGCAGTCGGACGCGGATGGTCAAGGGCGCGGCGGCCGGCCCCCGGTCAAGACCCTGGTACACCGGGTCGGCCAGGCTGGCGAATTCCTGGCGGTCTTCGATTCGTCCGGACAGGGTGAGGTGATCCTCCTTGGACAGGATGTAATCACAGGCTGTTCGATAGAGCAGAAAGCGGTCCCGCACCAGGAGACCGGCCAGAGGGTCCTCGATGACCGGCTGGATTCCGAAGGTAATCAGACCTTCTTCGTCCGAGACCAGGGGACTGGAATTGATCAGGCGGCCCCAAACCGGCTTGATTTCGGCCTTGACTCCCGGCAGAGGTCGGCCGGAAAGGTCCAGGACCTCAATCGCTATAATCCGCCGGTAAAAGGGGGGAGGAGAAGAGAGAGAGTTCTGCTCTGCATCCGCCGCCCAGGCGGGGTGAAAAACGAGAACGGCCCAGAGAAGAGCCGCGACCGCGCGAAGCAGAAGCAAGATTAGGTTCCATCGGCCGGCGGCTGCGCCGGTTCGGCTTCCGTCTCGGAAGGTCGCCGGGTGAAGTCGAGGTCCATCTGACCCGGGGGGACGTCAAAACTGCCTTCCACATGAATATCCACGTTGAACCTGTTTTCCAGGCTCAGCAGTTCGGCCCGTTTGGCGTTTAAAAGATAACCGGCTACACTTGGATGAAACCGACCGCGGACTTTTTCCACCTGGCCTTTGGAGATGCGCTGACTGATCAGGCGCAGGACGGCCAAGGCCGTGGCCTCGATTGAACGGATCAGGCCTCGTCCGCCGCAAGCGTCACACACTTTATAAGTGCCGAACTCGATAGGCGGTCGAATCCGCTGCCGGGACATTTCCAAAAGTCCGAACTTGGAGATGCGGCCTAGGTCGATCTTGGCCTTGTCCTTTTTGGCCTCGGCCTTGAGCTTTTTTTCCACTTCACGCTGGCGTTTTTCGTCCCGCATGTCAATAAAATCTATGACGATCAAACCGCCCAAGTCACGCAGGCGAAGCTGGCGGGCGATCTCCTCGGCCGCTTCCAGGTTGGTCTTGAAGGCCGTGTCTTCAAGCTTGGCCTCGCGGGTGGAGCGGCCGGAGTTGACGTCGACGGACACCAGGGCCTCGGTGGGATTGATGACCAGGAATCCTCCGGATTTGAGACGAACCTGGCTGCCGAAGATCGACTCGGTCTGTTCTTCGATTTGGTGCTTGGAAAAAATGGGACGTTTGTCCTTGCACAGTTTTACCAGGTTCTGATAACGCGGGGAAATGACCTTGATATATTCCCTGGCCCGCTCATAAACCTCGGCATTGTCGATCAGGATTTCCTTTATCTCCGGCGTGAAATAATCCCGAATGGTCCGGATGGCCAGGTCCTGTTCCTTGTGGACCAGGGAAGGCGAGGGCATTTCGGGCACACGTTTCCGGATATCTTCCCACAGGCGGACCAGATAATTCAGGTCCCGGGCGATTTCCTTTTTGTTGCGCTCCATGGCGACCGTGCGGATGATAAACCCGCAGCCTTCCGGTACCGGTAGGTCGTGGGCGATATCCTTGAGCCGCTGGCGCTCGGACTCATCTTCGACCTTACGGGAAACTCCGATCTGCTCCCGGCCGGGCATGAGCACGGTGTATCGGCCGGCCAGGGAGATATAGGTGGTCAAGGCCGCGCCCTTGGCCCCGGTCGGGTCCTTGACCACTTGGACCAATAGTTCCTGGCCCCTGGTCAAGGCCTTGCGGATATCGATCCCTCCCCGCTCGGGGGGTTCAATTTGAAAGTATTCCGGATGAATCTCGCCCAGTTGCAGAAAACCATTGCGTTGGGCCCCATAGTTGACGAAAACGGCCTGTAGCCCCGGTTCGATGTTGTGGATTACTCCTTTATAGATGTTTCCACGGGCGGACTCCTTCAGGGAGCTGTCAATGTAAAATTCTTCCAGTTGACCGTCTTCAACTATGGCGATACGGCACTCTTCCGGATCAACCGCGTTAATGATCATTTTTTTCACAGGGGACTTACCTTCTCACTTTCTTTATTTTTGTCGGTCCTTCCAATATTGGTAAACTTGGTGCATAAAGGCCTCGAGGCGGGTTAGGGTGTTGGTCTGTTCCTGGCCGTCGAAAGCCATGTTCAAAAAAGGAATCCCGTCGTGATCGTCCCTGAACCGCTTAAGCAGGGCGGTGACGATGGTTCCGGGCATGCAAGTGAAGGGCATGATGTTGACCAGGCCTGAAGCTCCTTTATCGATAAAATCGCGACATTTGCCGATGGACAGGATGGCCTCGCCCTCGAAGGTGGGGTCCAGGTAGGCCCGGGCGTGCTCGAAGGTCTGCTTGGTGGTGGGTTCGTGGAAGTTGCGCAGGAACCCTTGGTAGACCGCTTCCAGTTCGTGCATGTCTTTCACTTGAAAGTGGTGGGTGAGCTTAAGGCCGGCCATCTCCTTCCAGCGTCCTTTCAGCCGGGCTTCCATGAAAGTGGTCTCGTTGGTGTAAAGAATCCATTCCGAAATAGGCGGCAGCCAGGCCTCTCCGCCGAACCGCTCTATTTCCCGGACGGTGTTTTCATTGGCGAATTCATTGGAGCGGACATAGATTTCGCCGACCACGCCGATGACCGGGCGGGAACCAGGATTTTTAAGCGGGACGGATTCCTGCCTCCGTCGGCATCGTCGCAGGCACTCGACCAAATCGCCCCGCCGGCTTTCCGTCAGACAGATGTCATCCAGACATTCCTGATAGACGGCCTCGGCCTGACCGGGATTGATTTCATAAGGTCGAGTTTGCAAAAGGGCCTTTTGCACCACATCCACGGCCACCAGACCCCGCCAGGCCAGCCGGCTCATATCGCCGCCGCCGGCCACGTTGAGTTCTTCATACATCTTGTCGCTTTGGTCCACGGAATAAATCGGGACGTTCGGGTAGCCCAGTTCATCCAGGACCAGGCGCTGAAAACGGTGATACTGACCGAACCGGCAAGGACCGTAACCTGAAGGCATGAAAAAGGCCGTTCGATCCGGGTCGAAATCGGGCCGGTGAATCAGCTTGACCAGGTCGCCGGTGGTCAGGATGCAGGGATAACATTCCTTGCCCGAAGTCAATTGCCGGCCCAGCCTCAGGGTCTCATGATCGGACTTGGGCAGCATCTCCGAATCGACCCCGCAGGCCCGAAAGGCGGCGGCCACGGCCAAGCCATGGTCGGTCATCGCGGGAATATAAAGCTTGCGGTGGTTCTCCATGATTTTCCGACCGCGGAAACTGAGCAGGCTCTGGCTTTCCAGCGTTACTTCCACGTTCTTCAGACTGTCCAGAAAGGCTTCCAGCCTGGTGACCGCGCCCACGTCCGAGCTGTGCTCGTCTATTTCG
>Ga0209163_1002157_pt1 | contig 17375 bp, 11 predicted proteins | sample MTBAKSrepl2MetaG_FD_187457 | JGI IMG/M metagenome (GOLD analysis project Ga0209163, IMG submission 187457) | Enrichment culture microbial communities om Arthur Kill intertidal strait, New Jersey, USA, that are MTBE-degrading - MTBE-AKS2 (Arthur... | ecosystem: Environmental > Aquatic > Marine >...
TCGCTGCGCGACGCTGACGAACGGGTTCCTCGATCCGCGGTGCTTCGCTCTGCTTCGCACCGCTTCGCTCGGAATGACGGTGATGGGGCCACCCGTTCGGGGAGTCGGGATGGCATATCCACGCTCGGCCCGACCAACAGCGCCGGGTGGCATGCCCACGCTCGCGTGGGCATGTCCTGGCGATGCAGGGGGGCGTTCGTCGTCCCATGGCCACGCTCTGCGTGGCCATGCCACCCAACGCAAGCCGCACGACCACGGACCGGATGAACAGCACGCAAGGGCAGGACAAGCCACAGAGAATCACAGAGACCACAGAGCCGACTTGGGGCACCCCGGATTGCCTCTGTGCCCTCTGTGCCCTCTGTGGCAAACCCCATGCCCCGCGCGGCACAGCCCACCCGACGGATTTGTAGGCCCCCTCCTTACCGTCATCCCGACCGGAGGGCCGAAGGCCCGGAGCGGAGGGACCCGTTTAAACAGCACTTCAACAAGGTGCTTGGCGCAAAGCCGCAGCATACTCTCCAATAGGCGTGAACGTTGATCTCCAGCCAGTGAACGCCATGACGCAACCCGCCATGCACCCGGCGTCATGCCCCAACAACCAGGCACCCAACATCATGACGCAACAACAAAAGCGGTGTCGCTGCGCGACGCTGACGAACGGGTTCCTCGATCCGCGGTGCTTCGCTCTGCTTCGCACCGCTTCGCTCGGAATGACGGTGATGGGGCCACCCGTTCGGGGAGTCGGGATGGCATATCCACGCTCGCCTTGACCCGCCCGCGCCGGGTGGCATGCCCACGCTCGCGTGGGCATGTCCTGGCGATGCAGGGGGGCATTCGTCGTCCCATGGCCACGCTTTGCGTGGCCATGCCACCCACCCGACGCAAGCCGCACGACCACGGACAGGATGAACAGCACGCAAGGGCAGGACAAGCCACAGAGAATCACGGAGACCACAGAGCCCCGTTGAGTCACCCAGCTTGCCTCTGTGCCCTCTGTGCCCTCTGTGGCAAACCCCATGGCCCGCGCGGCACGGCCCATCCGACGCTTTTGCAGGCCCCCCTTGGCCGTCATCCCGACCGGAGGGCCGAAGGCCCGCAGTGGAGGGACCCGTTTAAACAGCGCTTCCACAAGGCACCGGACGCGAAGCCGCAGCATGCTTTCCAACGGGGGTGAACGTTGATCTCCAGCCACTGAACGCCATGACGCAACCCGCCATGCACCCGACGTCATGCCCCAACAACCAGGCACCCAACATCATGACGCAACAACAAAAGCGGTGTCGCTTCGCGACGCTGAAAAACGGGTTCCGCGATCCGCGGTGCTTCGCTCTGCTTCGCACCGCGTCGCTCGGAATGACGGTGAGAATCGTGGTCTGCACCGCGTCGCTCGGAATGACGATGATGGGGCCGCCCTTTGGGGACTGAGGCCGGGTCCAGCGGTGGGCAAGGTCGGGAGGCAAGACGGCGTACGGCGGGGTTGTCGGCCGAGTCGCCGGGGCCGTGGGAAAACGGTTTGACTTGCCCGAACCGGGGGGGTATAAGGGCCGCGAACGGCTGCGGGACTGGATCGCCCACATCGACTGACGAGGGAGCACGGTATGGAAACGGGACTGGGCGCGCTGGACTGGTGGGTCATTGCAGGGTATTTCCTCATCCTCCTGGGCGTGGTCATCTGGTCGGCCCGTCGCCAGAAGACCAGCGAGGATTACTTCCTGGCCGGCCGCAACGTCGGCTGGTTCGCGGTGGGGGCGTCGCTGTTCGCCTCGAACATCGGCTCGGAGCACATCGTCGGCCTGGCCGGGCAAGGGGCCCGCAGCGGTATGGGCATGGCCCACTGGGAGCTGCACGCCTGGGTGATGATGATGCTCGCCTGGGTATTCGTGCCGTTCTATTACCGCTCGCGGGTGTTCACCATGCCCGAGTTCCTCGAGCGGCGGTTCAACTCCACGGCCCGGTGGATCCTCTCGCTGGTGTCGCTGATCGCCTACGTATTCACCAAGGTCTCGGTGACGGTCTACGCCGGGGCGCTGGTGTTTCAGACGCTGCTGCCGGACGTGAGCATCACGCTGTTCGGGCACGTGTGGGGCCCGTTCTGGATCGGGGCGGTCTCGACGGTGATCCTCACGGGCATCTACACCGTCCTGGGCGGCCTGCGGGCGGTGCTCTACACCGACAGCGCCCAGGCGATCATCCTGCTGCTGGGCTCGTTCTTCATCACGTTCTTCGGCCTGTCGAGGCTCGGCGGCTGGGATCGGCTCGTCGAGATTGCCCGTGAGAACGCCGCCCAGTTCGCCCTGTGGCGGCCCAACAGCGATCCGGACTTCCCCTGGCTGGGCATCCTGATCGCCTCGCCGGTGATCGGCATCTGGTACTGGTGCACCGATCAATATATCGTGCAGCGGACCCTGGCGGCCAAGAACCTGACGCACTCCCGGCGTGGGGCCATCTGGGGCGGTTTCCTCAAGGTCTGGCCCGTGCTGATCTTCCTGGTTCCCGGCATGATCGGCTGGGCCCTGCACCAGGATGGCCTGCTGCATATCCCGCTGAAGGATGGCGAAATCAACGGGGACATGGTGTTCCCGACCATGGTCGCAAGCCTGTTGCCGCGGGGCTTGCGGGGTTTGGTCGTCGGCGGGCTGCTGGCGGCGCTGATGAGCTCGCTGTCGAGCCTGTTCAACTCCTGCGCCTCGCTGTTCACGGTGGACATCTACAAGAAGCTGCATCCGACCGTCTCGGAGACGCGGCTGGTGCACGTCGGGCGGCTGGCCACGGCGGCGGTCGTGGGCCTGGGTCTCTTGTGGATTCCCATCATGCCGCTGATCAGCGACAAGGGACTGTACAAGTACCTGCAAGACGTGCAAAGCTACCTGGCCCCGCCGATCACGGCGGTGTTCCTGCTGGGTTTGTTCTGCAAGCGGATCAACGCCAAGGGCGCCGTGGCGGGCCTGGCCGTCGGCTTCGTGGCGGGCATGACCAAGCTGACCTTGCAGGGCATGGCCGGGGCCGGCTGGCTGAAGGGCATCCCGTGGCTCTACGCGATCGGCGACTACAACTTCCTGTTCGCCTCGGGCATCCTGCTGGGTCTGAGCATCGGCGTCGTGGTCATCGTCTCGCTGCTGACCAAGCCGACCGGGGAAGAGCAGATCGTCGGGCTGACCTACGCGACGGCCACGCCCGAACAGCGACGTGAGAACCGCGCCAGTTGGAACCGCTGGGACGTCATCGCGACGCTGGTCGTGCTGGGCCTTGTGGCGGGGATGTATCTGTACTTCAGCTTCTGGCTGAGCTGACCGCGTCCCAGCGGCCGTCCTCCGCGATGCGCGGCACCGAGCGCAAAGCGCCCCCTGCCCTTGGCCTTTGAGGGCCGGTCGCCGGACCGTATGGTGTGTCCGCCCATCGAGCCGGGCCGGCCCCAATTGGAGAACAAAAACGTGGCGGCAAGTCCATGACTGTCCGATAATCGGAACGGACGGAGCCGCGTAACGGGCATGGCAGCCTGCTGGAAGACGTAAGGGCCATGGAAACGGGCCCTTTTGTCATTCCCGCCCTGATCGAGTCGGGATAAGCTCCGGCGGGAATCCATGTTCTGTCGGCGGGCAGCGCCACACGTCGTGCGTGGACCTCGGATCCGTCCGGGGCGAGACCTTTTCCAACGGGTTGACGGCGGCGGCCTTGGTTCAGACGTGACGAACGTGATTCAGTGGGGACTTGCATGCGAAAAGCAGTTCTGGTTTCAGCGGCCATCCTGTGCTTCGTGACGGGCTGTCAGACGAACCCTCCGCCGCGCCTCCGGGTCGGCACATACTTCGGTTCGTTGTCGGGGACTGAATTCGCGGATCCGCTGAATCTTGGACGGCACTGTCGAACCCTGGGGTGGGGCGAGAAGAACGGTTTGGTCTACACGTGCCGAGGAGGATTCATCGACGTGGCCCACCTGCGCGAGGCGGCGGATCGCACGGTCTACATCGCCGGCCTCATCGAGCAGGCGATCGTGCAGCACCAGACGCGTCTATCGTTTCAGTTGATCGAGCCGTCCCGGTATCATGTCACGCTCGGATACCCGGAGCATTGGCCCGACCTGCCGGATCGCCGCCGGCAGGAGATCGCGCACCATCTTGGCGTTGAACTCGCACCGTACATCGCCCACATAAGCACGGTCTGGCACGAAATGCTGACCTGGTTTGGCTTTGCGTCGACGGGTCTTTTTTCGGAACATATCTCGTCGTTTTCGTGGGAGGATGTGTACTCGGATCTCCTGGGGACGCGGCTGGCGGCAATCGCCCTGACCCACGCCCCATACGCGTACGACGACGCCATGACCCTGCTCATTCAGAACGAGCTCGAACGGTTGGGGATGCAACCGCCCGCGGTGACCCAAAAGGCGATCCAGGCCATCAAGGGACACTGGTACACGGATGGCTACTACTTCTTCACCACCGTCAGGAAGCGGAACTTCGACCTGGGCCACGACGATGGCCGGGTCACGCCGTGGCTTGTCCCGGGCCTCTGTCCGGAGCAGGAACCCATCGCGTACCCCGTCCCCACGACTCGCGTTCTTGAGGTCTACGGGTTGTCCATGCACCTGGACATCGAACCGAGAGAAGTCGAAGGACCTCTCCTGCTGTCCATCGCTCACGACGGCGAACCCGGAGACCGCATTCAACCGTCCGTACACTTCCCCATCCTGATGAGCCACATCAAGAAGGAAGCCGAAGAGATGTACGGTCCGGAGGTCGGCGTCCCTTCTTTGTGAGCCCAGCAAACCCGGCGGCCGGCCCGCCGCCGACTCATTGGCCGATATCGTGTCCGTAGACTCGCATCGCCTCGTCCTTGATGTGCGCCATAATAGCGGGGTAGTGCTTGAGCGGCTCGATGGGCCCGTCGGTGCCCGCGATGTCCCGCATCGTCCTGTCGGCTCTGCGGCCGGAGTCGATGGTGTAGCGCATCGTCAACCCGTATGTGTCCAGGGCATCCAGAACCGGCGCCGGGTAATCGAGCGGCTCCGCGTCGGACACGCCCGGGATCAGCACCGGCGTAACGTGACCATCGTCCAGCCCGATATCCAGATTTCGTCGCGATATATCCGGGAAGAGCAGGCCCTGGGTAAACCACTTGCCCTTCACGGAGTTGGTGGCCCGGATGGCCTCGTCTTTCGACACGATGCCCAGGCGTTCGAGCTCGGCCTTAAGCAGCCTCGTCATCGCCTGATTGTAGTCCCCCGCCGGATCCTGAATCGCCCGAACGGCCAGGTGGGTGCCCAGCAGGTTGGAATAGACGTCCTCCCACGAGAAGGCCGAGTAGAACTCCGGAACCAGCAGGAACCGCGTGCCCAGCCACGTCAGCATCTCGTGATACAGCGTCGAGTTGTACCCGACCGTCTGAGCGACCTGCAGGGAGACCTCGTGGGCGATGGCCCTTTGGGCCTCCTCGCTCAATGTCCCCCACGCCTCGGGATATTCGAATTCGACGCGGTTCGTGTAAAACTCAAACGGAGGGCTGAGGGAAAACGTCGTCTTGCCCTGCATGAGAGCGGCATAGGACAAATCGTAGGCATGCTTCGTAATGTCCGCGGCGCCTCGCACGTGGTCTACGTCGATGCTGCCGCCGCGTTGCGTGTACACGATGCCGCTGCCTTCACCGAAGCCAAGGCCGTAGCCGTGTGTGCCCAAGTCATCGGGCCCCAGGAACGGCACCAGGCCCGTGGTCGGACTGTATCCATTCCGGGGCCGCGGACCGCCGCCAAAGCCGCAGCCGCTTGACAGCATCAGGGCCAGAACCGCCACGATCCCCACCGCCGCCCGCGCCAGGTGCCGACGGGTACACGTGCGGTGCATGACCGATCGTTCTTCAACGTCTTGCCCGATAACTCCGCATTGGCTTGCGCCGATAGTCTGCCCGATCATAAAACACCTTTATTTTCCCCTAACCAACATCACACATTTGTCAAAAAGATTCCTGACGCGAATGGCGGTTCCTTAGGAACCTTGGCGACCTTCGAACCTGCGTTACTGGGCCAGAAATCGGCTTCGGCGCATCAGCAGCCCCTAAAGGAACCGCCATTCATTCCTGACACCTTTATTGCTCCCCCACATCCGTTACCCGATCCAAATTATCGTACGTATATACATTGTACGCCCGACCCAGCCGATGTGAAAACGTCTTTCGCTCGATGTTGTTCGTCTTCAGTGCGTAGCCCACTTCCAGGCCGAGCTCTCAGGGATCACGTTGTTATGTCTCGGGCCGGCGGCGCGAGGAGCTGGGAGACTCTATATAGAACTTCGTAGTATTCGACAATGTATTCTCGTCCCTTCTTCATGGGAATGACGCCGACGAGAGACCGTATGCACAATCTGATATCCACGTCGAGCATTTGGTAGAGACTGTGCACTACACCGTTGGCTCGCGACAACAATGCCAGATAGACATGCGCCGGCTCGATATGCCCTACATGCAAGACATCTCGTTCATCTGCATAAATACGATGGACAAGACGCCACAACAGGAAGGTGGCCCCAGAAATCGCCTGTGTTTCAGGGAAGCAGCTAACCATTTGTACGAGTTGCTCCGTGAAGATACAGGGGGCCAGCCCCTGGAGGGCTACCGAGGTAGCTGGGTCCAGGGGGTATTCCGAAAGAAGGACTGGAAAGCAATGCCAATCCGACACTTCGTCATGGCCGCATCGCGCCGCATAATCCGCCGCCTTCCTGATGACGTTCTTCAGTACAGAATCATCCGGTACGCAGGCAAGAATGGAGCAGATCCCATCATGTCCCATGACTTCATCCCTAAAAAGCAAAATTTAAGGTGTCAGGAATCTTTTTTTGGCCGTCCTCTAGGGCGTAGTGTTGACTGCAGCCCTAATAACCTAACCGTCTTGGTCACCCATTGCTGACTGCCATAGGGACAGCCCCGCTTGAGGCAATGCCCGATCGCCTCTTGTTCGGTCGGTTCAATCGCGGTCCGCACATGGCGGGGCCAATCCTCCGGCAACCGTGTCGGCCCCGGATCCAGACCGATCTCCTTGCGAGCCCCGCACCGAATCGCCAAACTGCTCCACGGCCACGCCTCGGCCCGTTCGACAAGACCGGCCCGCAGCGGATTGGCCTCGACGTACCGCAGCAGCGACAGATACCGCCAATCGTCTTGAACCGGAAAGCTCTTGAAGCGGCCCTGATACAGGTGCCCGATCCCCGACGTCCCGTGCGCGGCGTGCCAGCGCTGGGTGTGGGTCACCGTGATCCACCGCATGAAGTGGCTCAAATCCCCGTCGGCCCGCGGCCACAGCACCAGGTGCCAGTGCGTGCCCATGATGCAATAACCGCACAGCCGCATGCGGTAACGCTCGATCCCCTCGGCCAGGATCGATTCAAAGGCTTCGAAATCCTGTCGTTTCTTGAAGATGCGCAACCGGCCGTTGGCCCGATTCAGGGCGTGATAGACGATATTCCCCTTCGCGATACGTTTCGGTCTGCCCATAACCGCCGATCATAACCCCAAACCCCCACCCGTCAACAGAAAAGATTCCTGACACGAATGGCGGTTCCTTTAGCAACTTCTGCTGCTCCCAGGCCGCATTTCCAGCTCAGCAGCGCAGGTTTGAGTGTCGCCACGGCCCTAAGGCACCGCCATTCATTCCTGACACCTTTATTTGCCCCTGACACCTTTATTTGCCCCCCCTTCGCGATACGTTTCGGCCTGCCCATAACCGCCGATCATAACCCCAAACCCCCACCCGGGCAAAATTTAAGGTGTCAGGAATCATTTCTTGATCTCGGCTTGTTGTCAACGCGAAAGGCATCTCCCATGACACGATCCGTCGGTTTCTCTGGTCGCTCATCGCGGCGATTCGATCATCGTGTGAATCCTGCAAATCCTGTCCAATGTTCATTATCCCCTTCGCTGGGGCGGCAGTCAAGCGGCTTGCGATAGATCGTGTTCCCATCGTCCACATAGGCCCGGCCGGTGTGGCCATGGGCTGACGGGCGGGTCCGCATCTTCAGGTCATGCCCATCCGCCGCCGGTCCGCCGGAGGCGGATGCCCGTGGGATGACAACCGCCCCCTCTTCAGGCCATGCCCACGCGGGCGCGGGCATGCCACCCGGCTTGCGGAAAGCTGTTTGAACGGATCCCTCCACTGCGGGCCTTCGGGCCTCCGGTCGGGATGACGTGAAGGGGCAGGGTTTCTGGCCCGCGGGGCTTCGATGGACGGCTATGTCGCATGGGCCGTCTCGATGAAGCGTTTCAACACCACGGCGTTGTTGTGCTCGGCATCCTTGGCGGCATACAGTAAGGTGATCGTCTCTTTCGGGCTGCGAGTCACCATCGCGGCCACGTCGTCCTTGTGGTCCTCAAGCTCCTCCAGGTAGCGGCGCACGAACGCGTCCCATCGGTCGGGATCATGGCCGAACCACTTGCGAAGGCTGTCACTGGGGGCCAGCCCCTTGGCCCACTCGTCGAGGGCGGCATCGGCCTTGCGGATACCGCGAGGCCAAAGGCGATCGACCAAAACACGATAGCCGTCCGCCCTCGAAGGGGCATCGTAGATGCGCTTGACTCGTATCTTCATCGCCGGCTCCCTCCCGACCCGCGTCCGGCTGCCCGAGCGGCGAGCAGGCAGGTCATCATATCGGCCCCGGCCTACAGGGGTCCCGCGGTGCTCAGCCCTCGGCCAGCGCGTGGGCGAGCTGATGGTACCGCTCGTGGACGCCCTCGCCCATCTCCTCGGCCTCGATCCGCTCGAATATCTCGGCCAGCTCCCGCTGGTCCTGCTCGGTCAGGACCTGATCGGCCATCACGTACAGGACGTTGTCCTCCTTGTGAATGTGCTGCTCCAGCAACTCCGCATACGCCGCCAGGTGGTCCCGGATCGTCGCCGCCGCCTGCTCGCTGGACGCGGCCAGCGCCTCGGCGATCGCGGCGACGTGACGGCGGCCCTCATCGTGCTCGTGCAGCATGACCGCGATCGGCCCGCCCTCGACCGGGAAGCCGCGTTGCGACATCCGGACGAAGAGGTGCCCCTCTTCCTTGGCGTGATGGCACCGGTCGGCGAAGTGCCGAAAGAACTCCACGAATTGGCCGACCCGCTCGGCGTCAAATCGGCCCGTCGCCTCGATGGACCAGGCCTCGCGCCGGGCCGCTTCGAGAACCATCAGGATCACTTGGTGCTCGTGCTTGAGTACCTCCGTCGCCTTCATAGCCTGTCCTTTCATCGAGTTCTCGTGCACATCCGCCTACGCCGGCGGCGTTGTCGTGTTCACGGTTGTTCTTTCCAACCACGTGTCCTGGCCCTTCGCGGGGCTGCCCAGCCCCATCCTGAATCGGGCTTTGGGGCCCGTGCCCGTACCGGGACCGGCCTTTGAGTCCTGGAAAGCCGTCCTGCCAATGCTGAAAACGCGGTTCGAGCCGCCTCCCACCCTTGCGGGCGGACTCGATCCCGCTTCACTAGAAGGCCGAATATGAGATGGGGTATATGCGTTGGATGGCCGGCCGACCGATACGGCAAGGGGCCGGACTTGGCCGACGCCGCCTGTCCGGTCCCTGGCGGAGCCTGGTTCCCCGGCGAACGAAGGCGAATTTCGTGGCTCAATGTGCCGATATGACCGAATACACACACCACATATCGTGGAATCTGAGGCCGCCGTGGCCGTTTGGCCGCCATGCGGTCCTGTTGCTGGATGATGCGGGAGCGCCCTAATGGACACTGTCTCAATCCTGTCACCGACGAGCATCGGCCGTCATTTCGTGCCCCCGGAGTATCTTCCCGCGGATCAGGATGAATACGCCCTGCGGAACGCCCAAGCCCACCGGCCCCCGGAGCAGTGGCGGCACCTGCACTCCTACGAGGTCGAGCTCCTGGTGAAGAACAGCAACAGCGCCGACGACTGGGACGAGGTCCTGGTCACGGACGACTTTGACCCCCGGCGCATCCGCAATACCGAGTTCTTTGGCCTGGTCCGCATCGGCCGGCTTCGCGCCGCCGTGCTGGAGCACCACGACCTGCAGGTGGCCACGGGCATCACCAACAGCAAGATCATCGCCTGCGACGTGGGCGACGACGTGGCGATTCACCACGTGCGCTATCTGGCCCATTATATCATCGGGGACCGCTGCGTCCTGGCCAACATCGACGAGATGCACACGACCAACCACTCGAAGTTCGGCAACGGCATTCTGAAGGACGGCGAGCCCGAGGAGGTGCGGGTCTGGCTGGACCTGGTGAACGAGACGGGCTCCCGTCGCGTCTTGCCCTTCGACGAGATGATCACGGCCGACGCCTACCTGTGGGCCAAGTATCGCGACGACGCCGCGCTGCAGGCCCGGCTCAAGGAGATCACCCAGCAGGCCTACGACAGCCGACGGGGCTACTACGGAACCGTTGGGGACCAATGCGTCGTCAAGAACTGTCGGATCATCAAGGACGTCAAGATCGGGTCCCATTGTTACATCAAAGGCGCCAACAAACTGAAGAACCTGACGATCAAGTCCTCCCAGGCCGAGCCGACGCAGATCGGCGAAGGGGTGGAGCTGGTCAACGGGATCGTCGGTCTGCACAATCGTGTGTTCTACGGCTGCAAGGCCGTGCGCTTCATCATGGGCAACAACTGCGGTCTGAAGTACGGGGCCCGTCTGCTCAATTCCTTCCTGGGCGACAACTCCACCGTCTCGTGCTGTGAGATTCTGAACAACCTGATCTTTCCCGCCCATGAGCAACACCACAACAACTCGTTTCTGGTCGCCAGTTGCGTGCTCGGACAGAGCAACATCGCGGCCGGCGCCACCATCGGCTCGAATCACAACAGCCGCGCCAACGACAACGAGATCCTCGCCGGACGGGGCTTCTGGCCCGGGCTGTGCAGCACGATCAAGCACTCCTGCCGCTTCGCATCCTTCGTGTTGCTGGTCAAGGGCGACTATCCGGCGGAGCTCGATATCCCCTTGCCCTTTGCGCTGCTGAACAACAACGTCGCACAGAACCGGCTGGAGGTCCTGCCGGCGTTCTGGTGGCTGTACAACATGTACGCGCTGGCCCGGAACACCTGGAAGTTCCAGGCCCGGGACCGTCGAAAGACGAAAGTCCAAAACGTCGAGTTCGACTCCCTGGCGCCGGACACAATCGAGGAGATCTTCACGGCCCGGCGGCTGTTGGAGCTCTGGGTCGGCAAGGCGGCCCTGTCGCACGAAGGGGCCGACCTGACGGACAAAAGCGACGATGAGGTGGCCGAGGTCGGCCGCGGGCTTCTGACCGACTCGCCGCAGGCCGTCGCCGCCCTGGAGGTCCTGGGAGAGCACCTGGAGAAATCCAGGAGAAAGGTCGTGATCCTCAAGGCCGCCGAGGGTTACGCCGCCTATGGCCAGATGCTGCACTATTACGCCGTCAAGAACCTGCTGGACTACCTGGAGGCGCACCCGGAGGCCACGCTGGCGTCGATGCACCGGCATCTGGCCGGTCCGCGAGAGCGCCATTGGGTGAACCTGGGCGGTCAGCTCGTGCGCAGCGACGACGTCGATCAGTTGCGATCGGACATCGGGTCCGGCGTGCTGAGCTCGTGGGCCGAGATTCACCGCCGGTATGATGCGCTCTGGGAGGCATACCCGCAGGCCAAGCAGCGTCACGCCTGGGCGACGCTGTGCGCCCTGCTGGGCACGGAGACCATCGACCCCGTGCGATGGGAGCAGGCGCTTCAGGAGGCCGCGGACATCCAGGAGCTCATCCGCGATGAGGTGTTCGCCAGCCGACGGAAGGACTTCGACAATCCCTTCCGGCAGGCCACCTATCGAAACGACGCGGAGATGCGGGCGGCCATCGGCACGATCGAACAGGACGGTTTCGTCAAACAGGTGCGACAGGAAACCGAGGATTTCAAGAAGCGGATCGACCTGGCCAGGCCCCGGACGCAACGGGTCGAGTGAAGGCAACCGGACAACGATCCTGGGAAGGGATAGCACATGAACCTCTCGGACAGCAGGTATTCGCAGTACGCACTCGTCAGAGAAATGATGGACGCCATCGACGTCGTCAAGGGGTTCGACGCCGCCCGCACGGCACGCGTCGCCGACCGGGTCCGCTCGACCGGCCGGCTGTTCTTGAGCGGCGAGGGGTCGAGCCGGATCTTCCCGGCCAAGAACGCCAGACGCAAGGCCCTGACGTGGGGCCTCGACCTGCACATCGCGACGGACGGATCGCGGCAGAGTGCTCAGTACGATCTCTCGAGATTCGTCGTGTTCTGCGCCTCGAACTCCGGCCGCACCAAGGAGGTGATCCTGCTGGCGAAGAAACTGGCCCGCGAGGGGAACACAGACCGCTATGGCCTGACGGCCAACGACGGAACGCCGCTGGCGGAGGTCTGCAGCGAGACGTTCGTGCTCGGCTGCGGCTGGGAAGAGGCGGTCGCGGCGACCAAGAGTGCGGTGGAGCAGGCCTTGTTCTACGAATCCATCCTGTGGCACGTGGCCGGGATAAAGCCCAAGGCCCCCTCTGCCACATTGACCGCCGCCGTTGAAGAGGCGTTGACCATGCCCGTGCCGCCGGCGGTGATCGAGGCCGCGGCGAAGGCCTCCACCATTTACTTCGCCGGCTACAACGACGGCGTGGCCGAGGAGCTGACGCTCAAGACCAACGAGATCACGCGAAAGAAGTCCGACTTCCTTGAAGGCACCTACGCCGTCCACGGCATCGAGGAGGTGATGAGCCCCGACGATATCGTCTTCGTGGTCGATCCCATCGACGAGGAAATCGGCAAGTTCCAGGAGGTCCTTGTGGAGGGTGTGGGGCTGACCGTCGTGGCCATCGCCCCCCGCCAGACCCCGTTCACGACCCTCCGCGTGCCGGACGTCGGGGACATGAACCCCTATGTGTCTCTGTGCGCGGGATGGAACGTACTCGTCGAAATCGGCCTGGCGCTGGGCATCGATCTGGACAAGCCCCAGCGTGCCCGAAAGATCGGCAATGAGCTGATCGTCGAGGGGTGATCGTGGGCCTCGGACCGCGGCAACGAGCCGGGCGCCACGGACCGCCGGGCCCGACGGGTTCTGTTCCCTGGCGTGACACCGCTGAAATCGAGCGGGTCCTTGCATTGCGCCCCAGGCGTGGGTATGCTCACGTCGTAGGCTCAATCTGTGCGAGCAGAGTGTAACCAGGAGCGTATCTCACGGAAGGCAAGGCGGCCGTCACGCATGAACCCGCGCCCGACGGCCGTCACCCGTGGTTCATCGGAGGTCATCTACGTCCATGACGGAGAAATACGTTTGCATTCATTGCCACTTCTACCAGCCACCTCGTGAGAATCCCTGGCTGGAAGACGTGGAATTCCAGGACTCTGCGTATCCCTATCATGACTGGAACGCCCGAATCACCGAGGAATGCTACCGCCGCAACGCCGCGTCCCGCATTCTGGGGCCGGACCGGCGCATTGTGGATATCGTCAACAACTACGCGAACATCAGTTTCAATTTCGGCCCGACGCTGCTCCGCTGGCTTGAATCGCATGATCGAGACGTGTACGAGAAGGTCATCCAGGCCGACCGCCTCGGACAGGAGCGGTTTTCCGGCCACGGCTGCGCGCTGGCCCAGGTGTACAGTCACATGATCATGCCGCTGGCCAACGACCGGGACAAGCGGACGCAGGTGCGGTGGGCCATCCGCGATTTTCAGCGGCATTTCGGGCGGGACCCGGAGGGCCTGTGGCTGCCGGAGACGGCCGTGGACACCCCCACGCTGGAGGTGCTGGCCGAGCACGGCATCCGGTTCACCCTCCTGGCGCCCCGACAGGCCCAGCGGGTGCGCCCCCAGGGCAAACGCTGGAAGAAGGTCAACGAACAGACGCTGGATCCCTCCGTGCCTTACCTGTGCCATCTGCCCTCCGGCAAGCAGATCGTCCTGTTCTTCTACAATGGGCCGATCTCGCACGACGTGGCCTATGGCGGTCTGCTGCACAGCGGGGAGAACTTTGCGTCCCGGCTGGCCGGCGCCTTCGTGGAGGACGAGGAGCCGGCGCGGCTCGTGCACATCGCCACCGACGGCGAATCGTTCGGGCACCACCATGCCCTGGGGGACATGGCCCTGGCCTACTGCCTGCATCACATCCAAAGCCACGACCTGGCCAGGCTCACGATCTACGCCGAGTATCTGGACAAGTTCGAGCCGATGCACGAGGTGGAGATCTGGGAGAACAGCTCCTGGAGCTGTGCGCACGGCGTGGAGCGGTGGCGGAGCAACTGCGGATGCGCCGCCGACGTGTCGAAGTCCGGCCAGCAGGAGTGGCGGGAGCCGCTGCGGAACAGCCTGGACTGGCTTCGCGACATCCTGGCGACCGGATACGAAGAGACGATGCGTCCGTTCCACGGTCATCCGTGGGCGGTGCGCGACGACTACATCGACGTGATCGACGATCGTCGGCCCGAGCAGATCGACCGATTCATCCAGAAATGGACGGGGCGCGAAGTCGGTCCGGATGAGCGATCCACCTTTCTGAAGCTGCTGGAGATGCAGCGCAACGCCATGCTGATGTACACCAGTTGCGGCTGGTTTTTCGACGACGTCGCCGGCATCGAGGCGGTTCAGGTCCTGAAATACGCCTCGCGGGCGATGCAGTTGTTCACGGAGCTGACCGGACGCGACCTGGAGCCCGAGTTCAAGGAGCGTCTCCAACAGGCGCCCTGTCGTGCTCCGGGGCTGGCCACCGGCAAAGACGTGTACGAGGCGCACGTGGAGCCAGCCCGGATCGACCTGAACCGCGTCGCCGCGCACTTCGCCCTCAGCTCCCTGTTCGATGACTACGAGGACGAGGACACGGACATCTACGCCTATTCGGCCACGATGGAGGGATTCCATCGGCTGGAAGCCGGCATCCAGGTGCTGACCACCAGCCGGGTGTCGATTGTGTCCCAGGTCACCCTGGAAACGCAGATGGTGGAGATCGCCGCGTTGCACCTGGGGGAGACCAATATCTTCGCCTCCGTCCGCCCGCGGGGTCCGGACGACGCGTTCGATGCGCTCCGCGCGCGCCTGGAGGAGGCGTTCCGGCGCGGGGAAACCAGCGAGGTGATGCGGCACATGGGCCAGGCCTTCAGCGGCCAGTATTCGCTTCCGCACCTGTTCCGGGACCAGCAGCGGAGGATTCTGGCTCGGTTGCTGGCCACCACGTGGCAAGAGATCGAGAGCAGTTTTCGGCATATCTATGAGCACAATTACGCACTGATGCAGACGCTGCGAAACATGAACATGCATCTGCCCAAGGAGCTGGCCGCGCCGGCGGAGTTTGTGATCGACCAGGAGCTGATCCGTCACCTTCAAGCAGACCGGATCGACGTCGGCGCGCTGCGCGACCTGGCCAACGAGGCCGCGCGCCTGAGCGTGAGTCTGGACGTGGAGAGGCTGCGATTCGAGGGTGCTCATCGTATCGCAAGCCTCATGCACGAGCTCAGCGCCGACCCTCATGATCTGCAGCTCCTGGAGGACATCGAGAAAACCCTGGAGGTCCTGAAGGACCTGGCCCCGAATCTGGAGGTCCAGGATGCGCAGAACGTGTTCTTCGCCCTGGCCAAGCAGGAATACGGCCGGATGAAGGAACGCGCCGAATCCCAGGACGCCGAGGCGCGACAATGGGTGGAGCATTTTGAGAACCTGGCCCAGCGTCTGGAGCTGGCCATCCCGTAGGCATGGACCTCGGAGGGTAGTATGCTGCGACGCCGAGCCGCTGGAATACTGCTTCATGTCACCTCTTTGCCGTCCCGGTACGGGATCGGTGACCTGGGACCGGAGGCCTGCCGGTTCGTGGACTTCCTCGCAGAGGCACACCAGAGCTACTGGCAAATCCTGCCGGTAACCTACAGCAGCGCCGCGGCGGCCTATTCCCCCTACGATTCCTTCTCGGCCTGGGCGGGCAACCCCCTGCTGATCAGCCCCGATGTGTTGTGTCGCCAGGGGCTTCTCAGGGACGCCGACCTGGCCGATGTGCCCGTCTTTCCGGATGAGGCGGTGGATTTCCGAGCAGTCCACGCCTGCAAACAGGCCCTGCTGCGGACGGCGTTCAGCCGCTTTGCGGCGGAGTCGGAGCCGGTCGCGTTCGACCAGTTCGTGACGGCCAACGCGGGATGGCTGGAGGATTTTGCGCTGTTCATGGCGCTGAAGCATCGGCACGGCCGGCAGGCGTGGTGCGACTGGCCCGCGCCGCTGCGGGACAGGCACCCCGATGCCCTCGCCGCCGCCCGCGAGGAGCTGCGGGAGCCGATTCAGTACGAGCGGTTCGTGCAGTACATTTTTTACCGGCAGTACGCCGAGCTCAAGGCGTATTGCGACCGACGCGGCGTCGGCGTCATCGGCGACGTTCCGATCTACGTCAACCACGACAGCGCCGACGTTTGGGCGCACCCCGCGGTCTTCAAGCTGGATGATCGGAAGCGCCCGACGCACGTCGCGGGCGTTCCGCCGGATTACTTCAGCCGCACCGGCCAACTGTGGGGCAATCCCGTGTACGACTGGGACTCCCTGGCGACGACCGGCTTTGCCTGGTGGATGGCCCGGCTGCGCCATAATCTGCGGTTGTTCGACTGCGTTCGCATCGACCATTTCCGCGGCCTGGTCGCCTACTGGGAGGTGCCGGCGGGCCGCCCGAACGCCATCGAGGGCCGATGGGTCGAGGCGCCCAGCACGGCCTTCTTCCGCGAGCTGTTCAAGCAGATGCCCTTCGCCCCGATTCTGGCCGAAGACCTGGGGCACATCACGCCGGACGTGCGCGAGATTATCCGCCGCTTCGAGTTTCCCGGTATGCGGGTGCTTCAGTTCGCGTTCGGCGGCGATGCCGTGGGCAATCCCCACCGCCCATATCGTTACCCTGAAAACGCGGTGGTGTATACGGGCACCCACGATAACAACACGATGCGCGGCTGGTTTGAGACGAACGCCACAATGGATGAAAAGAACGCACTCTTTGCGTATCTGGGGCGCGAGGTCTCGTCTCAAGACATCGCTTGGGAGATGATTCGACTGGCGACGGCCTCCGTGGCGCATCTGGCGATCGTTCCCATGCAGGACGTGCTGAACCTCGGCGCAGAGGCCCGCATGAACCACCCCGGCCGCAGACGCGGCAACTGGCGCTGGCGGATGCGACCCGATAGCATGACGCCAACGCTGGCCCGCAGCCTGCGAGAGCTCGTGGACGTCTATGGACGCGGATGAAGGACCGCTATCGGCCTGTTGAAAAAGTGTCACCCCGGACCTCGGATCGAGTCCGGGGCAGGCTTTGATCCGGGGTCCACGCTCAACGTGAGGTGTGCTCTCTGCACGCAAAGCGTGGATTCCCGCTTTCGCGGGAATGACAAAAAGGGCCCGTTGCTGTGGACCGTACGTTTTTCAACGGACTGCTATCGGCGGG
>Ga0209163_1002173_pt1 | contig 17276 bp, 18 predicted proteins | sample MTBAKSrepl2MetaG_FD_187457 | JGI IMG/M metagenome (GOLD analysis project Ga0209163, IMG submission 187457) | Enrichment culture microbial communities om Arthur Kill intertidal strait, New Jersey, USA, that are MTBE-degrading - MTBE-AKS2 (Arthur... | ecosystem: Environmental > Aquatic > Marine >...
AGGGAATTTTCTCCACAGACCAAAAATTTGGTCCCCAAGGACCGGGGGGCCGACCCGGCCTGGCGGATAATGGAGGCCAGAACGGCCGAACGGCCGGCGGCCAGTTCCTGAACCAATCTCTGGAAAATTTCCAGCAAGGCCGCTCCTCCTTCAGAAAATCTCCCTATCAAATTTCAACCGGCCGCCTTCAAGCTCGGCGGACCCGGCAATTCACCTTGGCGACCAGACCCTTGAACCAAGGCATCCCGCCGCCTTCGCTGACCACCCTGAGCAGTTCGACGGGTGAATCGACCACGATGCCGGAAAGCAGAGTCACCGGCGTCCGGGAGAAAGCGGCCGGGCAGAGCGGGGTGGACGCGCCCAGGAGGACCACTTCCCGGCAGTTTTTGGCCGCGGCCAGGAGATCGTCGATAGTGTGATTGATCAGGGCGGTGGAAGTAATCAGGGCCGCGTCGCATTCAGAGAGACGGCTTAGGGCCTGGTCGGCCGGAAGGGCGCCGGGTTCGGGCCGGTTCGATTGTTCGAAAATCAAAAGTTCTCCCACTTTTTTCTCAAGCTCCGGGATCACCGGCGCGAAATAACCGACCATGCCCACCCGGTCCGTGGGACGAAGGGTCATGGCTTCGAGGATGTCCCCGGGGAAAAAATCCGGATGGGGCCGATTGACCAGGGCGTTGGCCGCGGCCAGCCCGACGGAAGCCTCGATGGGATTGGAAGACAGGAGGCCGGCCAGTATTTGATCGGCCGGGCGTCCGGCCAAAGGCCTTTTCCCTACGAAAACGTTACAGCCTCCCGGCACATCATCTCTGAAGGTATAAGCCGTCCCGGCGGCCTCGTCGTCAAGCTGAACGGCGGTGTAACCCAGGCCGATGCGGACGTCGACCACTCGGCGGCCTTCGGCCTCCGGGGCAAGGAGTTCGACGATTCTTTCGACAATGGATCGGGCCATGTTTACAACCTCAATGGACTTTCTTCTTTTACTTAATCCAAAGGCCCGGCTAAGTCAAACCATCCCTTCGTCCTGATTTTTCAATCTGTTTGGGGGCGGTTCGAGTTTTTTCCTTCAGGACCCGACCGGTCCGGAGGAACAGCTTCAGGTCGGGACGCGGCCAGCGGAGGTCCGAGACTTATGGTCCCCCCCGGCGGTCAAGGCCGGTCCATGGTCATGGTCATGACCGGGCCGAAAACGACAGGCCAGACTGCGGGCCACCGGGCGGATGGAGAGGATTAAAAGGAAAATCGCCCCCAACCATTCGGCCCAGACGGGCATTAATTCGCCGGCCCGGCCGACTGTGGCCGAGGCGGAAAGGCCCAGAGCCGCGTAGACCCAGTCCAGGGCCAGGCCGAACAGCACGGCCGAAACGGCGATGGCGGTCAGGTAGATGGCTGTGGCCCTTTGGCCCAGGACCTTGAGGAGCACGGTCAGAGAAGTGACGTTGGTGGCCGGGCCGGCCAGCAGGAAGACCAGGGCCGCCCCGGGGCTGACGCCCTTCATGATCAAGGCGGCGGCGATGGGCGTGGAAGCCGTGGCGCAGATGTACAAAGGGATGCCCACGGCCAGCATCAGGAGCATGGACAGTAGTCCTCCGCCCAGGTACAGGCTCATGAGTTCGGTCGGGACCAGGGCCGTGATCAAGCCGGCCAGGAGAAGACCGACCAGGAACCAGGCGGCGATATCGCTCCAAACTTCACCCAAGGCGTATCTGATGCCGGCCCTTATTTTTTCCCCTAAGGAATGATGCCGGGCGTGCTCGTCCGGCGGACAGTTCCGGCCGTCGCAGCAGGCGTCGATAGGGCAGCTCAGGTCCGGCGGGGCCGTGTTTTGATTTTTGGCCTGGGTGAAAAGATTTTCAGCTACCCCGGCGGCCACGGCCGTAGCCAGGGCGGCCACCGGACGGGCTATGGTCATGATCGGTCCCAGAAGCGCGTAAGTAATGGCCATGGAATCCACGCCTGATTCGGGGGTCGAGATCAGGAAGGCCGTGGTCGCTCCGTTGTTGGCGCCTTGTTTCTTCAAGGAGACGGCCGCAGGCAGGACCCCGCAAGAGCACAAAGGAATAGGGATGCCCAAAAGGCCAGCCTTGAAGACGGACCTGAAACGGCCCCGGCCCAGATGACGGCCCACGGTATGCGGACTGAGAAAGACGCGCAGAATTCCGGCCACCAGAAGGCCGAAGAGGATGTAAACCGAGGATTCCAAAAGCAGTCCCCAGGCTTCGCTAAATACGGTTAATAAAAAAGACATAACGGCATCCATTTTTTCACTCACGCACGTGTTCCAGTCCGATTTTGATCAAATCGGCCACGTGGGCGTCGTCCAGGGAATAAAAAATAATTTGTCCGGCCCGCCTTGATTTGACCAGGGCCAGGTCCTTGAGCCGTCGGAGCTGATGGGAAACAGCCGATTCGGTCAGATTGAGGAAGGCGGCCAGGTCGCAGACGCACATTTCTCCGCCCAGAAGGGCCATGACCATTTCCAGCCTGGTCGGGTCGGCCAGGGCCTTGTAGGTCAGAGTCAGGCGGCGGAGTTCAAAACCGGCGACGGCCTCGCGTCTGGCCTTTTCGACCCGGTCCAGATGGACTATTCTAGTTCGGCAGGTTTCTGGTTCAGGGGCGGGATTTTGGTGTTTGTTCATGGTCGTTCCTTGAATATATGAGCATATATTCATATATTAACCGCCGACGGACCCTTGTCAAGACCTGATCCTGAATCCCCGTAATTATTCAGTCAAAGGTGGCCTGGATTCCCGCTTGCGCGGGAATGACGTTAGTAACTAGGCGTCATTCCTGAGAAAGCAGGAATCTAACTCCATCGACCACACAGAAAAAATTGGAAAACGACCCCGTTCACTGATAGGTTAGGAATCGCCCTCAAAAAAGGTTTCCCAATGGCCGCTGATCGGCTAATATGGGGCGGATTTCCAGCCGGAACATTCAGGAGGAGGATACCATGGGACCCCTAAAAGGTTTTAAGATTGTGGAAGTAGGCGGCATAGGTCCGGTGCCTTTCTGCGGACAAATCCTTTCGGATATGGGGGCTGAAGTCATCCGGATCGAGCGGGTCGGCGGCCCGCCCCGTTTGATGCCCCCCCAATATGACGTCTGGCACCGCGGCCGGCCTTCCATCGCCATTGATTTGAGCAAGCCCGAGGGTGTGGCGGCCGCTTTGAAGCTGTTCGACCAGGCGGACGGCTTGGTGGAAGGCTACCGGCCGGGGGTGATGGAAAAGATGGGCCTGGGACCTGACGAATGTCTCAAACGAAATCCCAGGCTGGTTTACGCCCGGATGACGGGCTGGGGCCAGGACGGCCCGCTGGCCCAGGCCGCCGGCCACGACATCAACTACATCGCCCTGGCCGGCTGCCTGCACTCGATCGGCCGGCCGGGACAACCGCCGGTCCCCCCCTTGAACATCATCGGGGACCTGGGCGGCGGCGGACTCTTGCTGGCCTTCGGCATGGTCTGCGGTCTGCTGGAAACCCAAAAATCGGGGCAGGGACAGGTGGTCGACACGGCCATGGTCGACGGAGCAGCCAATTTCATGGGCATTTTTTACGGGCTGAGGGCGGGCGGCCTATGGAGCGACCAGAAAGGAACCAATCTTTTGGACGGCGGCGCGCCTTTTTACGACGCTTATGAAACGGTCGACGGCCGGTGGGTCTGCGTGGGGTCCATCGAGCCCCAGTTTTACGCCTTGCTTTTAAAACACACCGGTCTGGACGACGATCCGGATTTCAAAAACCAGCTCGATTTTTCCAAATGGCCGGCCCGCAAAAAAAAGATGGCCGAGATATTCAAGACTAAGACCAGGGATGAATGGTGCCTGATCATGGAAGGTTCGGACGTCTGTTTCGCTCCGGTCCTGACCATGGAGGAAGCCATGAACCATCCCCATAACGTCGCCCGGGAGACCTTCGTCGAAGTAGGCGGGATCAAGCAGCCGGGTCCGGCCCCGCGTTTCAGCCGGACCAAGCCCGAAGTTCGGAAAATGGCTTCCAAACCGGGGGCTGACACCGAAACGGCCCTGGCCGAATGGGGTTTTTCTCAGGCGGAAATCGAAGGATTAAAAAAATCCGGGGCCATCTGACCGGCCTCGGACCAGACCGTTCCTAAGATGAATATAAAATGAAGCCGGGCGGCGGCCTTTCGGAAAAAGCAGCCCGGCAGTGAGGCGCCCCCTAATGATCGACCTTACCGAAATAGACTATTCGGAACTCGATGTGCCCCAGGTCCTCTCAATCCTGTTCTATCCCAGACCGGATTTCGCGGCCGGTTCATCCCAGGAACGGGCTCTGGACCTGATGATCCCGGTCGATGAAAAAATCAAAATCAGCGCCCGCTTTCATCCGGCCGGGCCTCAACACCCCAATATCCTGTTCTTTCACGGCAACGGCGAAATAGTCGCGGATTATGACGACCTGGCCCCGTTGTTCAACGAGCACGTATTTAACTTTCTGCCCGTGGATTATCGGGGCTACGGCCGGTCCGGGGGAAGGCCGACCATCACCTTCATGATGCGTGACGCTCATGTCCTTTTCCATTTCGTTCGCGCCTGGCTCGGGGAAAACGGTTACCAAGGTCCGCTGATCGTCATGGGCCGGTCCTTGGGCAGTGCTTCGGCCCTCGAACTGGCCGCCCATTACCCGGAAAAAATCGACGGGCTGGTCGTGGAGAGCGGTTTCGCCCGGGTCGAACCTCTTTTGGCCCTCCTGGGGGTCAACATCAAGGCCTTAAACCAAAAAGGCGCGGGATTCAATCACCTCCAGAAAATAAAAAAATTCACCAAACCGACGATGGTCATTCATGCCGAATACGACCATATTATTCCCTTCACCGAAGGCCAGGCCCTTTTCGCGGCCGCCGGCTCTCCGGACAAAAGCTTCCTGAAAATCCCCGGCGCCAATCACAACGATATTTTCGCCGTGGGTCTTAACAATTATATGAAGGCTTTGGAGCGGTTGGCTCATACGATTTTAGAAAAACCAGCCCCATGACGCTTTCAGCCCAAGCTTGACTTGAATTGAAGCCATGAGAATTGTCCTGTTCAAATCCGAGCCTCGGCCTCTTAACCGGGGCGCTTACTGCCTGGTCATTAGTCTGTCCAAGGACGCGGCTATCGCCGTCGGCGTCAGACCGCCCCACCGGTTCCCGGCCGGCTATTACTGCTATGTCGGATCGGCCATGACCAACCTGAAACAAAGAATCGCCCGGCATATTTCTTCGAATAAACGCCGCCGCTGGCACATCGATTACTTGCTCGATCAGGCCGCTGTTACAGCGGTCCTCGTTTTCGAATCGAACCTTCGCCTGGAGTGCCCCCTCAGTCAAGCTGTGGCCGGGCTGGCCGATGGTTTGGTGATGAAAGGCTTCGGTTCGTCGGACTGCCGCTGCCGGACCCATCTGTATTACTTTCTGGAAGACCCGCTGCTCTTCCTGGAAACACTTGGGGAAAAATTTTTTACCCCCCAAAGCAAGCTCGAGATCAAGGCTTTAGACTGACTATATTTTTAGAGGTAGCCGATCATGGACTTAAACTCCATTTTGGCCCTGATTCAAGGTCATCCTCGGATCAAGGACGCCGGCATGGTCCTTTTTCATTTGGGCCTGGTCCGGCGATTCAACCTGGAAGGCCGTACGGTTACAGCTTTGGAATGCCGGGTGGACCACGACCGGGCCGAGGCCGCCAGGCAGGAGCTGCTCCAAAGACCGGGCATTGTCGACATATTCGTCTGGCTCAATTCCGGCCGCCTCGAACCCGGCGAGCCGATCATGGTGGCCGCCGTGGCCGGCGAGACCAGGGACCAGGTTTTTCCGGTCCTTCAGGAATTAATCGAACGCCTGAAAAAAGAGGCTTCGGTTAAAAAAGAAGAAACCTTGCCGGACCAGTAGGCAGAACGCTTTTTTAGTGGTGCTGCTTCTCAGACCCGATTATTGATTCTCGCTCCCAGGCTCTGCCTGGGAGCGTACTGCCTGGCAGGCACCGCCTGCCTATTTCGATGTTCGGTCCTAAACCGCCGATAGGCCGATATCGGGCCCAAGTCATGGCTAATCTCAAATGAGGCGGAGCCTGAGAACGGTGGGCATCAAGCCCGTTTCTGAGTCTTCAGATAGCTGACTGGCTGAAAAATAGAAAATAAGCAACACTTTCAGATTTTTGGAGACTGAGAACCAGGAGTGTTTTCCTGCACCCTTCTCCGGATATAAGCCCGGGTGAGGTGTTCGTAAGTTGAACGCAGGCAGTTGACCGCGTCGAAATCGCCGGTCAGGACCAAGGCCTGCTGGCGGCAGCCGCCGTCGCAAAGCGGCCCCAGGGGGCAAGACCGGCGGCAGACTTCGGGCAGTTCCCTGGCCAACAGCCTGGCTTGACGGTAAAAATCCACCCCCTGGCTCACATAGCCGTAGTCCAGGTCCGGATAATCCATCATGGAAGGACAGACGGCTATGCGGCCGTCCACGTCAATGACCATGGCGTTGCGGTAGTTGGCCAGGCAGCGGTTGCTGGGAGGCCCTTCGGGCCAGATGAACCCACGGGCCCTGGTTTGATCCTGAAGCCAAAGACAGCGTCCCGGGTCCTCATCCCTCAGGCAAGCCGGACTCCCTCCCGCCGGGCCGTCGGCCGCTCCCACCGCCAAAGGCAGGATGGGACTGAAATAGACTTCGGCGATGTGCTCTTTCAACCCCCTGGCCGCAAGGTCATCCAAAAGCCGGGGGAATTTAAGGTGATCGCCGTTGCGTGGATCATATTGACCGGTCAGGCTGATTTTGACCAAGCCGGCCAGGCGGACCAGGTTAAGCATGATCCGTTCGTAGGTGGGCCGCCCGGCCTTGTCCACGCGATACCGGTCGTGCACTTCGGCCGGACCGCTGATGGTGACCCTGATCCGGTCCAGCCCCAGAGGAATCAGGCGGCGCACCAAGTTGGGTTTCAAGGCCAAACCGTTGGTAATAATACTTATTTTAAAATCTAGACTGCGGGAGCCGCAGAAACGGGACAGTCCTTCGGCCAAATAAATTATGGTCCAGGGCCTGAGTAAAGACTCGGCCCCGCAGAAATCCAGCCGGACCGTCCGGGGCTGCTTGAATTCTATATCCCCTCTGATGAAATCCAGCACGGCCGACGCCGTTTCCGGACTCATGTGCTCGGCCCGCTTTTTCGATCCGTGGACGCAATAAGAACAGGCCATGTTGCAGGCCCGGGTCGGACTGATGAAATACTGCAAATGAGTCAAATCATAGGCCTGGCTGGCCCGCCAGTGAGCCAGGACCTGATCTTCGTCCACATTCCGCTCGACTACGAAACCCTCGGCGGCCAAACCTTCCAGAAGCCCCTCCACTTCCGCGCCTTCCACGGAAACGTCCGACCAGTCTTCGGCCGGAAGCACGGCCAGAGCGCCGGTCAGGGTGTTGAACAAACCGACCCGGTCCTCGGCCAGCGGCTCGGCCAGGGTGAAACGGGAAATATTGAAATCGATCATGAACAATCCCAAGCAGTTGGAAACGGACCGACCGGGAAGGCCCGGGCGGTCCTGGCCGGTCAAACGCCGGTGTTCGCTAAAAACACCGGGCAATGAAATTAATAAGGTCCCTGAAACGGCCCAACCGAGCAACAGGGTCTGACCGCAGCCAGACGATAGTTCAGGTCCGCCTTTTTGATGATCACAAGTCTCTTTTTCTTCATGACTCCCTCCTTGCATGTTTGCTGAGGCGGCTTGACCGCCTTTGATGCTGACCGGAGGAATCAAAGAACGCGCCAAAATCGCTTTTTAAAAAATATCACCGTAATATTCATGATATAACTATTTGGATTCTTGTGGGACCCCTTAAGTTTTTTCGATAAATCAAGCCCTGAGTCCGGAGGCGGCCGCATCAAGTCCGGACTTGAAACCGATTCAAAACCTTGAGGAAACTCTTTTAAGACTTGTTTTTCCTTCCCGGGCTTCTCCTGGGAACGCCCTTCACGGCGGTCTCGGCCTGCTTATCTCGATCTTCGGTCCCAAACCGCCCAAACCCAAACGAGGTGTAGGGGCGGACCTGTGTGTCCGCCCTTCCAACTCTAATGGGGTTTTTGGTTGCTTTTTGTCGGGATTTGGCGTTCAATACGTACAATCATTCCTCACATATTTGAATTTTAAACCGAGGTGTTCACCAAAACCTCCGGGCAAACGTCGGAAGCCGCCGGGTTCGGCTTGTTCCATCCCAGCCGGCCGTATGGTGTGAAGCTCATTGGTCCTCGGACAATAAAATTATTTTGAGGAGGTGACCCTATGGCCAAGAACATGAAGGCCTGGCCCAAGGATTGGCCGGTCAGCCAGTACTATCCGGAACTTCCGGTCCAGGCCTTTCTGGACCAGACCGCGGCCCGGGTTCCCAATCGCCTGGCGGTCATTTTCGGCGGCATGGAACTGACCTACGGCGAACTGAAAACCCTGGCCGACCGTTTCGCCGCGGCTTTGCTCGACCTGGGGATCAAGAAAGGCGACCGGGTGGCCGTCCATCTGGTCAACTGCCCTCAGTTCGCCATCGCCTATTACGGGGCCTTGAAGGCCGGGGCCGTTTTCACGCCCTTAAGCCCCCTGCTTTCCCCCAGGGAGGCCCGCCACCAGTTGACGGACTCGGGCGCGGAGACCCTGATTTCCCTGGACCTGCTCTACCCGGGCATCCAGTCGATCATTCCCGAGACCGCGGTCAAGCGGATCATCACCACCAGCATCGCCGATTGTTACAACGCGGTCATCGCCCCGATCAAACCCTTGGGCAAGATTCCTGTGCCGGAGACCATCGACCTGCCCGACCTGCTCAAGCAGCATCAACCCCTGGATAAGGAAATACCCATCGACGTCAAAAAGGACCTGGCCCATTTGGCTTATACCGGCGGCACCACCGGGGTGTCCAAGGGGGTCATGCTGACTCACGCCAACGTCACGGCCAACGTCATTCAGGTCATCAACTGGTTCAGCGGGGCTAGGCTCGAGGTGATCGACGGCAAGCTGGAACCGGTCTTTCCGCCGGGGGTCGATCCCAGGAAAGACCGGCTCACGGCCAGGGACCAGGAGACGGCCCTGGTGGTGGTGCCCTGGTTTCACGCCATGGGCACGGTGGGTTACCTCAACGGCCAGATTTACAGCGGCAACACCATGGTCGTTTACCCTCGCTTCGATCCGGCCGAATACCTCGGCGGCGTGGCCAAATACGGGGCCACGGCCCTGGGCGGGGCCCCGCAGCTCTACATACCCTTGATCAATCTGCCCGATTTCGAATCGTACGACCTGTCCAGGATCAAGCTGGCCGTGTCCGGGGCCGCCCCCCTGGCCCTGCCGGTCCTGGACAAGATGCTTAAAGCCTTTTCCGGCGTGGTCTGCGAAGCCTACGGCCTGACCGAATGCACCATGGCCGCCACGGCCAATCCGCCCAGCCGGGATGGGTTCAAGCAGGGCTCGGTGGGGCTGCCTCTTTTCGACACCGAGTGCAAGGTCATTGACGTGGCCACCGGCCAAGACCTGCCGCCGGGCGCAGAAGGCGAAATCTGCATCAAGGGCCCCCAGGTCATGGTCGGGTACTGGAACCGGCCCGAGGCCACGGCCGAAGTCCTCAAGGACGGCTGGCTCCTGACCGGCGACATCGGCCGGGAAGACGAGGACGGTTACTTCTACATCACCGACCGCAAGAAGGACATGATCATCTACAAGGGGTACAACGTCTACCCCCGGGAAATCGAGGAAGTGATCTTCGAGCATCCGGCCGTCCAGCAATGCGCCGTGGTCGGCAAGCCCGACCTGGACGTGGGCGAGTATCCGGTGGCTTTTGTGGAACTCAAGCAAGGGGTCGAGGCTGCGGGGGAAGAAATAAAAGAGTTCGTCAACCGTCAGGTGGCCCCCTACAAAAAGATCAGGGACATAAAGTTCTTGGAGGCCATACCGGTCAGTCCGGCCGGCAAGGTCCTGCGCAAGGAACTCCGGACCATGCTGTAAAGGAGAGGGGATAGCCTGTATCCTCTTAAAGAGATCATGGGGGGCAACGCCAAAAATTTGAAACCGCCTCCGAACTTCCTCTCCTTTCGGCAGAGGTCGGCCTCCGCCCGATCCGACCGATTTATCCCCTCGGAAGCCCTCTCCCTCTGGGAGAGGGTTGGGTGAGGGCTGAAAAATATTCGCAGTCGTTTACCGAAGGATTACCGGCCTGTGCGTTTCACCATTGATTTTTCCAAGGTATTTTGGTAGTTATCAAGATAGGGACTATGCCGGGGCCTTAACCTTCGCCGGGAAAGGCGGTGGGGGGCTGATTCGTTCATTTGTAAGGAAAAGGAAAATGACGTCGATAGTTTTGGAACTTCAACGGGATGCTCTTGATCAGTCTGTTCAAATAACATCTCTGTTGCGAAAAGCTCTTGTGGTCGCCCGAAAGCTTAGACAATCTGATTTTCAAGAGTGGATTCAGTATGAATTGAACGGGTATTCCGGAGATGTTGAGATTCCCAACTATCGTGACTTACAAGGCCAAGTTAAAGGATGGAATCCCGAGAGAGGGTGGATCCCATTGATAGTGAATGATGTTAATTTTGAAAAAAAGATATCTAAAAGATACTGTGGAGATTCTATTTCAGAAATTGAAAACCTTTTGGGAAAGAGGGACCGAGGCTTAACCTTCTCCATGCCACTCCAGCCAGAGTTACAACAGTTGCTTCGGGAAGCGGTAAACTTTGATACCGAATTTTCACTTTTTGTTCAGGAAAACTCCCTTTCACGAATAGTCGATGCTGTTAGAAATACCGTCCTGAATTGGACTATTAAATTAAAAGAAGACGGCATCTTGGGAGAAGGACTGACGTTTTCAAGCTCCGAAAAAGCGGCCGCCGCCCAAGCCCAGTACAACGTTAACACCTTTTTCGGTGATGTAGTGGGTTCACAAATACAACAAGCAACCAAACACTCCGTACAGACAATTACAGAAAAAACACTGGATTTTAAGGCGTTAGAAAACATTGTACATACTTTGCGGGAGCAATTGGATAGCTTTGGATTGGATCAGGAATCAAAGACAGAGGTTGCCTCAGATTTATCAACTATTGAATCCCAGTTAGGTTCTCCTCGACCAAAGACAACAATTATAAGAGAATCCCTAAAAAGCATTCGCTCTGTTCTGGAGGCGGCTGGCGGAAATGTGGTTGCACAAGTTCTAATAAAACTGGGGAGCTTGCTAAATTAACTACCGATTCCAGCCCGGGTGCCCTACAGTCTGGTGCCCAACCAGCTATGTGTCGGGCACGCGGTGCATTTTATGATTGAAAGGGTGGATATCTTCCGGTCAAGGAGAGCAATATGGAAACATTTCCAGAGGAAAAAATTGGAATTATTAAAAAATATTTGGAAGAAAATTTACCGGAACCGGGACTAAAAGTGGCCTTTAAGGGAGGGGATTTTTTGAGGGCTAATGCACCCACATTTATAATATTCAACGATCATATCCTTTATCTTTACTTTGCTCGGGCTTTTGTTGACGATCACTCTCCTGATCATATTTATACAATACTGATCAATTATGGTATTAACAAATTTTTCCGCGATAAAAACATAAAGAGCATTTATTTAAAAAACGAGGGATTAGAAATTGAGAAATATAAAGTAAATGTATAGCAACCACAAACCCGTCCCGCAGGGACGGGGGGAATGTAGCCTGGGGTTTCAACCCCTGGCTTGGTCGTCAATGAATAACGCCTGGAGTGCAAAATGAAGTTGAATATGATTATCCGGAATGAGACGGCCTCGGACCTTGAAGTCATATCCGAGGTCACCCAAGCGGCTTTCGAAAATCATCCGATCAGCAACCAGACCGAACAATTCATAGTCCAGGCCTTGCGGGCCGCCGGTGCGCTCACCATTTCACTGGTGGCCGAGGTTGGCGGAAAAGTGGTCGGCCATATAGCTTTTTCGCCGGTGACCATTTCCGACGGCAGCCGGAATTGGTACGGCCTCGGCCCCATCTCCGTGTTGCCCGAATACCAGAAACAAGGCGTCGGGAAAGCCCTCATGCAGGAGGGCTTATCCATGCTGAAAGCCTTGGGGGCCCAGGGCTGTGTTCTGGCGGGCGACCCCAATTACTACGAACGGTTCGGCTTCAGGAGCTTGCCGGAATTGACCCATGACGGCGTTCCCCAAGAGAACTTCCTGGCCTTGCCCCTTGGCGGGAACAAGGCTCGGGGCGTGGTGGTTTTTCACCAAGGTTTTTCTGCAACCGGCTGACAGATCAATCAACCCGGACCCGCTAAAGACCGGCGGCCCAATCACCTATCCCACAGCAAATTTCATTATTGTTCGGTAAGGCGGTTCGCGAACCACCCCTACCTGCCATAGAACAATCGAGCCCAGGTGCCCCACAGCTCTGCTGTGGGATAGTTTATTGTTTGGAGACCAGGCGGGAATAGGCTGGGGTCTCAACCCCAGACATAGCCTCTTGCGCCTGCGGCGTCCCGACAAGCAAGTTGTCGGGACCACCCTGGAAAAAAGACGCTCATGTTCGTCCCGTCTCTACATCCGTCGCCCCTGCGCAAGCAGGGGTCCAGTCTTTTCCATCTTTTTTCTGGGTTCCTGCTTGCATAGGAACGACGGGACTTGATCGACCCGAAAACGCCGGAGAATGAAAGCCCAGAATTATTGCCGGGTTTCGCTTCGCTCTACCCAGCCTACCGTTTCCTGTGCTTCCCAGGCCAATTTTCCAAACTTGAGTTTGGGAAACAGCCAATTCAGGCCCCGGACGGGGATACATTAGCTTTTTAAAGGTAAGTCGATTATACTTTAGATGTGGTTCGGCCGCTGATCCTTGGTGGCCGATCCGTCGAAAGCAACCGGAGAGGCGGATTCATGGAACAAGCGGTAAAAACGGAAGAATGCCGACGGGATGTGGAAACGGGGTCCCGGTTGACCGGGGAGATACCCGAGGTGGTCGGAAAACTGGTCAATTCCTGCGGGACCAGCGAGTGTTTCGATCACGTCAGTCCGGTGCCCATTCCTTCCCGGGAATCGGTGGTCGAAATAATTCAGTCGGTGCGGCGGATTCTTTTCCCGGGGTATTTCACCCAGACCAAGATCGACCTGGTCAACCTGGAGTATTATCTGGGTCAGGAAGTGACCACGCTTTTCCAGCAGCTTTCGACTCAGATCGTCTGGTCGATTCGGCATGACTGCTTTCGTTATGACCAAGCCTGCTCCCAATGTTCCGAAACCGGTCAGGAAAAGGCCTTGCAATTCATCCAGTCCTTGCCGGCCATCCGGTCGGTCCTGGCGACTGATATTCGGGCCGCGTACGAGGGCGATCCGGCCAGCCACGGCTTTGACGAAATAATCTTCAGTTATCCCGGCCTTTTCGCCGTCACGGTCTACCGGATGGCCCACCGCCTCTGCGAGTTGGAAGTCCCGCTTTTGCCCCGGATCATGACCGAATACGCCCACGGCCAGACCGGCATAGACATCCACCCCGGGGCCGAGATCGGAGAAAGTTTTTTCATCGATCACGGCACCGGGGTGGTCATAGGCGAAACGACCAAAATCGGAAACCGGGTCCGGTTGTACCAGGGGGTGACCTTGGGGGCCTTGTCCTTGCCCCGGGACGCTGGCCATCTCCTGCGGGCCAAGAAACGGCATCCGACCATAGAAGACGAGGTGATCATATATTCCGGGGCCACCATATTGGGCGGAGACACGGTCATCGGAGCCCGGTCGATCATCGGCGGCAACGTCTGGCTGACCGAATCGGTCCCGCCCGACACCAAGGTCATGCTCAAAACGCCGGAGCTTGTTTTCATAGGCCACCGGACAGGAGACGGTCATGGCTAAAATCTTTTCCGATCTGACGGCGGTGGTCGGATCGACCCCCCTGGTCAAACTCAACCGGCTGACCGAAGGAGTCGAGGCGGTGGTGCTGGCCAAGCTGGAATTTCAAAATCCCTTGGGCAGCGTCAAGGACCGGATCGCCGTGGCCATGATCGAGGCGGCCGAGGACCAGGGTCTGATCACCCCGGAAACGGTGATCGTGGAACCGACCAGCGGCAACACCGGCATCGGGCTGGCCTTTGTCTGCGCCGGGCGCGGTTATCGGCTCAAGCTGACCATGCCCGAAACCATGAGCCTGGAACGCCGGAAACTGCTGGCCCATTTGGGCGCGGAACTGGTCCTGACCCCCGGGGCCCGGGGCATGAAAGGCGCTCTGGCCAAGGCCGAAGAGATCGTCGCTGCGGACCCCGAGGCCTATATGCCCAATCAGTTCGCCAACCCGGCCAACCCGGCCGTCCACCGCCGAACCACGGCCGAGGAAATCTGGCGGGACACCGACGGTCGGGTGGACTTATTCGTGGCCGGGGTAGGCACCGGCGGGACCATCACCGGGGTGGCCGAAGTGATCAAGGACCGGAAACCGTCTTTTCGGGCCGTGGCCGTGGAACCGGCCGCTTCGCCCGTGCTCTCGGGCGGGCCGCCCGGACCCCACAAGATTCAAGGCATCGGGGCCGGGTTCGTCCCCCAGGTTCTGAACACCAAGGTCATCGACGAGATCGTCCCGGTAACCAACGAGCAGGCCTTCGAAACGGCCCGCCGGCTGGCTAAATTCGAGGGAATTCTGGCCGGAATATCTTCCGGGGCCGCGGTCTGGGCCGCCTTGGAGCTGGCCCGCCGTCCGGAAAACCGGGGTCAAACCATCGTGGTCGTTCTGCCCAGCACGGGGGAACGTTACCTGAGCACCGAACTGTTTCTGGATTGATCAACGACCGCATGAGGTTCCGGCCGGGTAAACAGGGGTTTTGGTTTCTTTTTTATCCCTATTTTTGGACTCTTGACAACCGGCCCCCTCGTTTTCTATCGTACATTTATGAAAACTACCAATCCTTCTCTTCTTGATGTCCTGGAGGGCATCGATTTTTTCCAGGGTTTCTTTCGGGAAGAACTGGCCGAGTTGCTTGACGCCGGGGAATGGTCCCGGGCTGATTCCGGCCAGCGCATCATCACCGAAGGAGAAATCGACCTTTATATGTACGTCCTCGTTCAGGGTGACGTCGAGGTGGTCTTGAATGAAAAGATCATGGCCGTCTTGTCTTCCGGGGACACCTTCGGTGAAATCGGACTCATGGGCGGCCGCCGGACCGCCCATGTCGTGGCTAGAAACGAATGCCTTTTATTGGCCTTCAATGCCGAACGCCTCAACCAGTTGCCCTTGCCCCTCCAGATCAAGTTTTTAAAAAAGATTCTTTTTACGCTTTTCGCCCGGCTGCAAAAAGTCAACCGCCGCACCTGGTGGGACCTGCCGACCCAGTGGCGGTGAGCCGCGGTTGGTTTTCAATCAAAATCATCAGGGCGTGACGGCTGTTTTTCTTCATAGTTGTCAGAAGGTCGCCTCTTGGTTATATTGGATCAAGTTTATTTATTCCTGAGCCGGGGAGGATAAAGGGTGGAAAAGTCCGACAAAAAGCTGACCGCTGAAATCATTGATTTTCTCATCCATATCCCGATCTTCGACAAGCTGGACCCTGACGAACTGAAACTGGTGGTCAAATACATGAACCTCGTCGAAGTCCAGCCGCGCGAAGTGATTTTCAAGGAAGGGGAGCGTGGTGATTATGTCTGTTTCGTGGCCGAGGGCATTCTGGACGTGCTCAAGACCACGGAAACGGGCAGCCACGTGGTGATTTCCTCTCTGCCCAAAGGCCGGTCCATAGGAGAGATGGCTGTTTTGGACAATTTTCCCCGTTCGGCCACGGTGCGTTCCCGGACCAAGGGCACTCTATTGACCCTGTCCAGGGAAGCTTTTGAAAACATCCTGGACCAGCACCCGCGGGTGGGCATCAAAGTCCTCCAGGGCATCACCCGGCTTTTGAGTCTTAACTTGCGCAAGACCTCGAGCCGTCTGGCCGATTACATGCTGCCCGTAACCTGAGAGCCGGGCTATATTTCCATTTTTCCTTTTCGGAGCCAGGCGGTTGCGTTGGTGGCCGTTCCTAAGAGACTTGACTTTTAGTCGAAGTCCGCAGACTGGGCGTTCCCCATCCCTGAACGTTTACCCCTTCAAGGGAAAGAATAGATGAGACTGGCGGTCATATCCGACATTCACGGCAATTTTGAAGCCTTCAAGGAAGTCCTGGCCGACATTCAAAAAGCGCGGGTCGACCGGATCGTTTGCCTTGGCGACAACGTAGGTTACGGCCCGGAACCCGAAGCTGTAGTCAACCGGATGGGTGAACTGGACTGGCCCTGCGTCAAGGGCAACCATGAACTGGCCTTGGAAAACGAAACCGTTTTAGGTTGGTTCAATTTCCTGGCCCAGGAGTCCCTGGTCAAGACCAAGAAGATGCTGTCCGACGAGTCCCTGGCCTACGGCCGGTCCCTGCCGGCCAATCTGGTCGTGGAAGGCTGTCTGTGTGTGCACGGCTGCCCGCCCGACTCAATTCTGACTTACATCATTGAACTGGGAGAGAAAGAACTGGTTCGCGTTTTCCAGGATATGGAACAGGAGATTTGTTTCGTCGGCCACACCCACATGCTGGGCCTGATCCGCTTCGACGGCCGCCAGGTCTTCAGCAGCCCCTTGTCCGGGGAAACAGGGCTTGATCGGGACTGCCGTTACATCGTCAACGTGGGGGCCGTGGGACAGCCGCGGGACGGTCTGAACAACCGGGCCAAATATGTGATTTACGATACCTCGGCCGGACGGCTGGAGGTCCGTTTTGTCCCTTATGATATCGCCGTCACGGCCGGCAAGATCATCAAGCTCGGCCTGCCCGAGTTTCACGCCCGCCGCCTCTGGTAACTCGAAATGAAAATGATCGGCAAATATGAAGTCGTCGGCCTGTTGGGCCGGGGCGGCATGGGGGCGGTCTACAAGGTGCGGCTGCCGGCCGTCGGCAAGGTCCTGGCCCTCAAACTCCTCGCTCCCCGCCCCGAGCTGGTCGCCCTACTTGGCCGGGAGGAGGTCCGGAGGCTGTTCATTCATGAGGCGGTGACCATGGGCCGGATTCGACACCCGAACCTGGTCGAGGTTTGGGACTTCGAGGACGCCCCGCCGCACACCTTCCTGGTTATGGAATACTACTGCCGCAACCTGGGGGCCATGATCGGGGAGACTTACGATCTGAGCGCCCCGGCCCGAATACTCAGTCTGGACAAGGCCGTTCATTACGCCCGACAAGCCCTGGCCGGTCTGGCCCGGCTTCATTACGCCGGTCTGGTCCACCGGGACATCAAGCCTTTCAACCTGCTGATCACCGACCAGGACACGGTCAAGGTCACGGATTTCGGCCT
>Ga0209163_1002174_pt1 | contig 17256 bp, 15 predicted proteins | sample MTBAKSrepl2MetaG_FD_187457 | JGI IMG/M metagenome (GOLD analysis project Ga0209163, IMG submission 187457) | Enrichment culture microbial communities om Arthur Kill intertidal strait, New Jersey, USA, that are MTBE-degrading - MTBE-AKS2 (Arthur... | ecosystem: Environmental > Aquatic > Marine >...
CGCGCGCCTCCAGCGTCTTGCGGTCCCCACCCCCGTCAATGATCGTTGTTTTATCCTTGTCCACAGTAATGCGTTTGGCAGTACCCAGGTCTTTCAGGGTGATCGTTTCCAGCTTGACACCAAGGTCCTCACTGATCACCCGGCCCCCTGTCAGGATCGCGATATCTTCCAGCATTTCCTTTCGCCTGTCCCCAAACCCCGGAGCCTTGACAGCCGCGCATTGCAAGGTCCCCCTCAGCTTATTCACCACCAGAGTGGCGAGCGCTTCTCCTTCCACGTCTTCTGCAATCATCAGAAGGGGTTTGCCATCTTTTGCAACCTGCTCCAAAATGGGAAGGAGGTCTTTCATCATGCTGATCTTTTTTTCGTGCAAAAGGATATAAGGCTCCTCCAGGTGGACCTCCATCTTCTCCGGCGCAGTGACAAAGTACGGGCTCAGGTAACCACGGTCAAACTGCATCCCTTCAACGACCTTCAGAGTTGTTTCCATGACCTTGGATTCCTCTACGGTAATCACACCCTCCTTCCCCACCTTTTCCATGGCCTCGGCGATAATGTCGCCGATGGTGCTGTCGTTGTTGGCCGATATGGTTCCAACTTGGGCGATTTCCTTTCTCTCCTTCGTGGGCCTGGAGATTTTTCTCAGCTCTTCAACCACCAGATCGACGGCCTTTTCAATCCCCCGCTTGATGGACATGGGGTTCCCGCCAGCGGCCAAAAGCTTAACCCCCTCACGATAGACGGCCTGTGCCAGGATGGTCGCCGTGGTAGTGCCGTCCCCGGCAACGTCGGATGTCTTGGAAGCCACCTCCTTGACCATCTGCGCGCCCATGTTTTCAAACTTGTCTTCCAGTTCGATTTCCTTGGCAACGGTCACACCATCCTTGCTGATCTTGGGTGAGCCCCAGGATTTTTCAAGAAGGACATTCCGCCCTTTTGGTCCAAGGGTTATCTTCACCGCGTCGGCCAGGATGTCCACACCCCTCATCATCTTCTCCCTGGCCTTTGCGCCATACTTAATCTCTTTTGCCGCCATTGCTTAAGACCTCCTTCAATCACTTTCCTATGATACCCAGGATATCATCCTCTCTCATAATGAGATGTTCCACCCCTTCGATCGTTATTTCATTGCCGGCATATTTGCCGAAAAGTACGCGATCATCCTTTTTGACTTCCAGGGGGATCCGTTTTCCGTTTTCGTCCAATTTCCCGGGACCAACGGCCATAATCTTTCCCTCTTGTGGTTTTTCCTTGGCCGTGTCCGGGATGATGATCCCTCCACTGGTCTTCTCCTTCTCCTCAATCCTGACTACAAGCACCCTGTCGCTTAATGGTCTTATGTTCATTATTATCCTCCGGTTTTTTATCGCCTGCCATCAACGTGATGCGCCCTGTTTTACAGGTGATGGCCTAGTCATTGGGGATGCAAACCCCACACTCGCCCGCGGGGATCCAGTGATACACCACCGTCAATCGCGCTATCTTCTTCACCTCCGCTCTCAGCATTCTAAGACCGGCGCGTGCCGCACTACACCGCAGGAGTCTTCCCCAGCATCTTTCTGAGCACATCCCCCTGGACCATTTCCTGCTGCGAAAGGAGACGGGCCAAGTCATCCAAAATACTCCGGTGAGCGGAGAGGATCCCTCGCACCCTTTGATGGGACTGCTCCATCACCTGGGAAATTTCCTCATCGATCTGCCCCGCTTTCTCTTCACTGTAGGTTTTGTTGGGAGCAAAACTTTCCGGCAGGAACATGGGCTGACGAGTGCGCTCGTAGCTCACCAGTCCCAGGCGATCGCTCATGCCGTATTCCGTGACCATGGACCGGGCAATGTCCGTGGCCCGCTGCAGGTCGTTTTGGGCCCCTGTGGAGATTTCCCCGAAAGCCAACTCCTCCGCCACCCTGCCTCCCAGAAGAACGGCCAGCCGGTCCAGGAGTTCCGATCTGGTCATCAAGTAGCGGTCCTCGGTGGGTTGCTGCTGGGTATATCCGAGAGCCGCAATCCCCCGGGGCATAATGGAAATTTTGTGCACCGGGTCGGCATGCTCGACGGACTCAGCCACAATCGCATGTCCGGACTCATGAAAGGCGACAATCTCTTTCTCCTGCGGATTCATGACCCGGTTCTTTTTCGCCAGACCCGCGACCACCCGGTCGATGGCCTCGTCCAAATCCGCCGGCTCTACCCTTTCTTTATCTTTCCGGGCGGCCAGCAAGGCGGCCTCATTGATGAGGTTGGCCAGGTCGGCTCCCACAAAGCCCGGGGTTCGGCCCGCGACCTTACGAAGATCCACATCGGGAGCCAAGAGAACATTCCTGGAATGGATTTTCAGGATAGCTTCCCGGCCGTTGATATCCGGGCGGTCTACCAGGACCTGTCGATCAAACCGCCCCGGCCGCAGCAAGGCAGGATCCAGGATTTCCGGCCGGTTGGTGGCGGCCATGATGATGACCCCTTTGTTCGTTTCGAATCCGTCCATCTCCACCAGGAGCTGGTTGAGCGTTTGCTCTCGTTCGTCATGGCCTCCCATAATATTCATACCCCGGGCTTTCCCCAGCGCGTCCAGTTCATCGATGAAGATGATGCAGGGGGCCTGGCCGGCGGCCTGGGCGAAAAGATCGCGAACCCGCGCTGCGCCAACACCGACGAACATCTCCACAAACTCAGACCCGCTGATGCTGAAGAAAGGAACTCTTGCCTCTCCGGCCACAGCCCTGGCCAGAAGGGTCTTGCCGGTCCCCGGCGGGCCGACCAGCAGCACCCCTTTGGGAATTCTTCCCCCCAGCTTCTGGAATTTCCCCGGATTGCTCAAGAATTGCACGACTTCCTCAAGCTCTTCTTTTGCCTCATCGATTCCTGCCACATCGGCGAAAGTGACCTTCGTCTCGCTCTCGGCAAATATCTTGGCTTTGCTCTTGGCAAACGACATGACCCCCATCCCGGGCCCCATCTTTTTCATGGCGTACCGCCAGATCAGGAAAAAAATGGCGATTGGGATGATCCATGAGAGAACCGTGCTCAAGAATTTACTCTCATAGTGCCCGGTGTAACTGACGTTGTGTTCATCCAGATCTTTCACCAGGTCGGGATCATTCACCCGAATCGTGGTAAACCTCTGGTCCGGCTCCCTTTCCTTAAATTTCAGCGTTCCGGTGATGTTTTCCGGACCGATGGTCAATTCACCAACAAAACCTTCGGCTATGTATTGCTTGAATTGGCTGTAGGGTATGGTCTCCACCTTTGCAGAAAAATAGGCTTGTTGAAGGTAGGAAAACAAAAGGAAGGCCATCACGAAATACCAGATGCTGAAGCGGGTTCTAGGGGGCAAGCCACTTTTTTTCTGGGGCTCCCCGCTGCCGAAGAGGGAACGAAACTTGTCCATCACATTTTTCTGTTGTTCATTTTTCCTGTCGGACGGCATGTGTCTCCTTCATCATGGCCAATCTATTAATCGTCCCATAACAGTAACGCCAGTCCGGTCACCTTCACCTCAACCCCTGGTCGCTTACGGCGCCGCCGAAGGCGGATAACCCTCTCCCCCAAGTCGTTGGGGGAGAGGGTTGGAGTGAGGGGGCTTGAGCGTGTCAAAATAATTATGGCACTGTTGATATAGTTGCGACCCGGCCCTATGCTGCTTAGGGCCGGGTCCCAGCAAACAATGAGTCGAGCAGCGGACTCCTACAACTTCAGCTCGACAAGCCGCCTGGCACACTCTGCGGCGACCGTACTGTCGGCTTCCTTCTCCCCGGGCATGGTCGCCCAGCCCTGCTTTTGTACGTATTCACCTCTCTTCCAGTAATCCATCTCCTTCAATTCCTTGAGCCGCATTTCCCTGTTTGGATCTTCCATGAACTGTGCGATAGAAATGGGCGCCAGGCGATCGATGACGGCATCGGTCGCCATTGTTTTGGCTTTAAGTTGGGCAGATCCACTGGTCACTACCCATCCTGCCGAGAAAACGACAATAAGCAACACAACGGCGCCGACCGCTATACCCCACGCAAAGGGCTTTATTTGATCTTTTTTCATCTTATTTGTCTCCTTTGGATTAGACAGGGTTAACCTATCAAGCCTCCTACCTGCAAAGCACGGAGGCGACTTCCGAAAATGAACACCCTTTCTTACTTAGGGCTTACTGGTAGCTGTCCTGCTACCATTGGTTGAGGTATGTTTTGCATGGAGAGCAAGAAGGCACGAAAAGATGGAAGCATAATGAATGAGAAAGCGATTTAAGAATCGCTCCTTGACATTATCAGTTATTATGCGAGAACCCTTTTGCGCCATGAGATACCAAGCTCCCAACAGAACACGCTCATTCCATTGGGAGCATGGTTCAGGAATTTTCGGTGGTTTTCTCATTGTAGAGTCCTTTCTTGGTAAAGAGCTCGACGAATGCACTATTGTTCTCTTTATTCCTGCGGTCTGTCTATAGGAAGATAACTCATTTTTGTAGGGGAATGTCCTGTGAGGCGGGACATTGTCCTGAGCGGCAGTCAGGGGATCCTTGAAGCTGTGATCGGGAGATGAATGGTCTCTTCCTGCTGCGGGGATGGTGGTATTCTTGAGCGGCTTGCGTTATTTGCCCTAGTCTCCGGCGATCCACGAATCAATGACCTCCTTGTCGAATCGCCAGACCCTGCCTATCCGAATTGAAGGGATCTTCCCTTCTTTGGATAATTTGCATATGGTTATCGCATGCAGTTTCAGATACTTCGCCATTTCTTTGGTTGTCATGATCTGTCCCAAGATAAATTCTCCCGTGCAGTCTTTATCTTTAATCTGCAACTCATCCCTGCCCTCATTGCCTGGACTTCAATGAAGGGGAAAGCACTCCAAAGCAAACCATCTTTTTCGCCACGAGACATCAAGCTCCCAACAGAACAGTGACGTCCCATTGGGAGCCCGGTTCAGGAATTTTGAGTCGTTTCTTCATATGAAGACCCTTTCATGGGTTTGAGCAATGGGCGAATGGACAATCCCTGGGCTCCGATGGCAATGCTTTTTAGAAGGGACATTGAAATTGTTGCAGCTTCAGGGTTGGGTTGAGAATTAAATATACCAGAAGGTCATAGGAATACTGGTTTCCCGAAATGTCGTCATAATCCGAAAAAATTACGCGCGCACCCGAGGAACCTTTTAAGTGCCAAATCTCAAACTTCCTTTTTTTTCTTATAACCTTTGGAGCATCTAGGGCATCCGGCGGTTATTCTATGAGTGGTGAAGTTGGATGGCACTTAATTTATATTTGACTATAGTTTACCCATGAATGAAGCAAAGTCAATGGCGCTGATGATAATCGCCTGAAAAGGGTAACAATGACAGGGCACAAGCGAGGACAAATTCTTTAAGATATCCGGCGTTCCGCCCCCATATTCCCTGACAGTGTTAGGGTAAGCTTGTCGTTTAGTCTTTCCCGTCGTTGACCTCCTCCTTGTTGGTGCGGGTAAGGAAACGGTAGACCGATGCACACGGGCCTGTTTGGCAAACTTCGAAAAGCCGTTGGGGCTTCCAGAAAATCGTGAACGCAGGAAGGTGCCGTCACCTTGCGGGGCAGGCACGCCGTAATCGAAGTCCTCCAGTGTCCGTGTTTCCAGCTCTTCACCGAGAACGCTCTCGATGCTCCACAAAAAGGCACTCTCGTTCCGTGTCACAAAAGAGAAATTATCACCGACGAGAAAATATTTCTTGCTATGCAAAAAAAGAATGCGTATATTGGGAATACTATAAAGGCTCGCCTTTTTAGGGCGTGCCGGTTTCGTTCTGAGGGAAAATCCATTTATCATGAGTGGCAGCCTGAAGTTTGAAACAATGAGAATCTATTTGAAAGGAGGGTGTCACCATGGCCAATGGAACAGTCAAGTGGTTCAATGACAGTAAAGGTTTCGGCTTCATCGAGCAAGAAGGCGGCGCTGACGTATTTGTTCATCATTCAGCGATCACAGGAAACGGCTTCAAGTCGCTCAAAGAAGGCGACCGGGTTACTTTTGACATTGAGCAGGGGAAAAAGGGCCTTGCCGCAGCAAATGTCACTGTAGCCTAACAAAATCATTAAAAGCTGGAAAAGGGCATCCTGTCGAATCAACGCGGGATGCCCTTTGTTGTTTAAGCCGATGCAAGTCTCGGAAAGAACATCTGATGCGTATTTATGTAATATCAGCGACTTGGACCCGCTCTCAGGAACGCTTTTTCAAGCAGGAACGCTTTTTCAAGGCCGACCCTCTTTCTCGTGCAATCTCTCGTGCGGATGTCGGAATCGAACCAAGACGGGGCTGAGACGCACTGGCATTCGGGTTCGGCTTGCCCTTAATCAACAGCCAAGAACATTAGAAAAAATCGGGGATGCCTGCCCCCGACTAGCACTTCGGACCGTATTCTCTTAAATCCCCTCAACACCGGAAATTCATTTGACATCCTTTTACCAATCGCTTACCATGTCGTCAATTTACATAGAAAATTGACGACATGGTTTACAAATATGGTTGAGCGATTGCTTAGGCCTCCCGAACGGAGTTTCTTTCTTCTGGGCCCTCGCGGCTCGGGCAAGAGTACATGGCTCAAAGCAGTCTTCCCCGATGCCCATGTCATTAACCTCCTCTCCGAGGAGACTTATCAGCGCCTGATGGTGAATCCGGGATCTTTCGCAGATGAACTGCGCGCAGTTGCGCCGGGGAAATGGGTAATAGTCGACGAGGTTCAGAGACTACCGGGCCTTTTGAACGAAGTGCACCGTTTCATTGAGAGCAAGCATCTGCGCTTTGTCTTGTGCGGGTCAAGTGCTAGAAAGCTCAAGCGGGCCGGCGTCAATTTGCTTGCAGGCCGAGCATTGCGTAGGGCCATGCACCCCTTTGTTCCGGAGGAAATCGGCACCGCCTTCGATTTGGATGAAGCACTCCGTTTTGGCCTGCTGCCGATCGTTTGGGATTCAACCGTAAAGGATGAGACTCTTGCGGCGTATGCTCAGCTCTATTTGAAAGAGGAGGTCCAGGCTGAGGCCCTTGTGAGAAACCTCCCCGGTTTCGCTCGTTTTCTGCCCCTGGCAGCCGTTTTTCACGGCCAAACCATTAACGTGACCAGTATCGCGAGAGATGCCGGGGTGGCGAGAACCACTGTATCAGACTACCTGGATATCCTGGAAGAAACGCTCCTGTGCTTCCGCCTTCCCGCCTATGAAGCCAGACTGCGTGTACGGGAGCGCAAGACGCCGAAATGGTATTGGTGCGATCCCGGCCTGGTCCGCGCGATGAAGCGATTATCAGGCGTAGTTACTCAAGAGGAGCGGGGCCATCTCTTCGAGGGATTGGTGGCGCAGTTGCTCAGGGCATATAAAGACTACAGGGGCATTTGCGATGAGATCTATTACTGGGCTTCTTCGGCCGGAACAAAAACCGAAGTGGATTTTCTGCTTCTTCGAGGAGAGGAGTTGATCGCCATAGAAGCCAAATCAGGCGCTAACTTTGCGGAAACCTGGTGCAAAGGCCTTCGCGCCATGGCCCAGCTCAAGGGTTTGAAACATCGAATGATCGTTTATCCGAAAGGCCCGGCATTGCGAACAAAGGACGGGATCGACGTCCTTCCTTTCCTGGAGTTTGCCGACCGGTTAGCAGCCAACGCTTTTTTCGAATGATCGTCATTGCATCATCGAGTTTCATCCCTCTCCTCAAATCCTCAAAAACAAAGAAGGCCGTCTTTGAAGCAAAGCCGGCCTTTTTTTGTATTTTATTGGTGGAGGTCGGACGCACATTTGTCGGACAACTTTTTGTAATCAGGAGATTCTTTAAATCCGAAGTTTTGAAATACCCCCAAATATAAGCGGCCAAAATTGCTTAGATGAGAAAATCCGCTTGCAATTTCTTTGTGCTCTCTCGCTAATCTTCACCTTTCGATACAAATTTCGGTACGTTGCGAATTGCGTATTCACGGCTTATCGCAGGCCTTGGGTAACGCGACGGGTAAGGCATATTTGTATCTTAGGAAAACCCTGGAATCCTCAGGTACGTGAATGCGATCCGTAGGATTTCACAGAATTGCCTGAATCCAGATTTATCTGCAATCAGGGATAAGCGTCAATCTGTCAGACAGATCCCAGATTTATAAGGTGGATGATATTTTCATCACTGGCAGACAACTTGGCTTTCAGGGGTTCAGTGAGCAAGGATTCCAGCCCGCGCAAGAAAGTCCAAACGTTATCCAACTGGGAGAAAAGGAACTCCGTAGTTCGCCTGAAAGACTTTCTGCACAACGTTTTTGGGGACCTTTGGAAAGCCCAGTAATAGATGAAATTGGGGACAGATCGAAGAGAGAATCTTAATAAGACGTAGATCTAATCAACAATTATTACCGGGAGCATGAAATAGTTGACGTTTTAGATTGCTGCATAACCAACATGGTCTCTATGAAAATATCCTTTGACGATGCGAGGTTGCCTCTGCCTGCCCCAAAGAAAGCTTCTCACAGTCGAAATGAGTTCCTTTTGATCATAAGCACACTTGCGTCCAACTGCATTGCTTTTTACATCCTGATCTCGTCAGGATTCAGATCCGGACTGTATCCGGGAAGAAGGAAACTTTGTATATGTCTTGGCTTTGCTCCAAGCCACTCCTTAATCTTTGCGCTCTTATGCACAGGATGGCCATCAAGAATCAGGAAGACCTTGCGATTGCTTTGGCGAATCAAGCGTTTCAGAAAATCCATGAGTACTTCGGCGCAGAAAATTCTCTTAAAGACCATAAAATTGAGCCGCCCCCTGTTGGTGATCGCCGAGATCATATTGCAGACAAAGCGCTGGCCCGTTCCAGGAATCACGGCTGTTTGGCCACGTCGGCCATATGTGCGCCCCACCGCATGCTCAGACCGCAATCCCATCTCATCGCCCAGTAGATCGTGGCATTTTCCTGTTTCCCTTTCGTCCTGATCCCGGGGTACTCAACCTCAAGCCAACGACGTACTGCCTATGGGACCCTTTCAAAAGCTTTGCGGACAGGCTTCTAAGGGATAAATAACCAGCGATTAAGATACCGCCCTACGGTTCACACCGAAAGCCGAATGCCAAATCTCTCCTCTATCACTTGCGAAGCAGCCTCACGAGTCCAAAGGAAAAAATGGCAACCTCAACTGTTCCCGGGGGCGATCGATGACTGTTTTGGTTATCTGCGCAGCCTGATATAGCAAAAAGGAGCCACGTTTAGGACGCCCTCTGCGTTTTGCCTCAAGTCGCTTTCTGCCTCCTTCTCTATACTGCCCGGCCCACTTGCCAACAGATTGACGCGCAACACCAAAAAGTTTCGCAACTTCAACGTGCTTCGCCCCGTTCAGAACTTGATTACCTTCTTCCGAACGTCCGCTTGTGCAACAATAGGGAAAGAACAGGCATCTTTGATCTTCATATATCCTTCACTTAGAAACAGAAAGCAAAGTAATCTACAAAAAGGCCAATCGGGCGGATCTGCTTGGCCGCTATTCCATTTTGTATATGTGTCCCATGACAAATGGATATTTGACGAACAGCACCAACTTGATGTAATTCCGACTAAATTCCCAAAAACAATTAAAGGAGGTAAAGAGAAAACGGCAGGGAGATATTTGCTTGAAGGCCTAGACCCAGGCTTTCAAGCGCGTTCTTAACCCACAAGAGCTGAGAGGGAGGTAGAGAAATGGTACAAAAGAAGAATGCGGTCAGGACTTATCTCTCGTTTGCGATAATGTTTCTCGTTCTGTTCTCAGGTGCCTTTTGCGACAAGTCGTTTGCGCAGGAACCCCGAAAGATAACTCTAACAGTGAGAGCCGGGAGTCAACTTGAAGAGCGGACAGCAATGGTTATTGCAAGCCAACTTAAGAAGATAGGGATCAACGCAAAAGTGGAATCTCTAGATTATACTGCAATGGTGGCCAGAACTAGAAGGTCGGCGATTTCAGGTGAAACCTGGGATCAAGGTGGCATAGATGTGGTTTTCTTTAATCTCGCAGGCATGGCATTCGAGCCAGCTGGTATGAATCGCTATTTTCATTCTGGGTCTAGAGCCGCCGCTAACTTTTGGAATTACTTTGATGCCCTCGTCGATAAGAATCTTGATGGAGGTAGCATCCAAACCGAAATGGCGAAACGCAAAGAATTCTATGCCAAGGCAGCGGAACTGTTGCAGTTCGAAATGCCTGCGGTGCCTATCTACCATCCAAAACTCGTTTACACCTTGCGGAAGGGGTGGGAAGGAATCAAAGCAAACCAAGTGAATCAGTCTAAGGCGACAGCCAGCTTCTTCCACATGACTTTCAATGGTGCCCCTGCCGAGCACTTGAGAATGGCAACTCCTGAGGACGTGAGAACCCCCAACGCGCTTTTTGATTGGACTAACCCAGGTAAAACTTTGAGCAGTATGGTAATGGATAGTCTAGTAATGCTTGATGACTCTCTTAAGCCCGTAATGCCTTCTCTAGCTGAGTCTTGGGAGTTTTCAGACGGGGGTAAGACAGCCACATTCCATCTGCGTAAGGGAGTAAAGTGGCATGATGGTCAACCTTTTACCAGTGCAGACGTAAAGTTTAGCTTTGAAACGCGCATGAACAAAGAGGCAGGAGCAGAGCTGGGAGCAGGCTTTCGTATGATCGAGGAAATTTTGGCTCCAGATGATTATACCATAGTTCTCAAGCTACGTTCTCCCTATGCCCCTCTCCTATTTGAAGTCGGGCTCACTGCTATTGCCCCCGCTCATGTTTTTGAGGGTGTCGCGCCCAAAGACCTTGCAAAGCATCCATATACTACCGGCGAGAAGAGAATCCCAGGAACCGGCCCCTATAAGCTGACTTCATGGCAGAAACGGGAGCGGATTGAGCTTGTTGCGAATCCAGATTACTACCGTGGGACGCCTACGGTGAAAAAAGTAACCCTTAATATCATTCCGGATAAATCGACAGCCATTGCAGCCATTCGGTCGGGCCAGATAGATGTGCTGGACTGCATGTATGAGTTAACAAAGGAGCTGGATGAATTGAAGGGGGACAAAGACATATCGTTATACGTCTACGAGGCCCTCAATGTAGAAGTAATGGGTTTCAATTGCCATCACCCACTGTTTTCTAATCGTTACACGCGTCAGGCATTTGCACATGCTGTACCGAAAGAGCACATAGCAAAAAATCTCGGTCAAGGCTATCTTACGGTCGCAAACCAGATGCTCCATCCCGATAACTGGGGCTTTAGCGAAACCCTTCCCGCGGTAACTTTCGACCTCAAGAAGGCCGAAGAACTCTTGAGGATGCCGGGTAGGTACTTAGGCGAACCCAATTGATCCTTCCCTTTTTTCCGCAGGGGGAAGAGCGATGATTAGCATTGGCCGGTCGCCTTCCCCCACGTTTGCTTTAATGCGAATTACTGACATGAGGGGGTAAACGTCTCTTCATGGAAATAGGAAGGTACATTTTTCGGCGTGTGCTGCTGATGATCCCCCAATTCATCGGCATGACGATTCTTGTATTCATAATATTAAGGTTGGCTCCTGGTAGTCCAGTCGATTACTACCTCTCCACAAACCCCTACGCGACTCAAGAATATATTTCCGCACTTGAAGAGCGGATGGGACTAAACCTTCCTGCTTGGAAACAGTACTTTTATTGGTTTGGTAACCTGGCAAAAGGGGATCTAGGAGAATCGCTATCCAATCCTGGGAAACCGGTACTGGACGTGCTCAAAGACAAAATTGTCAACTCGCTAATCCTCTCATTAGGGGCAAATATACTTAGCCTCCTTATCGCCATTCCAGTTGGTGTTATCTCCGCAGTAGAGCGGGGCAAATTTGCTGACGGCTTTTTTAGAATTTTCGCCTTATTTGGCTATTCTATGCCTTCGTTCTGGCTGGCTTTGGTTCTGATTCAGATTTTTGCTGTACAGTTGGGCTGGCTTCCCGCAGTGGGCTTCGTGACGATTTCTCCAGATTCCCCTTTCATTGATAAATTCGTGGATGGTATGCAGCACGCGATTATGCCTATGATAGTCTTGGGCCTACTAGGCGCGGCGCTCACCAGCCGGATGGTCAGGTCGAGCATGCTAGAAATCCTAGGCGAGGACTACATCCGGACAGCGCACTCCAAAGGGCTGGCCAAACGTGACGTGATCTACAGACACGCACTTAAAAATGCACTACTTCCTGTGGTCACAATCGTTGGCGTTCAGGTGGGTTTTCTGTTTGCCAGCGCTGCAGTTACTGAAACCGTCTTCGCTTGGCCTGGTATTGGGCGCGAGGTCGTTATAGCCACTATGCACAGAGATTATCCTGTTGTGCAGGGCGTGACAGTGATTGTTGGTACTGCATTGATTGCCATAAACCTTCTGACGGATATAGTCTATGCTTTTTTAGATCCAAGGATCAGATTCCAATAACCGTGGGGAGTATCATGTGGTCTAGAGTTCTAAAGAGATTCGTCCGCCAGCCGATATCTATGATTGGCCTTGGAATAGTATTTACCGTTCTCGCTTTAGCTTTTCTTGCTCCTCTGGTATCCCCATTCGACCCGACACAACAACACTGGGGCCATGAGTATGCAGGTTTAAGTACCAAATTCCTGCTCGGCACCGATGGCCTTGGGCGTGATGTTCTAAGCCAGCTTATTTGGGGAGCACAAACGTCACTTATGGTTGCTGTCTTTGGCGTTGTTGTCGCTGGCCTCATTGGCACTTTCCTGGGTGCCTTGAGCGGATTCTTTGGCGGAAAACTGGATAATGCTATCGTCATGCTAACAGATACCGTTCTGACTTTGCCAGTATTTTTTTTCTTAATCGTCGTTGCATCAGTTTTATCTGTGCGCAGCCTTCCAGTTATGGCGGCAATTATCGGAGTCATAGACTGGCCTATGATGGCGCGCGTTGTTCGAAGTCAGGTGCTGACCCTCAGGGAGCGAGTCTATATCGAAGCGGCGCGAGCACAAGGAGTGCGAAATCTTGTCATTTTGCTAAGACATGTCCTTCCCAACACCATCGCTCCGATCACCGTGGTTTCAACCCTAAGCATGGCTCGCTACATTTTGTACGAAGCCGCTCTCGCATTCATAGGATTATCTGACCCAGAAGCTATATCCTGGGGTTCGCTCCTTGCTCAGGGAAGATCGGTGATGAACACTGCTTGGTGGCTAACCATTTTCCCAGGAATTATGATTTTTATCACAGTGCTCGGCTTTAACCTAGGAGGCGATGGTTTGCGCGATGCATTTGACATTCGCTTAGAAGAAAGAGGATAGCGCTTACAAACAGAGAGCTGTGTTTTTTGAAGAAACTGAGAGAGCCTTTTCCATGAAAACGTCACTCCTAGAAATCAGAAGTCTGAAAACAGTATTTAAGACTGAGTATGGAAACATTCCTGCAGTCGACAATATCGATCTTGTGATTCATCACGGAGAGACCGTTGGCTTGGTCGGAGAGTCAGGATGCGGAAAAAGTGTAACCGCCCTTTCCATTTTGAGGTTATTGCCTTCCCCTCAGGGAAAAGTTGTCGAGGGAGAAATAAACTTCAAGGCAAGAAATCTTTTGGATCTAAGCGAATCGCAGATGCGAAAAATAAGAGGGAAGGAGATCTCAATGGTATTCCAAGAACCAATGACTTCTCTCAACCCGGTATATACGTGTGGCCGACAAATCATCGAGACCCTCCAATTACATGAAGGCTTATCGCGTCAGCAAGCCCTGCAAAAAACGATTGATTTATTAGAAAGCGTGGGGATTTCCGATGCGAGCAGACGTGTTTGGGAATACCCTCATCAGCTTTCCGGAGGCATGAGGCAACGCGTTATGATAGCAATGGCTTTGTCCTGCAACCCGGTCCTGCTTATTGCTGACGAGCCAACAACGGCGTTGGATGTCACAATTCAAGCGCAAATCCTGGACCTTCTCACAGCACTGAAGGAAAAGCACAACATGGCATTACTATTGATCACCCACGATCTTGGTGTTGTTGCGCAAATGGCCACGAAAGTTGTAGTTATGTACGCTGGGAAAGTGGTTGAAGTTTCGGATGTTGTAAGTCTTTTTCGCAAACCGTTGCACCCCTATACACAAGGCTTGCTTCGTTCCATTCCGCGCCTCGATACGGATTTAGAACGATTAGAAACCATTGAAGGTACCGTCCCTCTGATGACTAGCGAAATATTTGGATGCAGATTCTACCTGCGTTGCCAGGAAAAATCATCTCGCTGTCAGGCTGAAGAACCCCAATTAATCAATGTCGGAGATGGAAGAGAGGTCGCCTGCTGGAACACGCAAAGTAATACGGAAGTTGGCCCATGAATTCTACAACTCAACCGCCTCTTCTCCAAGCGAACCATTTGTACAAGTATTTTGAGATCCGTGGACCGTCCTTTCTGCGGAAACAATATGTGAAAGCCGTTGATGATGTTTCATTCTCCCTGCAAGAAGGAGAGACTATGGGGTTGGTTGGAGAGTCCGGATGTGGCAAAAGTACTCTTGGCAGGCTGGTTCTGAATCTCACCAAACCAACTGGAGGTGAAGTTTGGTTTGAAGGAAATAACATTTTATCGTTGTCTTCTGGCGAAATGAGACGACTTAGAAAGGATATGCAAATTGTCTTCCAGGATCCCTATGCATCATTAAATCCTCGATTCACTATTGAGGATATTATATCTGAACCGTTGCGTACTCATGGCGTGCCAAGAGGGTCCGAGAGAAAAAGTAGAGTTGCGTATTTGCTTGATGTAGTTGGGCTATCTCCGACGTATGCGAGGCGGTATCCACATGAGTTCAGTGGAGGTCAACGTCAGAGAATTGGCATCGCCAGAGCATTGGCCTTGAAACCTAAACTCATCGTATGCGATGAACCGGTATCCGCTCTGGATGTGTCCATTCAATCCCAGGTTCTCAACTTATTGTCCGACCTACAGCAGACATTTAGACTGACCTACCTGTTCATTGCTCATGACTTGGCGGTTGTTAAGCATATTTCCAACCGCATAGGGGTGATGTATCTGGGAAAGCTTGTCGAGATCGGAAATAAATCTGAGATTTATCGAAATCCGTTGCACCCTTATACCCAAGCCTTAATGTCTGCGATTCCTATCCCAGATCCAGAAAGAAAAGGGGATAAGATTGTACTACGAGGAGATATTCCTAGCGCTGTCCACCCACCACTTGGATGTAGGTTCCACACACGGTGTCTCCATGCAATGCCAGTATGCGGAGAGCTGGAGCCTGAGTTCAGAGAGATTAAACCTCATCATTTCGCGGCATGTCACCTCATTTGATTTAAAGTTTAGTGATATTGTCCTATGCCAAGAGTCCATGCGTAAGTGAAGATTAGAGGTCATACAACATGAACATCGGTTCTTTTGTGACTAGGTGCGCAGAGCGATACCCAGACCGGTTGGCCTTAATCCATGGAAATAGGATCCTGAATTGGACACAATTTAATTCTAGAATCAACCGGCTTGCGAATGCATTGCGGTCTCTGGGTTTAAAAAAGGGGGACAATATAGCTTTACTCCAATATAACCGTCCTGAGATGCTTGAATCGATGTTTGCTTGCTTCAAAGCCGGCATAGGCGCAGTGCCAATTAACTTTCGTCTTCATCCTAAGGAATTCTCACATGTTATCAATGATTCCGGATCCAGAGCAGTGATCCATTCACCGGAGTTCGATGAGAGCATACTGGAAATTCGGGATCTGATGCCAAATGTCGAGCATTTTATTACGCTATCGGAAGAACATCGCCCATATATTAACTACAGCCATCTTCTCGCTGGAGCCTCAGTTAACTTTCGCGAAGTTGACGTTAAACCACAGGATGTAGCTTGGATCTTTTACACATCAGGCACTACTGGTCGACCTAAGGGCGCCATGCTCACCCATCGCAACTTATTTTGCATGAGCCTAATCTATTATGCGGATTACGGATTCCTAAGGTTGGGGGATGCCATTCTTCATGCTGCTCCGTTATCCCATGGTAGTGGCCTCTATGCATTGCCTAACATAGCTAAGGGAGCTACAAACGTCATCCTCGACTCGAAATCCTTTGATCCTGAGAGGGTGTTTTGGACTATAGAGAGATATAAGATAACTAATATGTTTGTTGCTCCTACTATGCTTAAACTGATGGTGGAAACCCCAGCCCTTTATAGAAATGATTTTAGTTCCCTGAGATCACTAATATACGGGGGCGGGCCCACGCACGTAGAAGATCTCAAAGAGGCCATTGCTAGGATGGGCAAGTGTTTAACCCAATTGTATGGTATGGGTGAGACTCCGATGACCATCAGCTATCTCCCTCACGAAGACCATATTTTGGAAGGTGACATTGAGAAAGTGCGCAGGCTTGCTTCTGCAGGAATTCTGAGAACTGGAGTGGATGCGAAGATCGTTAATCGTGAGCATTATGAAGTTCCCACCGGGGAAAAGGGAGAGGTCGTAGTCCGATCTGAGGTTGTCATGAAAGGGTACTGGGCCAATACGCCCGCCACTGAGGAAACGCTGCGAAATGGTTGGCTAAAAACGGGTGACATCGGTTACATGGACGAACATGGTTATTTGTTCCTTTTGGACCGGTCCAAGGACATGATTATAAGCGGGGGCGAAAATATCTATCCTAGAGAAGTAGAGGAGGTCTTGATTCAACACCCGGCGGTTCGGGAAGTTGCTGTTATTGGTGTGCCCGACTCGAAATGGGGCGAAGCCGTAAAGGCTATTGTTTCCCTCGTCCCGGATTGTTCAGTGGAAGAAAAGGAGCTGATTGATCTTTGCAAAGCTAGTCTGGCAAGTTATAAAAAGCCTAAATCTATTGAGTTTGTTACTGAGTTGCCCAAAAATAACTTCGGTAAAGTAATGAAACGAGAATTACGAGCTAGGTATTGGAAGAAAGTAGAGGCGTAAGGCCCGCTGTCCTTTTCGTGTATTCTTGATAAATGACAGCTGACTGGCGATTCTGGCAAGGTCCCTCATCTATCCAAAGTACATTGATGACGAACATCCGCAAGGAATAGCATTCCCAAAATAAAACTTTTGAATTTGGTTTTTCGCTCTACACGGAGCTCAAAGCGTTGGCACTAATAAGGCGCGGCTCAAGCATGGCTCCCATTAGAGTAAGCTGTGATGGTAACGGCCTAGGATCGTTGCGTCTTGCCGCGTGCCCTTTGGGCTGTAAGCGTCTAAGCAACCCATCTTCCATGGGGGTTGCGGCATAGGTTATGGTCCCTCCTGCAAACATAGGAGGAGACCTGATGAACCGTAGAGAAGAGCGAAGTGCCTATTGGCGTACCATCATAGA
>Ga0209163_1002175_pt1 | contig 17250 bp, 10 predicted proteins | sample MTBAKSrepl2MetaG_FD_187457 | JGI IMG/M metagenome (GOLD analysis project Ga0209163, IMG submission 187457) | Enrichment culture microbial communities om Arthur Kill intertidal strait, New Jersey, USA, that are MTBE-degrading - MTBE-AKS2 (Arthur... | ecosystem: Environmental > Aquatic > Marine >...
TTGTTGACTGAGGAGGAGATTAAAAATCAGATCGATTTTTTATTACGTTGGAAATTGAACCAGTATTATTTTTATAATGAGGTGAGTATTGAGATGAAGGGATACCCTTTGATCAACTATAATGCCTGTTATTCTCAGGAAACGGTAAAAAGAGTTGTAGCCTATGGGAGGGAAAAACATATCGATGTAATTCCTTTCGTCAACTTCTACGGACATCTTCACGAATTAATCAGGCTCGAGAAGTATTCAGATATGGGTATAGGAAGATACGGTCATGATCTTGACCCGCGAAATCCCGGAGTGCAGGTATTACTGAAAGATTGGATCAGCCAGTATGCAGAAATTTTCCCAAGTCCGTTTATACATGTAGGTTTTGATGAGACATGGGAAACCGAGAGATTAACCATTGAGGACTCATCAATAAATCCCAGGCAACTTTATCTCGATCAACTTAACTTTGTTACCAAAACTTTACAGGATCATGATAAAACTGTAATGGTGTGGACTGACATATCAAGGAATTATCCTGATATAATCGGGGAATTTCCTGAAGGCCTGATCCCTGTCTTATGGGAATATTCCGAAAAACCGGGATCAGTTGATAAATGGGTGAAACCGGTCTTAAAAAAAAATTTGCCATTTTTTGTACAATCTGCCGTTGACAGCTGGGGCAATGTTTATCCCGCTTCTGAATATACAATGAATAATATTGACGTCTGCCTTAAAGCATGCCGCGATCATAAAGCTGCAGGATATATTACATCCGTATGGACAGATGCTGTGCAGCCATTATTAAGAAACACATGGTTATTCATGGCTTACGGATCAGCAGGTGCATGGCAGAAAGAACCTGTAGACAGAGATAGATTCATTGATAATTATTGTAAAATAACTTATCCGGGAATTGAAAAGGAGATGGCCGGCGCTTTTAAAAAAATGGCTGAGGCAGAAAGTTTTCTGGCTGCATGTCTGGGACGCCATACTCTTAACAGAATGTGGGTTGATCCGTTTAATTCATTTTACCTTGAAAATACCAATTCCCGTATTAAGGATTTTAAAAGTGCAAGGCTTGCTGCAGAAAGTGCATTGGAATTTCTGGTCGAAGCCCGGAATTATCAAACTGAAGATTCAGAATATATCAGGACTATGCTGGTCAATGCCCGAATGCTGCACTATACAGCATCAAGGTTTATCTGGGCAAAAACTATAGTCGACCGCTGGAACTGGATATTCAGTTCTCATCCGGAAAAAAACAGGGATAATTATCGTTTTTATGATATTAATTATTCAACTCACGGACTTACAGTTGATATGATGGACTATTGCACTGAACTTAAGGAGGAGTACCGGCAGGCGTGGCTATCTGAAAATATGAAATACAGATTGGGAACAATTTTGGGAAGATTTGATGCAGAGTACCTGCTCTGGAGAGAGATTTACAATAAAATAGTTGATTACCGGAATCAAAACAATATCAATGAGACAAAACAACGATTTGAAGAAATTTTTATTAATACTGAAAACTAAAATACAGTTATGGCTTATAGCGGTGTAATTGAAGATTTTCAACGAATAAGAGAGAATAAGGTTCCAAAACGGGTACCTGTAGTAGCCTGCAGTGAGGAATTTGATGTGCAATGGTACGGTAAATACTCTTATGAAGAATTTTGTCAGGATGGAGACAAAATATTTGAAGTATATAAAGCTGCTATCGAACGGTTTAATTATGACTGGGCATGGGTGCAGATAGACGACTGTTTTGAATTTGAACCGGTTGGAGTTAAAGTAAAAGGACAGGGTAACATTCTACGTGCTACATACGGATATTTGCCAGTTACAAGAGAGACATTAAACAGTCTGCCAAATATGGATCCCCTGAGAGACGGACGAATGCCCGAAAAACTTAAAGCAATAAAAAAGCTTAAAGATTACTTTGGTGATACTGTCCTGGTTACAGGCTCATGTGCCGCTCCGTTTTCTGCCGTTGGCCTTACTTTCAGCTTGCAGGAGTCCATGATGCTGATGCTGACAGATCCACAGTTTTTGTACGATGCAATGGATTACTGGAAAGAGTTTTATAAAATATATATCAAAGCTCAAAAACAGGCAGGAGCTGATGCTATCTGGCTGGGTGACTGCAATGCCTATAGTTCAATGGTCTCCCTGCCACTATATATTGAACATATTTTACCCATAACCTCGGAACTTATCAGATATTGCGAGAAAGAGCTGGATATAATGATATGGCTCCATAACAGTGAAATAAAACCAGATTATATCATGTCTCATATGCCAATGGGGATGAGCTTTGAAAGTATCGGACCTGATGCTGATATCAGCCGGGTCAGAGATGTTACCAAAGGTAAGATCCCGATCAGCGGGAATCTTGATCCGATAAAAGTCTTATGGCAGGGAACCCCTGAATCAATTACTGCTGAGGTTAATAGAATAATGGGCATTTGTAAGAAAGGAGGCGGTTATATTTTTAATACGGGAGAAATGAATCCGGGCCAGGTGCCTGAAGAGAATATGGCAGCCTACATGGAAACTGCTGCAAAGCTTGCAGAATATTGATAATTATAAATAAACAGATAGGTTAGTCACTAATTTTGCAGATTATTCGAACAATAAAAGAAAATATTTGATAAATAAGAAATATTGAAGTTAATTTTATAATTTAAGCAATTTTTATAAAAACACTTAAAATAATAAATATATCATGCAGGATCAAAATAAAAAATCAGATTTTCGTTACGATACCGGTGAAGCCAGGGTACCATGGGCTGCAGTGGGCGAAAGCCTGAACATTGAGGATATTACCTCCATACTCAAATTTCTCATTCCGGGTGATTTGAATGATCCCGCCTACAGTGAACAACTTGGGAAAGTAGCATCAGAGCTTGAGAATCTTCGTCAGAAAGGCGATTATGCAAGTAAGTTATCACTTGGGTCCCATGTTAAAAAGCTTGAAGAGGCTGTTCAGGAGTTTCTGGATGTTAAGTATGCATGCTTTATAACCAACGCCACGGCAGGTTTCGAAATTGGATTAAAATTTTCAGGATTAAAACCCGGCGATGAGGTCATTGCGCCTGCTATTACATTTCTGTCTACCATAAACTATCCTCTTCAGATAGGAGCAAAAGTGGTTCTGGCAGATGTTGATCCTGTAACTCTCAATATAAGCCCCGAAGATATTGAAAGGAAGATCACCAGTCGCACCAGGGCTATCATCCCGGTGCATATCGGGGGATACCCGTGCGATATGGATGCCATCATGAAGCTGGCAGGAAAGCATGATCTTATGGTGGTTGAAGATGCTGCACACGGTTTTGGGGGCAAATATAAAGGAAAATCACTGGGGGCTGTGGGCGACTTTGGTTCATTCAGCTTCCATGAAGTTAAAAACATCAACTCCTGCGGTGAGGGTGGGATAGTCATAACCAACAGCGATTACGGCGAAGATTTTCCAAAAGCCCGTTTCGGAGGTTTCGACATAGCCAATCCTATTGATAAATGGCTGTATGATGTAGTTGCTCTTAAAGGCAGGGGCGACCACTATACTGTAGGAGGGAACCACTCCTCAACCGAGATACAGGCGGTGGTTTTGCTAAACCAGCTTAAAAGACTGCCCGGCATCATAGAGACAAGGCGTAAAAATGCAGAATACCTTAACAGCCGTTTTGCCGGCATTGAAGAGATACTTCCCGGTCCGATGGATACCGAAGATATAAAGGGCACATACCATCTCTATCTTTTTCAGCTTGATCATAACAAACTGAATGGTGATATCCAGGATTTCAAGAAAAAGATGGCAGAGAGAGGCATTGTTCAGATACCTCACTTTGCACCTCTGTACCGTTTCACTTTCCTGAAACAAATGGGCTATGACACTGAAGCAATGCAGAAGAGCTGTCCCAATGCAGAGGAGGCATTTTTGCACAAGTTCACGCATCTTCCTTTGTACCCGCTGACTGAAGGGCAGGTTGAATATATGGCCGATAATGTTATTGAGGCGGTTAAAGAAATGAAATAAATATGAACATACATTAAATCAATAAACAGTAACAAAATGACAAATCGCAGACAATTTATCAAACAAGTTGCAGCAGCAGGAGTTGCCAGCGCTATCCCTTCAGCGCTCTTTTCACAGCAACAACCTGCCAACAGTATGATCTGGGCTAATCTTCTCCACCTGAGCTACAATATGTGGGAAGACAGTGTTCCCCTGAAATACAGGGATAATAATTATAACTGTCAGACCTGCCAGGAAGCAAGAGAGTGGGCTCACGGATACCGGCAGGAACTTACCTTTGACGAACCAACATGGAATGCGCTGCTGCAGGAAATGGCAGCTGCAGGCATGAATATGGTTGTCATAGATGTAGGTGATGCCGTCCTTTATGAAAGTCACCCTGAAATTGCAGTCCAAAATGCATGGACTCCTGAAAAGCTGAGGTCTGAGCTGGCGAAAATGCGTAAACTCGGACTGGAACCAATTCCTAAACTTAACTTTGCCACCACCCATGATATTTGGATGGGAGAATATGCAAGAATGGTTTCGACGACAAAATACTACTCTGTTTGCCGGGATCTTATAAGTGAGGTAATAGATCTGTTCGACAGACCACGTTTCTTTCACCTGGGAATGGATGAAGAGACTGCTCAACACCAGGTAAGACAGGAGTATGCTGTAATCCGTCAGCATGACCTCTGGTGGGGCGATCTATATTTTTATATCGGCGAAGTGGAGAAAAAAGGTGTACGCCCGTGGGTTTGGTCCGACTATGCATGGCACCATCCGGAGTTGTTCTTCAAAAAGATGCCGAAATCTGTACTGCAGAGTAACTGGTATTATGGAGCCTCACTGGATTTAGACTCCCTGGAGGGGAACAGTAAAACTTACGTAAAGCTTTATAACGACCTTGAAGAGTACGGTTTTGAGCAGGTACCTACAGGCAGCAACCATTCAAATGATGTGAATATGGAGGCTACTGTCGACTACTGTAAGAAAATAATAGATCCCTCACGACTGCTCGGATTCATGACTGCGCCGTGGAGACCTACTCTCGCTCCGTGTCTGGACAGGCACAAAGAGGCCATTGCACAAATAGGGAGATCAGTTAAAAAATTCTAAGTCAGAATTTATCTTAGCGCATATGTTGCTTCCGGATAAGCAACAAATATGAAAATTTAAAGATACGGGGAGAGTTAAACAGACGTAATTCTCCCCCACTCTATATTTTTTTTTCTAATCAACAGTGGAGATTTAACAGAATGAAGCTAATTTGGCACTTGATAATATTATTGGAATTATTAGCTTATTCAGGCTGCAAAACAGATAATTCTCAAAAACTCATTCTTAATGTCAGGGTGCCTCAGATTGATCCGGATTATTCCGGAGTGACTATTCCTCCGAATATTGCTCCACTGAACTTCATGATAAAAGAGGAAGGGGATTTTTTCAAGGTTCATGCAACATCATCTTCAGGTAGTTACCGGTTTTCGTTAAAATCTTCGGACGGACTGGTCAGTTTCCCCCAAAAATCATGGAGAAAATTACTTGATCAAAGCAGAGGTGGTAAAATAAAAATAGAGGTCACCTCATATATCAAAGCTGATCAAGCCCCGAATAAGTTCGAATCCATTGATATTTCTGTCGCCAATGAACAGATCGATCCCTATCTGGTCTACCGTCTTTTATATCCCGGGTACCATAGTTGGTACAAAATGAAAATTGTACAGCGTTCCCTTGTAAATTTCCGGGAGAGTTCTGTTATCAAAAATCAAATCATAGGAAATGACTGTGTCAATTGCCATTCTTTCAGTAATAATGATCCCGGAAAATTTTTAGTTCATATCAGGGGAGGTAATGGAGGAACATATTTTGTTGAAGATAACCAGATTACACGAAACAACCTGAAGACCGGCAATATGCCGGGCGGAGCTACTTATCCAGCATGGCATCCGAACGGACAATTTGTTGTGTTCTCTTCCAATAATGTAACTCAGAGTTTTTATGCCCACCCCGATAAAAATATTGAGGTATACGATCATATGTCTGCTCTGGTTTTATATGATATCAGGAGCAACCAGATTTACTACATTAAAGAAAATGATGACGGTCTGACTAATCTGCAGACATTTCCCTCCTGGTCTCCTGATGGTAAATACCTCTATTTTTGCCAGACTCTTAAAACGGAAGAAAATGTGGATCCTCAAAATATTAAAAATATTCATTACAGTCTGGCCAGAAAGGCTTTTGATGCCCAAACCTTATCATTCAGCGAAACTGAAATTGTTTTTGATGCATCTGAAAAAAAGAAAAGTGTAAGCTTTCCCAGAATCTCGCCCGACGGAAAACACCTTGTTTTCACACTTCATGATTTCGGTACTTTCCCAATATGGCATAAAGAGGCAGATCTTTACCTTCTTATCCTCAATTCAGGGGAATACCGGAAGATGGACATTAACAGCGATGATGCTGAGAGCTACCATAGCTGGTCTTCCAATGGCAAATGGCTTGTATTCTCGAGCAAAAGAGGAGACGGACAGTCGGCAAGACCCTATTTTGCATATTTCGGCTCCCCTGACAGTATAGGCAAACCTTTTGTCTTGCCTCAAAAAAATCCTGCTCTTTATAATACCATGCTGAGAACTTTTAATATTCCGGAGTTTACTATCGGGAAGATAAATTACGGGCCGGGGGACTTTGCCGGTGCATCTGATGAAAGTGTTATTAATGCAATAATGTCAAATCCGGAAGACATTCCTGCTAAATTGAAAAAAGCTATTCAAAAAGAACCTGCCGGAACGGAATGGAAGCTGCATGAATAATTAGTTAAACAGCTGTTAGTATGATAAAGAAACTTATAAATAAATCCAGCACTTATCCGGTAATCTTTTTTACCCTGTTTTTCATTATTTCATTCTGCTATTTTTTTTGGCCAGGCGATTATGTTGTTTTCTTCCAGGAACAGGAGAGGCTTTTTGTCTTTTTACGGGAATTCCTTGAAGAGTATTTTACAAGACCGGGAGGAGTTCTTGAACTGGCAGGCGACTTTACCTCCGCTTTCTTTGTCAGCACTTTTGCCGGCGCTCTTATTATATCGGCGACTCTTACCATGACAGGATTACTTTTTTATAAAATAAATAGACAACTATCTGTCAACCAGCTATTTTCATTGGTGTTAACAGTCATTCCGTGCTCTCTTCTGTTCCTGATGCAAACTCATTACTATCATCAGATTGATTATAACTTTGGTTTTATACTGATGATGCTGTATCTCATGTTTGCTATCCTTGTCCATCAAAAAAAATACGGCACATTTATTATTATCGCAATTTTCCCGTTTGTATATTATCTTATCGGTGGATATATCTGGTACTTTCTGGCCTTGTATATTCTCTTTTACACACTCTTTAGCAAAGGAAGAGTGAGATATATCTATCCTTTATCTGGCTTAATAGTTGGGGTAATTTCGATAGTTGTCTTTCAAAAGTTACTATTCCATGAAACTTTGAAAAACCTGGTCCTGAATCCCCTGCCTTTGATTAAAGATCCCGGACACAAAATATTTTTCTATTTGCTGACAGGTTATTTTGTAATACACCCCCTGTTGATTAAAATTGCAGCTTCTTATAAATCTAAAAAAAGATATTCCAAAAGTTTTTCTTTGGCGGCTGTTATTATCCTGTTTTCCCTGACCGGTTATCTTGTATATAAACTTTATAATCCTCAGACCAGACTGGTTTTCCAACTTGAGAAACATGTCTTTGAGCAAAAGTGGAACAAGGCAATTGAGCTTCACGAATCGATACCTTCAAAAAATCTTATCGGTCAATATTTTTACAATATAGCTCTGGCTGAATCAGGTCAGTTATGTGACAGATTATTTTTCGGGGGACAGGAATTTGGACCAAATGCACTGATTTTACCCTGGGACCAGTCACACCTCAACAGGGGAGCATATTTTTATTATTCCCTGGGACTTTCAAATGAAGCTTACCGATGGGCTTACGAATCAATGGTAGTTTACGGATACCGGCCACAGAACATTACGATTCTGGCTAAAACCAGCCTTATTAACGGAAATTACAGGATGACCGGAAAATACATTAACATATTGAAACACTCCCTTAACTACAGGAACATAGCTCTTGATCTGGAAAAACTGGTTAATGATCCTCATAAGGTAAGATCTCATACCGAGCTGGGCAATAAGGTAAAACTTCTTCCCGGGGAAGATTTTTTTATTCAAATAAATGAACCTCAAAAGAATATCGAATTTATTCAAAATTCAAATCCGAACAGGAGGGCATTTGAATATGAAATGGCCTGGTACCTTCTGACAAAAAACACAGAGGGTGTGATAAATAATTTATACCTTATGAAGGATTTGGGATACACCAAAATACCAAAGCATATAGAAGAAGCTGTTCTGGTGTATTATAACACAACCGGGAAACTGCCGGAATTAAATGGATCTACAATAAGCCCGGAGACCCTGGAAAGATTCCAACAATATATTTCTGACTTTTCCACATACAAACACAATCCAAAAATTCTTGAGAGCAATCTTCGTAAAAAATTCAGCAATACTTTTTGGTTCTATTTTCATTTTATATAACTCATAGATTAAATTAACGGTTGTCTGAAATATAACTCCTGCCAGATTACCGTGCCTCAAAGGGTATTCTCTTTTTTACTTTACTTATCCCAACCAGCATTATTGCATTTCCCGGCATAGGTTTATAGGTCGGTTTACCATAGTTGGTTTGCGTAGCCTGATAATTTATAGTCCCGTTTAAACTGACCTCTTTTATTTTCTTTCCAAACCGTGGATTTACCCATTCAAAAGCAAAAAAAGTAATTGGGTGTTCGTCAGATTCAGAACAATTTACAGGATCTGCCTGGTAGCAATAAAGATTCTGGGCTGAACCTGTCTTTCCTTCCCTTTTATCGAGTCTTTCCTCTTCCCCGGGATTCCACTCTAAAATATTTACGCCATATTGTATAGGAACAATTGATTTAAAACCATCTTCATAAACGATTTCATACCATCCCAAAAGATCGGATGTATCAAAAAAATCAGGAATATTAAAATATGCCTTTTGATTTTCAGAAGGTAATGCACAGGAATGCAAAAATATCAAACTACTTACATCTTCATTAACAGGGATGCCTTCAACCTTTGGCGGCAAAGGATTATGATCATTGCCTGTGGCTCCTGCAATTATGACACATTTATCAGACGCGCCGTCTGTTTTCACCAATTCAAATATCTTTCCCCCGTTATCTGTTTTTCCTGATTTTAAAGCGCTTAGGTTAATGTTAAAAACATCAGAGTTTTTTGCCAGGTTGAATTTTGAAGAGATGTCTATTGGTTCAACAGGATCACCATCATTTGAGGGGATCCTCTGAATATTCAGGTTCGACCTGACAGCCGGCATTAATCCGGTAACAATTGATGCGAGTTCTCGTTGATTAACATCATGACCTGACCATACAAGGTTGGCACAACCAAGAAAATCTAAAATTAAATCTTTCCCGAAATTAAACTCATTTGTTGCTGCCCATGACGAAGGGGCACCACCGGCCAGATCCGTGTTCTTAACCCTTTCATTCCAATTGCTGATATTCGGCTTAAAATTTCCATAAATCTGTTTAAATCCGAACTGTTGTAACTCTGCCTCTTTTTTCTGATCTATCCAAAACCAGTTCATAACTAAAATATCCTTGGGAATTGATTCATTTACAACCTCCGGTCTGGTTCCTCCGGGAGTCTGATATTTTATGCCAGTTGAAGATACCCGTTGCTGGGGACCCTTATTGCGAACACTCTCCAATAAATAATCACCCCACATTGCTACTTTTATTCCTTTTTCAGACAGATAGTTATATATTTTATTAACATCGTATGCAAACAATTCTGAAAAATCTTTTTCTTTGCAATGGGGGCAAACTCCAAGGGGAGCTCCCCACCATTCATCATGCCCGATATGTATCATTTCAGGCTTTATCACATCAATATACTCATCATATACATCAAACAGAAGTTCATAAGTTTTGGGATTAGAGGGGCAATAGGTATCAGGCCACTTGTCGCCAGGATATTCTGCCAGTTCGGGATGCCTTGTTAAAAGGTAATAACCATGTGTAAGTGAAGGTATTTCAGGTATAACTTCCAAAAAATTCTCATTTGCATAATCCACAATACTCCTGACATCATTTTTCTCGATTATATAACCATCTCCTGCATCATAATGACTGGAATTTTTTTCTTCTCCCCTTATTCCGGTAGTTGAATTTGAACGTGTATATTTCATATATTTTGCAAACTCTATCCATCCTGCATTAACTTCCGGATGTTTGTCAAGACGCATACAATTAACTTCAACTATTATTTTGTTGAATTTGTAGAGTGACATAAAATCTCTCATAAACCTTTTAAAGAAAGCGATATTCTCAGGCCCCGGAATGTACAGCCTTATTGCCCGGAATGGAAAATCCGGCCAGTCCCGCACCTTTACTCCTTTGATTTTTTCTCCTTTACCGGCATCAATAAGCTGACGGAGACTCTGCAATCCAAAAAATGCGCCGGCCTCGTCACTCCCGGCAATAATGATTTTATTTGAAGTAACTTCTAAATAGTATCCTTCCGAACCAGGACTGTTTTCATCAATTTTCAGATTGTTTTCTTTAGAATATTCTGCAACCAACGGGCTGTCAAACCTGCCCATCACCACTACTTTTCTGTCGTCCGGTATCTTTTCCTGTACTTCTACATTAACCGCAATACCATATTTATCACTTAGCTCCCTTACCAGGAAACGGGCAAGAAACAGATCATTTTCTTTACTTTTTGAAGAAACGACAATTGACATCGTCTCATCCAAAATGAAAATATCATTTGTGACCTGGATTTCCTGGGGAAAAGGAAATATTAAAGGTCTCTCAAAAGCCCCGGCATTCTCAGGTATGGCTGTTACATGCATCAAAAATGCAGTCAGTGCCATAATTGAATTAACAAGAGATTTTCTAGTCTTCATAACTGGATTATCTTTTTGGTTAAATTATATCAGAAATTTTTTAAATGAAAAATATTGGTTGCTTTTTTGTAAAATTACATTCCCTGATAATAGCATCGCAATTATAATTATAAAGCCATTATCTTTTTTCTCCGGGATCCTTCCTCTTAAAAATCAATAATTCATTTAGGCTGAAAATTCAACTTAAGGCTGTGTTTACCTGTTCCTTCCGGTATTTCAATTGTTTGTCCGGATTCACTTATAATTTTATTTTCCACGCCATCAATGGTAACACTTATTGCATGATCATCCATTAAATCATCCGGAAATTCAATGGTCCATGAAGAAGAATTGTCTCTGAAGTAATGACAATAATGTTGATCATAGTACAACTCAATTTCCGGCCCATTATTTCCATCAATGCTAATACCGGTATGCAGATAGGCACAATATTCATTAAAACCCATCCATTTCTTGTCCTTACGGGAGTTAATCCATTCATCCTTATCTCTTAAATTAATTCTTCGTCCTCCTGCAATTTTTGATGAAAGAAGATCTTCTGCAGGCATTTCCCTTAAAAGATACCAGTCAGCATCTGACTTATCTGCCGGATCGTCTGTCTGAACAGTAAGGTCAAGATCATGACAAACCACTACTTCAGGCATCATCATAGTAAATTCTATTGACCTTTCATGAGAAATATATTCTCCTGTATTACTGCTTACGCCTATTCCGGCTATGGCCGCCACTCTCAAACGCTCACTATCACCCTCCTCAACAGTTACACGAAATGAAGAGGCAGCCGCCGACAGGGGTGTCACTCCAAACGCCTTTTTAACTGCATCAATACCTGTCCTGTACATAAACAACAGATCATTAGACGGAATCGGAACACCTCTGCGTGAATCTGCCCTTTCAGTATACCAGGGTCCTTCTGCCATTTCACCATCAACTGCACCGGTCCACCACGGACCAGGCGGAGAATCAAGATCCCAGTTCATATGTGTCCATATCCGGTGGGTTTGAATCTCAAAAACTCCACGTTTAAGTCCTTCATCCAGACCCTCTTTAGTTGATCCATAATCCTGCCAGTTACCGAAAACATCTCTGAAGGGTTTGATAGTCCATGGGACTTCCACCATTTGCGTTACCGGATTAGCATAGCCGGGAGTGACATTTTGCACCATCATCTTACCATATTTCTCCAACGGTTCTATCAGATATTTTATCAACGTCTCTTTATCCGGAGTAGGGCAATGCCATCTCATACTCCATGCATGTTCACTGCAGCCAACATCATCCATAACGAAAATCAGTCCATTTTCAAAATTATCATTGAATATTCCATATCCTATTGAGTACACCAATGCATTACGGAATATTCTCCTCATTACAGGATATTTACGGAACCAGTCTTTCCCGCCTCCAATCCAGATTACCTTTGTGGCATCATTTACATCCTTTACCACAAGCTGAGGATATTTGCCTATCGATCCTAAAAGTTTTGTTCCGTTTTTTAATGCAGATTGAATTACACTTACTTTAGTGCCGGTCTCCTTATCTTTATAAATTTCAGAGGCAGATGAGAGTCTGCCCCACCTGGATTTATCCAATTGACCTGCATCTGGCAAAAAAGTGCCAACTTCGTCATTGGTAATATAATGATCACCTGTAATTTCAAATCTGTTGTCCTGATCAAGAGACATTTCTGCAACACCTTTATAATCAACTCCAGTCAGATCGGCAACCTCTTTAGTTTTTATATAATCAGACAGTGCTATCAGACTGATGCCATACTCCTCTACTACACGCGTCAGGGTTTGGTAATTTGCGGAGTAACCCTCCAAATTATCGGGATCTGCCATCCAGATCACACATCCGTAATTTGGCCTGACAGCACCGTCTAAAAAACGGTTTATCTGAAGCCGCTGCTGATCCAGACGGAGAATATCGAAAGGGACTCCCCATATTTTGAGCATGGTAACAACATCTGTAAAATCAGTCCCGGAAACACGGTTCCTGTCAATATTATAACTGTAAGGATCATTCCACTGGTCACCGATTATAACCAGCACCTTCCAGGGTTTCATATCTATAGCGTTTACAGCAGATTTTACTGATTCACCCTCCTGTTTTTTAATTTCAGTATTACTGCATCCGGAAAAAAATAAAAGAATAGCTGAGCAGATAATCAACACTTTAAAATATTTTCCCCACATAGGTATAATTTTTTTAATAATTTTTTCTCACTGATATAAAGCCTTTTACACCTGTCTAAAAATATGCCGAATTATACTTTTATAAAGGTTTTATTGCGGTACATCCAATAAAGGATTAACCATATCACGGCAAGGGCAGCAAAGGATTCAACGAAACCTGCCCACGGACCCGTATATTTTAAAAGTCCGCCGACAAAAATATTACCGATAAGCCTGAAACTGAAAAGATGTGTTGCAGTATAAACTGCAATAGCATTCATGCCGATAACAACAAATACAAAAGCCCACTTTTTTATTCCCCATACATCAATGATCAGGTAGAACAAGCTCAGAAGCAAAAAACTCCATCCGGCAGAATACAAAACCATTGAACTGGTCCAAAGGTGATGAATTATTGGGAACCAAATACCCCATATTTTTCCTGTTATAATACATCCAATCCCGATTACAGTCAAATATCCGGCCTTTTTCAGTGGATTAAGGTCCGACTGCAAAATCTTGCCTGCAAAAACACCAAGCATAACCGAACCTACAAATGTCATATTACTGAGAATATATGTCCATCCCGATCCTTCCTGGAAACGTCCCAGCACAGCATCATCAATATATAGTGCAAGGTTTAAATCAGGCTCATATATCCCTGCCCTATGTCCGGGCACAGGTACAAGCGCCATCACGCCCCAGTACAACAAAAGTAATCCTGCAGTTATAATAATCTGCCATCTTAACCGCAGCTCAAGGATCATAACTGAGCTTACCAGATAACCGACAGCAATAGCATGAAGGGTATTTGTCCATAGGTGAATCTTTGAAAAATCATACGTCAGAATGTGACCTGATGAAAGCAGTCCAAGAAAATAAAGTAAAAATACACGTTTAAATATATGATAGTACAGCCTTTTTTTTGTTTCACCCCTGCCAAGTCGCTTACCAAATGAAAATGGCATAACAACGCCTACAATAAAAAGGAACAGGGGCATGATCAAATCATAGAATCTGAATTCACCCCAAGTGTGTGTAAAATGAAGACCTATATTACCGGTGTCTATTCCTGTTGCTTTAAAAAAGTTAAGTACAACTTTACTGCCGCCTATAATCCAGAGCATATCAAAACCTCTTAAAGCATCAACACTCAAAAGTCTTTTACCGGGAGGCAACACATTACTTTTAGAATCCATAATTAATAATTCCTATAAAATGAATCAGTTAATATAGTCACTCGACTATATTAAACATTCCCCAATGGTCCTGGAAAAATAATCCGGATCTATATTTTAATCCTGATCATTATTTGAAACCAGGTCGCACTTTAAGACTTTACAAGTCAGGATCTAAATGATACAATGACGAAATAGTCAATGGATTTTTTAAAACAGACTCGTCACTTAATTTACAAACAATCCCGTTTGTAATCGTCCCGGATAAATATCCTCACAATCCAACAACTTTGTCAACATCATATAAAGGCAGTCCAAAAGCATCAGCAACACCTTTATAAACGATCTTGCCACCGATAATATTCAAACCCTTTCTAAGGGCTGCATCTTTCCTGCATGCTGAGTTCCATCCTTCATTTGCAAGTTTGACAGCATAAGGTAACGTGGCATTAGTCAGAGCAATTGTTGAAGTTCGCGGAACAGCTCCGGGCATATTTGCAACTGCATAATGAATTATTTCCTCAACAATATATATTGGATCATTATGAGTTGTAGGCACTGTAGTTTCAATACATCCTCCCTGATCAACAGCTACATCAACTATGACTGTACCTGGTTTCATTGTAGATAACATATCTTTTGTAACAAGATAAGGTGCTTTTGTTCCAGGGATAAGAACCGCACCAATAATCAGGTCACTCTCCTTAACCAGTTGACGGATATTGTATTCATTGGACATCATAGTTTTAACGTTGGCAGGCATAACGTCATCGAGATATCTGAGTCTTGGAAGATTTACATCTAAAATTGTAACATCTGCGCCCAATCCCGCTGCCATTTTTGCCGCTTCGGTACCTACCACTCCGCCACCGATTATCAGCACTTTGGCAGGAAGGACTCCCGGAACACCGCCAAGCAGCATTCCCTTTCCGCCATAAAATTTTTCAAGATATTTCGCACCTTCCTGAATTGACATCCTACCCGCAACTTCAGACATTGGGATCAGCAGAGGCAGGGAATGATCATCAAGCTCTATTGTTTCATATGCCAAACATATTGCTTTCCTGGAGATCATTGCTTTTGTAAGCGTCTCTGATGAGGCAAAATGAAAATAGGTATATATCAGTTGCCCATCCTTAATTAAATCATATTCAGGTTCAATCGGTTCTTTTACTTTTATAATCATCTCCGATTTACCATAAACCTCATCAATCGCAGGAAGGATTTGAGCTCCCGAAGCAATATAGTCATCATCCCTGAAACCACTTCCATTGCCTGCAGATGCCTGAACAAAAACCTGATTGCCATTTTTGATCAATACGGCTGCTCCGGCAGGAGTCAGAGCAACCCTGTTCTCATTACTTTTAATTTCTTTTGGTACTCCGATAATCATAATTAAAATGTATTTAGTTGTTCTTTTGCTTTTTTAAGTATATATTCCGCAGGAATAGTATCTAACTTTTCTATTTTAAAAGAAGAGAGAATTTCATCCAGCCTTTTGTGATTATTTATCTGGCCTTCCCGTGTAAATTCCTCACGAAGAATCCTTATCTTCTCAAAATCCTGGATACCCTCAATCAATTTCTCAAAACGTATTGAAGTTCTGGGACCCGGATAAAACTGGTAACAGGTACCTGACGGCCATTTATTGAACCGGGAATCACGCAGGGGATCCTTAACCCATGTATTATATGCCCAGAAAAGGTATCCTGTGTATCCTCCTGCTGCAGCGAACCATCCAATCCATGCATTTTCAGCAGGTGGAGCAAATGTATAAGGTGCAAGATGACGTTCTTTACAAGCAGTATAAAATGTTGATGGCATACTCCGCTCCTTTCTCCGGGCCAGGACATCATCATCAAACTGAAGGTATGAGGCTATGCTATAGTCATAAATATCTTCTGCTATCTCCGGATGATATGAATCACCAGCCAGTGCTATTCTCCATCCGGGATCTATACTTTTTAGAATAGAAATAACAACCTTCATACTTTCCAGCGGACGTTCATCCATAGCAATTGCAGTAATTCCGAACCATCCTTTGGATTTAAGATGCCTCGTAAAATTATTGAGCATTGTCTTCCAATATTCTTCATACTCTTTTGAACCGGGTTCAGCCTTAAACGAAACACTCTCTCCTTTCGCTTCATCATAATAGGAAAAAAACAAATCCCAGGTCACCATGCTATAGCAATTGATACGCTGCTTAATTCCGCAACTCATCATAAAAGAGATATACTTATCAAAAATGCTATAGTCAAAATCCCAGCTGCCATCCCGTCTTTTAATCCACTTGATCAGACTTGGATCATCAAAATGAACATGATCATTTCCCCACGGCTGGTCAATAATATTAGCGGTAATAACTTTCTGCCCGGCTTTTGCCAGGGCAGTAAAATATTCCCTCATCAAATTAAAATGCTCATCACTCCATAATTCAATATCATGAATCCGGGCTATCGGAGCCGGGTATTGCCAGAGATCAAGATCAAATTTCCATACCTCCGGTGGTGGTAAAGTACGATTTAATATATCCAAAACAATTTTTAGATCATATTTCCCCCCTGCATCAACAGTCAGGATCCCCTCGTATTTACCTGCCGGAATATTCCGGGGCACTTCTATACTCACCCACACCGGCTGCACAGAATAAGGTTCTACCGGAATTTTTTCTACAATATCAATAGGATCCTCTACCAGGGAGGAATCGAGGTCAGACGCTTTCCTGACTGTACATCCGCCACCATATTCATCGGCCATTACGTATCTTACAAAAGCAGGTTTTATTCGTTTCATTTTCTATTTTAACGTTTCTCTTTTATTCAGTCTGTAATCTACTATTGTGA
>Ga0209163_1002176_pt1 | contig 17250 bp, 16 predicted proteins | sample MTBAKSrepl2MetaG_FD_187457 | JGI IMG/M metagenome (GOLD analysis project Ga0209163, IMG submission 187457) | Enrichment culture microbial communities om Arthur Kill intertidal strait, New Jersey, USA, that are MTBE-degrading - MTBE-AKS2 (Arthur... | ecosystem: Environmental > Aquatic > Marine >...
GATGCGCGGGATATCGTCCAGCGCCTCCGCAGCACAGAGCTTGTTCTGGGCAGTCAAATAGTCCATCGCAAACAGGATGTTGCCCCGTTCCCGTCCGGGTACCGCGAGATCGCGCGGTTGCCGGGCGCCCATCGTTAGGCAGACGCAGTCGAACATCTTCCGCAGATAATGGGTGGAGATGTCCTGGCCGACGTCGACGCCAGTCTGGAACTCGACGCCCTCGGCTTCCAGTTGCCTGAGCCGCCGGTCGATGACCCGCTTCTCGAGTTTGAAATCAGGAATGCCGTAGCGGAGCATGCCGCCGGGACGCTCATCCTTCTCGAACACCACGACGCCGTGCCCCGCCCGGGCCAACTGCTGCGCCGCAGCCAGACCGGCGGGTCCCGAACCGACCACCGCCACCCGCTTGCCCGTCTTCCGCGATGCCGGCAGCGGCTTGATCCACCCTTCTTCGAATCCCCGCTCGACGATCTGATACTCGATGTGCTTGATCAGAACCGGATCGTCGCTGACCGCCAGCGTGCACGCGCTCTCGCACGGTGCCGGGCAGACACGTCCGGTAATCTCCGGGAAGTTGTTCGTCTCATGCAGGACACGACAGGCCTGTTCCCACTGCCCTTTGTACACGAAGTCGTTCATATCCGGGATCGAGTTGGCCACCGGACAGCCGGCCCCCTGGCAAAACGGAATGCCGCAATCCATGCACCGGGCCGCCTGATCGCGAATTTCTTCCGGCGTCAGCGGCAGGTCGATCTCATCGAAGTCATGGACTCGCTCTTCGACCGGCCGATGCCCAACCCCCTGGCGTTGGTATTTCACGAACCCTCTGAGTTCACCCATGGAACACCTCCTCGGTCGCCGGCGTGGTTTCGGTATCGCGCTGCTCGACGGCCCGCATCCGCTCCAAGGCCTTGCGATAGTCGATTGGGATCACCTTGACAAATCGACCCACCATGTCCGGCCAAGCCCTGAGGATGTACTTGGCGCGTTCGCTGCCGGTCCATTCGAGGTGCCGCTCGATCAACTCGTACAGGAGGGCCTTGTCCCTCTCCTGCCAGACTGTTTCGAGCTCGACCATGTCGAGATTGCACAGCGTATCGAAGAGCTGCATCTCGTCGAGAACGTAGGCCAGTCCGCCGCTCATGCCGGCAGCGAAGTTGCAGCCCGTCTGGCCGAGGACGACGACGGTACCGCCGGTCATGTACTCGCAGGCGTGGTCGCCGACGCCCTCGACGACCGCGGTCACGCCGCTGTTGCGGACCGCGAAGCGCTCGCCGGCCATGCCGTTGATGTAGACCTCGCCGCTCGTGCCGCCGTAGAGCAGCGTGTTGCCGACGATGATATTCTCGTGGGCCATGAAGGGCGAATTCGGCGGGGTCTGCACGACGATTCGCCCGCCGGAGAGACTCTTGCCCAGATAGTCGTTGGAATCGCCGATCAGGCGCAGCGTCACGCCGGGGGCCAGGAACGCACCGAAACTCTGTCCCGCGGAGCCCTCCAGGACCACTTCGAGGGTGCCGTCGGGCAGGCCCCCTGGGCCGTACTTCTTCACGATGCGATTGCTGATGATCGCTCCGACCGCGCGATTGACATTGCGGATTCGCAACTGAATCCGGGTCGTTTCCTTGCGCTCGATCGCCCCTTCGGCGTGTTTCAGGGTTTCCCAGTCCATGTGGTCGCCGAGCCGGTCCGCCTGGGGAACGATGCAACGGACAGCCCTGCCGCCGGCGGTGTCCGGCCGATGGAAGACCGCGGAGAGATCCAGTCCCTTCGCCTTCCAGTGCAAGAGGGCTCGGTGCATGCGTAGCCGATCCGAGCGGCCGACCATCTCCTCGATCGTGCGAAAGCCCAACTCGGCCATGATCTGACGAGCCTCCTCCGCCACAAAGAACAGGAAGCGCTGAAGGTACTCCGGCTTGCCCGCGAACCGTTTGCGGAGCTCGGGGTCCTGGGTCGCAATGCCAAACGCACAGGCTCCCTCGTGGCACTTGCGCAGCAGCGTGCAGCCCAGCGTCACGAGCGCGACGGTGCCGAAGCCGAACCGCTCGGCCCCAAGCAGTGCTGCGATCACGATGTCGCGTCCGGTCCGCATCTGGCCGTCCGCCTGGACGCGAATGCGGTCCCGCAGGCCGTTCATCACGAGCACCTGCTGCGTCTCGGCCAGGCCGAGCTCCCAGGGGCAGCCCGCGTGCTTGATGGACGATAGCGGGCTGGCGCCGGTGCCACCATCGTGACCGCTGATGAGGACCTCGTCCGCGTTGCCCTTGGCCACACCCGCCGCGACGGTGCCCACGCCGACCTCGGCCACCAACTTGACCGAGACTCTCACCCCGGGGTTGCTGGCCTTGAGGTCGTAGATGAGCTGGGCCAGGTCCTCGATGGAGTAGATGTCATGGTGCGGCGGCGGCGAGATCAGGGTCACGCCCGGCGTCGAATGCCGCAGTTCCGCGATCTCCGCGGTCACCTTGTGGCCAGGCAACTGGCCGCCTTCGCCAGGCTTGGCGCCTTGGGCGATCTTGATCTGCAGCTCGCGGGCGTTGGCCAGGTAGTTCGCGGTCACGCCGAAGCGGGCGCTGGCGACCTGCTTGATCGCGCAGTTCTTCGAATCGCCGTTGGGACCGGGCAGGTACCGCTTCGGGTCCTCGCCCCCTTCGCCGGTATTACTCATACCGCCCAGCCGGTTCATGGCGATGGCCAGGCACTCGTGGGCCTCTTTGCTGATGGAGCCGTGGCTCATGGCGCCGGTGCAGAATCGTTTGACGATCTCGCTGGCGGGCTCGACTTCCTCGATGGGCACCGGCTCGCCTTTGGCGAACTCGAAGAGCCCCCGCAACGTGCAGAGCGATTTGGCTTGCTCGTTGATGGCCTTGGCGTAGACGGCGTAGGCCGCGGGGTCGTTGTTCTGAACCGCGTGCTGGAGCTTGGCGATGGTCGTCGGGTTGAACAGGTGCCGCTCGCCGTGATAGCGATAGTGGTATTCGCCGCCGAAGTCCAGGTCCATGGCGGCCGCGGGCCGGGGCTGGAAGGCCGCGCGATGACGCTCCAGCGTCTCGCCGGCAATTTCCGCCAGGCCGATGCCGCGAATCCGCGAGCTGGTCCCGGCAAGATACCGATCCACGACTTCGCGGTCCAAGCCGATGGCCTCGAAGAGCTGGGCGCCGCAGTAGCTGCGCAGGGTGGAAATCCCCATTTTGCTCATCGTCTTGAGGATGCCCTTCTTGACCGCGGCGATGTAGTTATCCGCAATCTGCACGGGCTCCATCTCAGCCGCGAGCTCGCCCTGCCGCTTCAACTCGTCCAGGGACTCGAACGCCAGGAAGGGGTTGACCCCGTTGGCCCCATAGCCGCACAGCAGGCAGAAATGCATCACCTCGCGGGGCTCGCCGCTTTCGACGATCAGGCCGGCCTCGTGGCGCAGACCCTTGTTGAGCATGGCATGGTGCACCGCCGCCACCGCCAGGAGCGACGGGATCGGCGCCTTGGTCTCGGAGACGTCGCGGTCGCTGATGATGACCAGCGAAGCCCCCTCGCGAACGACTTCTTCCGCCGCAGCGATCAGTTCATCCAAGCCGCTCTGCAGCGCCTCGCCCGGGCAGTCTGCGTTGGCGTCAAACAGCGCCGGCACCGTGGCCACGCGGAAGTCGCCCCGCCGGACGGCACGCAGCCGCTCCATGTCCTCGTTCGTCAGGATCGGGTGAGGCAGCTTGAGCTGGCGGCAATGCTGCGGCGTCTCGTCCAGCAGGTTCCTCTTCTTCCCGGTGAAAGTCATCAGGCTCATGACGAGGCCCTCGCGCAGCGGGTCGATGGCCGGGTTGGTCACCTGGGCGAAGAGCTGCTTAAAATAGTTGAACAGCAGCTTGGATCTCTCCGAGAGCACCGCCAGAGGCGTATCGTTGCCCATCGAGCCGACAGGCTCCTGGCCGTGGGCCGCCATCGGCGTCAGGATCATCTTGAGCTCCTCACGCGTGTAGCCGAAGGCCCGCATCCGTCGGGCAATCGTCAGCGGGTCACTCTTGACCAGCTTGGGCGCGTCGAAGAGCCCGCGCAGCTCGATCCGGTTCTCGTCCAGCCAGCGTCGGTAGGGCTTCTGGCGAACGATCTTGCTCTTGATTTCGTTGTCGGAGATGATCCGGCCCTCGGCGGTGTCGACGAGGAACATGCGTCCCGGCCGGAGGCGGCCCTTGACGCGGATCTTCTCGGGCGGGAACTCTACGACGCCCGCCTCGCTGCCGATGATCGCCAAGCCGTCGGTGGTCACCAGATAGCGGCACGGACGCAGGCCGTTGCGGTCCAGGACGCCGCCGATCAAGCGGCCGTCGGTGAAGACCATCGCCGCCGGGCCGTCCCAGGGCTCCATGATCGAGGAGTGATACTCGTAGAACGCACGCTTGTCGGTGCTGATGTGGTATTTGGTCCCGAACGCCTCCGGAATCATCATCATCATCGCGTGCGGCAGACCGCGTCCGCTCCGCACGAGCAACTCCAGGCCGTTGTCAAAGCAGGCGGAGTCGCTGCCGCCGGGCACGAGGACCGGAAACAGTTCCTGGATGTCGTCGCCGAAAAGGGCGCTGGCCATCTTCGGCTCGCGGGCCCGCATGTGGTTGCGATTGCCGCTGAGCGTATTGATCTCCCCGTTGTGGGCGATGCAGCGGAAGGGTTGGGCCAGTCGCCAGTTCGGGAAGGTGTTCGTGCTGTACCGTTGGTGCACAATGGCCAGGGCCGATTTGACCCGCTCATCCACGAGGTCCGGATAATAAGCGAAGAGCTGCCAGGCCATGAACATGCCCTTGTAGCAGACGGTCCGGCACGACAGGCTCGGCAGGTAGAAATCTCCGGCCGCTTCGCCGAACTGCCGGTCGACCAGCCGCTCGGCTCGTTTGCGAGCCTGAAACAGCCGCCGTTCGAATTCGTCCTGCTGGGTCCCCCTGCCATCGACGAAGATCTGCCGGATGACCGGCTCAGCCTCCAACGCCAGCTTGCCTAAGCAATCGCCGGCGGTCGGCACGTCACGCCAGCCCAAGACCTTCAGGCCGTAGTGGTCCAGCGACTCCTCCAGAATCCGCTCGCACTTGCCGCGCAGCTCTGCGTCCTTGGGTCCGAAAACCATCCCGACGCCGTAGCCCGGAGGCTCTGGCAATGAGAAGCCCCGTCCCTCACACTCGACGCTGAGGAACTCGTGCGGGATCTGGAACAGGATGCCCGCCCCGTCGCCGGTCGTCTCGTCGGAGCCGGCGGCCCCGCGATGCGTCAGGTTGATGAGGATCTGCTGGCCATATTCGAGAATGGAATGGTCCCGCGCGCCCGCGATGTTGACTACAGCCCCGATCCCGCAGGCATCGTGCTCGTTCTTCGTTTCGTACAGACCTTGATCGTGCAGTCTTGTCATTGGATTCCCCGAGACAGCCCATCCGCATGGCCCCATGACGCCACCGGTGAGGGTCTTCCATATCATACGGCATTACGACCCGGTTGGTAAGGCGGTTCCCGTAATACACACCATAAGTGATGCTAATAATAACATCACAATTACTAATCATGGATGAGCCTGGAACAAAGGGCTTGTCGCGAAGCATGACGCATGGTTCTTCCTTGCCTTCTCGCGAGTCTTCGCTATATCCTCATCCATCAATTGGAGGTTCGAATAGCCATGGCTTCAACGAGCATCCTGCACCTGCTCATGACGAAGAAGATCGACATCCCGACGACCATTGAACAGGTCGTTTCCGCTCCCGAGCAGATTCCCGAACTGGTTGCCGCGTTGCGGACGGAGAAACGCAGCCTGAAGTACGTGTATGAGAAGGTCCTGCGCCTGGTCAGCGAGCGCCGGCCGGAGTTGGTCTACCCGCATTTCGACGCTTTCGCCGCCTTGCTCGACCACGAGAACAGCTTCCTCAAATGGGGCGCGATCATGACGGTCGCCAACCTGACGGCGGTCGATGCCGAAAGCCGGTTTGAGGCCCTCTTCGACAGATATTACGCCCCCATCCCAGGTCCGACGATGGTCACAGCGTCGAACATCATCGGCAGTTCGCCCAAGATCGTCCAAGCGAAACCCCACCTCACGCAGCGCATCGTGACAGAGATCCTCAAGGTGGAGCAGGCCGAATACGAACATCACGGCAGCCCCTCCCCTGAATGCCGCAACGTGGTCCTCGGCCAGGCCATCGACGCCTTCGACCAGTTCTTCGAGCGGATCGACGACAAACCCGCGGTCCTCGGATTCGTGAGACGCCAACTCCAGAACACGCGAAAGCAGGTCGCCAAGAAAGCCGAGCGATTTCTCCGGACACACGACGCTGGCGTAAGTTGAGTCCCCATACTATGATGGCTGTCATTGGGCCCGGTTACGGGTGGCGACCCCTGCCGACAGCAGCCGGCAGCAGGTCACTCGGAAGAACTCGGCTCCGGGAAGTGCGGGCACATCAAGCCCGGGGAGGCTGTGACAATGTCGAATGCGATTACCAGGCGACGACTGATTGGCACGGGTGTGGCGGGGCTGGGGGCGTTGGTGCTGGGCCGAAAGGTCCAGGCAGCCCAGGGCAAGAGACACCCCAACGCGCTGATCATCACTGCGGACCAGCAGCGTGTCGATGCGATGAGCGCCGTGGGAAACCAATGGGTCAAGACACCCAACCTCGACGCGCTCGCGGCTAACGGCATCTATTTCACGAACTCCTACTGTCCGTATCCGCTGTGCAGTCCGTCACGGGCGGCCCTGCACACCAGCCGAATGCCGCATGAGATCGGCGTGGACCGCAACAACCTGCCGATCGATCCGAAGATACCCCTTTCCGGCCAAGTCTTCCGCGAGGCCGGTTACAACACGGGCTACGCCGGCAAGTGGCACTGCCCCGCGGTGTACCCCACCGAGGGCATCGCCGGCTTCGAGGTCCTGAACACCGCCACACGGCAGGGCAAACTCGCTCAGGCCGTGGATGAGGCGACGATGAACGCCGGTATCGAATTCATCCGGCGCAAACGCGAGAAGCCGTTCCTGGCCGTGGTGTCCTTCATCAATCCGCACGATATCTGCCTGCCGGCGGGGGGAACCAGCCCGATCCTGGACCAGGTGTGGAAACGGTACGAGCCGTCGGCCGGGGCCGAGTTGCCGCCGCTGCCGCCGAACTTCGCGGACACACAGGACCTGCCGGAAGGATTCAATCGCAGGCCCCGACACGACGCATGGGACGAGATGAATTGGCGAAGATACACCTACGCCTACTACCGCATGGTGGAGGACGTGGACCGGCAAATCGGCCTAGTGCTCCAGGCGCTGCGCGAGATCGGCCAGGAAGAGGACACTATCGTCATCTTCACGAGCGATCATGGCGAGGGCCTCGCCTCGCACCGTTGGACCGGCAAGATGATGTACTACGAAGAGGAAGCCGCGGTGCCGCTGATCGTGGCCTGGAAAGGCGTCACGCGAGCCGGCCGAATCGACCGCGACCACTTGGTCTCGGCGCTCGACGTGCTGCCCACAATCTGCGACTACGCGGGCGTCCAAGGCCCGGCCGTGATGCGAGGCCACAGCTTGCGGCCGATCATCGAGAACCCGCCCCAATCCGGCCACGAGTACGTCGTCTCGGAGATGGCCAATGGCCCCGCCCGAAGCTTCATGGTGCGAACGAAGAAGTACAAATACATGACATTCCCCGCCGCGGCGGGCCAGAGACAGGAGATGCTCTTCGACATGCAAGCCGATCCCGGCGAGATGAAGAACCTCGCCGGCCAGGCCTACCTCGCCGCCGAGGTGATGCGCCACCGCGCCCTGCTGGCCGACTGGAACCGGCTCACCGAGGAAGCCAGCCACCCCATCCAACCCGCCCCCAATCCGCAGAAGAACAAGGCCAAGGAGAAACAGAAACGACAGAAGAAATAGGCCATGAAGACATCCGTGGGTGAAGCCTGCCCACGAAAGAGTTGGAGCCGCAGGATGTTCGATATATCCTTCACTGGTGAGACAGTCGACGACGATGGGGTGACCTTGCACCTGGGTATCACGACGCTGGACGCGGTCGAAGAAGGGTTCAGCGCCTCAGTTTCCTTCTGGTCACAGTGTGAGTACCAGAGGCAGTGGCTTGAGGGCGCCAAGAGACTCCTCGCACCCGGTTCGTGCTCGGCCTTCGTTACGGACATGGACAATCCGGCGACGGCGTTCGCCATCCAATGGTGGCCCGCGTGGCGCGTCAATGACCTTATCATCCTTCACCGCCAGTTGCTGTTCATTGGGGCCAAGCTTGGCGAGGATGTGTACAATCCGTTGGCGGCCAGGTTCTCCCTGGAGAATCCCTATGCGGCGGTCGGAGACAGAGATTCGGGGCACACGGAGGAATGTCGCAGGACGGGCATTTGTCGCCACCCCAAAATCGGATCGCAAACCAAAGGCGAGTTCTGCTGCTCTGAGTGGTGCGTGGAATTGGGAGCTATGCGAGATTTCCTGGAACGTAGGACAAGGGACTGGACATAGGATCGCCGGCGCCTCGGAGTAGAACCACTTGGCGACAGATCTCCCTCCTTCTGTCGTGCTCTCTCACTCACACATTCTGGGCCATGCAGAGCAGGGGCGCAGCAGTTCATGGCGTCGTATCCGTGAACTCCTGGATGATCTTCAGCGTTTCGCCGATGTCTTCCATATCGAAGATGCGCGGGCGGGCTTCGCGGCCGTTGGGGGAGTGCAGGACCATCATCAGTCTACCGTCGAAGGTGGTGAAGAGCATGCCGTGGCCGCCGTCGTTCGCATAAAGGGCCTCGCCCCGGCCTCAGTGGCCTCAGAAGTCTGGATCTCGCGTGCTTTTCCGCCACCCTGTGGTAGAATATCGGTATGCGAACCGTATATCTTGAGACATCTGTTGTCAGCTACCTCGCCAGCAGGCCAAGCCATGATTTGTTGATCGCGGCGTGTCAGCGGTCAACGCGCGATTGGTGGGAAACGTGCAGGTCTCTATTCAGTCTTCATATCTCGGAACTGGTCGTTGCCGAGGCCAGGCGGGGAGACTGTGAAACGGCCGGGAAACGCCTGGATTACCTTCGGGGTATCCCCGAACTGCACGTCACGCCAGAGAGCAGAGACGTGGCAAAGGCCTTGGTGGAACAGGGCGCCTTACCCCAGAAGGCCCAGACCGACGCCCTCCACATTGCCGTTGCCGCCGTTCACCACATGGATCTTCTGCTGACCTGGAATTGCCGTCATATTGACAACCCGGTGACTAAGCCCATCGTTCGTTCCGTATGTGCTGTCATCGGATTCCCTTGCCCGGAGATTTGTACGCCGATTCAACTTCTGGAGGCGATTGTCGATGAGGAAGAACGAGATTCTTGAAGAGGTCTGGCGGAACCGGGATGAGTTCGCCAGAGAGCATAACTATGATCTTGACGCCATGGTGGCCGCCTTGCAGGAGATGGAGAAGCATCCCCTCACCAAGGTCGTCGACCGGCGCCGGAAGAAGCCGGAGAAAAGGACAAAGAAGCGGAAGCAGTGATCTATGGTGTCGCGCCCGTGAACTCCTGGATGATCTTCAGCGTTTCGCCGGTGTCTTCCATATCGAAGATGCGCGGGCGGGCTTCGCGGCCGTTGGGGGAGTGCAGGACCATCATCAGTCTACCGTCGAAGGTGGTGAAGAGCATGCCGTGGCCGCCGTCGTTCGAATACAACGGCTCGGCCTGCTGCGTCCAGGGGCCCACCAACTTGCCCGAGGGGGAGATCGCGATCCCCTCGGTGTAGCCGCCTGGGCTGAAGCTGGCCCAGATCATGTAGAGCTTGCCCGTCTTGCCCTTGTAGAGATACGGGCCATCCGTGACGTTGCTGCCACGGGCTTTGTCCATCCGGCTCCACGGGGCCTCGGCCGCATAGAACAGCTTGGTCGGCTCGCCGACGATCTCCGACAGGTCGTCTTTGAGCCGCACGCACTCCACCGACCCGTTGACGATCTGGACCCACTCGTGGCAGAAGACCATGTAGGGCACGCCGTCCTCGACCCAGAGCGTACCGTCAAGCGTCATCATGTCCGGCGGCAGTGTCGAACGGTTCTGGAACGGCTGGAACGGGCCCATCGGTGAATCGCCGACCAGGACTTGCGAGCCGCGCGTCACGCGGGGCAGCCAGTTGCGCCATTGCTCGGAGAGGCGGTTGCGGGTATCGAACGTCAGGAACAGATAGTACTTGTCCCGGTACTTGTGCATCTCCGGCGCCCAGATGCTGATTACGCGGATGTCGCCCCAGATGTCCTCCGGGGTCTGGAACACCGTTTTGGGCCCCCGCCAGGTTCTGAGGTCCTTGCTCGTGTACACCCGCACGCTGTTCCAGCCCGAGCCAACCATATAGTAAGTCTGTGTGGTGGGGTCCGGCATGATGCACACATCCCGCATCCGGATCTCCGACAGAGGCGTGATTTCGTTGGAGTCCTGGGGTATTCCACGCGGCTGTGCCCACGCCGGCATGGTTGTACCCAGGGCCATAATCAGGCTCACTCGTAGCGTGCTCATCATTGCTCCTGTCCGCAGCCTTGTGGACGTTGACCATGTCACCGCCCCATCGTAGCGGCTCGCAGCCTCGTTGGCAAGAAGGCCGGCCCCCGCGTCAGAATCGCCTTTGCACCGGCCGGGCGGGTGGGTATAATGACGGGGGTCCCGTTGGAGACGGCGCACCGGTCGTGCGCATCCACCGGATTGCAGCGGAGATTGATATGACGCAGGAGTACTCCCCGTCGGCGAAAGTGTACCCGACCGAGAACCTCGGCAAGTACAGCATCCTTGACATGCTGAAATACTTCGAGGAGCATGGGGCCATGCGGGTCTCGGACCTGCACATCAAGGTCAACGCCCCACCCGCCTACCGCATCGACGGGGACCTGGTCAAGCTCAAGGGGCCCAGCGTCACCGCGGAGGTGGCCAAGCAGCTCATTTTCCCCCTGCTCAAGGAGCACAGCCTCAAGAAGCTCCAGACCGAGCATAGTGTGGACTGCTCCTACCGGATCGGCTCGCTGCAGTTTCGCATCAACATCTTCCTGGAAAACGACGGCATCGCGGCCGCCATCCGGGCACTGTCGCTCGATGTGCCACCCATCGAGGACATCGGCTTCCCAAACGACGTCTGGAAAGACGTCATCGCCCTCAAGGCGGGACTGGTCCTGTTGACCGGCATCACCGGCGCCGGCAAGTCCACGACGATCGCCTCGCTCATCGGCCGCGTCAGCGAAAAGACCGCGTGCCGGATCATCACGGTCGAGGATCCCATCGAGTACATCCTGCCGCAGAAGTACTCGATGATCTCCCAGCGGGAGGTCGGACGCGATGTCAAGAGCTTCCACGAAGGGCTCAAGGAAATGATGCGGGAGGACCCGGACGTCATCTTCGTCGGCGAGATGCGTGACGCCGAGACAATCGCCATGACCCTCATGGCCGCCGAGACCGGGCACCTCGTCTTCTCCACTCTGCACACCCGCGACGTGACGGGATCGGTAACCCGGATTCTCGACTACTTCCCGGAGGGCCGCCAGGCGGAGGTCCGAAATCAGCTCTCGCTGGGTCTGGCCTACGTCATCAGTCAGAAGCTCATTCCCCGCAAGGACGGACAGGGCCGGCTCGTGGCCATGGAGATCCTCAACAACAACTATGCGGTCGCCAACCTCATCCGCACCGGCAAGATCGAGCAGCTCTACTCCTTGCTGCAAACCCGCACGCGGAACAAACCCGACGAGAAGATGATCACGCTGGAGAAACACATGGCCAGCCTGGTCAAACAGGAGAAGATCGACCTGCTCGAAGCCCAGAAGTGGGCGAACGATATGAAGGCCTTCGTAGACTGCATGCAGCGGGACTAACGGAACGGCCATGACGATCGAGTTCAACTGCCCTAAGTGTGGCGCGTTGATCGCCTTCGACAACAAGCACGCCGGCAAACAGGCCAAGTGCCTCACTTGCGGGCAGAAGTTCCTCATCCCGGCGGAGAGTTTTCAGAAGGCCAAGAAGGTCGAGCCGGAACCCGAACCGAAGGAAGACCCTATCCCCGGTTTCTATCACGCGGTCTTCCTCGATAGCTGGAAGGTGTTCTTCAACTCGAAGAACACGACCGCGCTGGTGTTCGTGGCGGCGGTCGTATGCTTCCGGTTCTTCCTGGCCCAGGCCTGCTGTCTCAACCACATCGCGAACTTCGTCATCTGGGGCTGGCTGTGCGGATTCTACCTGAACGTGATCTCCCACACCGCCATCGACGACGACGAGCTCCCCGAGATCGACATCGGCACCTCGATCACCTTCCTGCTCTACATCCTGGGTCCGTTCTTCATGTTCTTCTTCACGTTGCTCCTCGTCGAATTCCCGTTCATCCTCGGCATGGCGCTGACGCAGGACAGCGGCGTGACCCTTGAGAACCTCTGGTCGGGCACGACCCTCATCCACCGGCTCCTGCAGACCCTCCTGCTCGGCGGCCTATTCCTTTTTCCCGCCGCGATCCTGACGACCGCCGTGGGAGGAGCGTTCTCGATGTTGCGCCCCGATTACCTTCTCGCTCCCCTGCCGCGTGCCTTCCTCCCCTACCTGACCACGGTCGCTCTCCTGGCCGCCGCCTGCATCATGGAGATGCACACCACGCAGTCCACCGGCGCCGAGCCCAAGATCGCTGCGACTCACTTGGCCATGAACCTCCTCGTGCAGGTCGTCGCGATCATCGCGATGCGCTCCATCGGCCTGTTCTACCGCCACTACGGCTGCTACTTCAAATGGTAACGCACGGCAACCAGACATACCTGAGAGAGCTTGAGGAGGCGCTCCGGCAGCGAAATGACCGAGTCCGGGGTGTTTCTACCGCCGAATTCTAATCCTATGTGCTTCCACCAGGAACAACTGTCCCTCGTAGTTGGACATTCCCAAGTGAGTCGTGAGATAGGCATTGAGCCGCTGCATCAACAAAGGAATGACCTCTGGATGGTTCCGGATTTGGAGAGCGATGATCCCTTTGTACCGCGACGGCGGATACGTCGTGATGTCAGCAAAATCGCCGTTCAGTGAAACCAGGATAGCATCCATCTCTTGAGCCTTGGCGATAACGATGGCATCATCGGCGTTGTTCGGAATATACTCTCTCAGGATGAGCACATCGTGCCCTGCATCCCGCAAGGTATCGATAACTGACACGGGGACACACTGGTCTACGAAGAATCTCAAGCCCATCAAACGACCGCTTCAAACTCGGCCAATTCACGCGCAAAATCCAGGCAGGCCACGATCTGCTCACGGTTGAGATCCGGAAACTCCGCGATGATGTGCTCCGGACTATAGCCCGCCGCCAGATAGCCAAGAACCAGACTCACGGGAATCCTGGTCCCTTTGACTCGCGGCTTGCCCCGGAGAATATTCGGATCGCTCTCAATATGGTCTTTCCACGTCACGTTCATTCTTCCATTCTACCAGGACGGCAAATGCCTGTCAATCGTCGGCCCGGCGGCACTGAGGCTGTCCCGGATTCCGACATGACTGTTCGAGCAGCCTCAACTCCTTTCTATACGCGTCAGCAAGATCAGTGTGCCACCGCACAAGGATGTCTGCCATTGCGTATACGTCAAAGACACGATCAATCCCAAGACCAACAAGCCCCTTGCGGAAATTGTCAGGCAGGTCTTCCGTAGCGCCCAAGAGCCGAATGATGCGGATGGTCTCTCGGCTATCCTTACGTGATTCCTCGTCCCATTTCGCCGCCCACTGCTCGCGGTGTTTGTAGTAGTTGGCAAACGCATTGATCACCTCGACGTGAGTCAAGCACGTGCCAAGTATAGCTGCACTGTGGGCCTTGAGCAATGCTGATCTCGTCCCTTTGGTCGTCGTCAGGCAGTGCCCATCATGTTCGAGACGCTTGTGAAGCCATTGTATGCGTGAGACCACGTGAGTGATGTAGCTCTGACCTGCCACAAAGGCGCAGCCAAGGAGATCCTCAATCACCATGTTCTCTTCAGCGTGCACCTCAGCGATATACTCGCCGTCATCACTCCTCTGGGCATCAATGATCCGCTGTTCGGCAGACATCGCGGCTTTGCCAAGCGTGCGGAGGACAGTCGTCAATGTGTCGCTATCATCGTGACCGATGCACCTGAAGTAGAAGGCACACCGACTTGACTTCCCACGTTGCCTGCGAACTGGATTCGTGTCGTCATCACGATTCATTCGTGTCCTCTCAGAAATTCCCCATCCCCCAGCAACAACGCTGCCCGCCGGTCTTGCCGGAAATCATGCCCCGAAAACCCGCAGTAGACTTTTCTGGTAGTCTCACTGAGAGCACGATGCTACCTAAGACCATCTAACAGACGCTGCAGGAGTTCCATGGGCATGCCTACGACGTTGGTGAAGCTGCCTTCGATCCGTTCGACGAAGGCGTCACCGACCTCCTGGATGGCGTACGCGCCCGCTTTGCCTTCCCAGGCGCCCCCGGCGACGTGTTCGGCGATCTGCGATTCCGTGAGTCTGCGTGGGTGAACAGTGGTGACCTCGGACCGGACGATTTCGATCCCGTCGCGAAGACGAATCAGCGCCAGGCCGGTGATGACTTGGTGGGGTTTGCTGAAGAGCTTGCGGGTGATTCGCTCAGCCTCCCGAGCGTCGCTGGCCTTGCCCACAACCTCGCCATCGAGGTCGCACAGGGTGTCGGCCCCGATGACCAGCGCATCGGGAAAGTCCGGAGCGACGCTGCGGGCCTTGGCCAGCGCCAGTTCCTCGGCATACCCTCGTGTGGTCGCCGCCGTGCGCGGGAAGGTGGATTCGTCAAGGTTGGGGGCGACGACGCGGAACGTGTAGCCGGCCTCTGTGAGGAGTTGCCTGCGCCGGGGAGAAGTTGAGGCCAGGATCATCTGCATAGGCTACCTTGCCGCGAATTGATCGGTCTCCGCGACCCGCATGACCGACAGGCCGCTGCTGATCCGATGACAGAAGGCCAAGTACTCCCGTTCGAGCTGGTCCAGATCGCTGCCGACGTACTGCTCGAAAAGCTGTCGCCCGACCACACGATTCCACGGGATGGTCCGCGGGAGATTGCGGTCCTCGGCGGTCGCCCCGGTGGACGCATCCAGAGGCCAGTAGCCCATCAAGCCATCCTGGAGCAACCTGCGATAGGAGGCCATGCGTTGGCCGTGGCTCACTTCGCGCAGAAAACGGACGAGAGCGTAGGACTGGCTGTAGAACGCCATGACCGCTTCGGCCTGGTCGGTGGCGAGCACTTCGCCCGGACTGGTTGCGATCAGATCCTGCAGGGAGATCTGCTTTGCCTTGCCGAGGGTCTCCTGGAGGGCGCCGAGTCGTTGAATGTTCGTGGCTGGGTCGAAGTGGAATAGACCCTGCTCGTATACGCTGGCTTCGAAGAGCATGGCCACGCCCTCGTCCAGCCAGCTCGGCAGGCGGTACTTGAAGTGCCGGCTGTTGAACTGGTGCCAGCCTTCGTGGCCGATGGCCGCCAGTGTCCTCCGGGGGCCGATGTCGTACACCACGCAGACGCCGTTGAGGTAGTAGGCGCCTGTCTTGATCTTGCAGAACAGGGGCGCCTGATCGCCGGCAAAATCGTGGGTGAACACCTCCCACTGCCGGCGGTCGGCGAACAGGTAGACCCTGAGCTTGCTCGAGGTTCCGATGGGTTCGGCCAACTGGTCGTTGTAGCCGCGGTAGGCCGACTCGACAAAGCCGGGGATCATCCGCAATAGGAGCGGCTGGCGGACAGTGGTGAAGACCTCGTAATGAGCAGTGGTGAGCCGCAATCCCGGGCCGAACTCGTCGTTCCACGATTCCGCCGCAACCAGGGCCGGCAGTCGTTCGCTCCGCAGGCGGTCCAGGGCCAGGGTCATATCCTGTCCCGGTTCGGCCAAGCCGGCCGCAGGCGCACGGGGACTGTACGAGGGGGAGCACCCCACGACCGATAACAGCGTTGTCATTGTCAGAAACACCAGCTTCCGAGCCATGCGCCCTCCTCCATGCTCCAATACGTCGAGGCCACGGTTCACCAAAGTATAGCAAATCGGGGGCCACGAGGGGATGGCTTTCTTGAGCCATACGGACAACGTTCGAGAGAGCGTGTGAGAAACGGCCGGTGCCGCGAGAGACGGCTTCCCACACCTTCTCAGGCGCTGTCGGACGGGGCGCCGAACACCTGGGCCGTGTACAGGTAGACCTCAGTCTGGGGATCCTCCCAGGCATCCGCGGGAAGACCGGCTTTGTGGGAACAGCAGTACGACAGGAATTGTTCTCTGGTCCAGCCGGTCTCGGTCGCCACTTGGGGCAGGAAGCATCCTGAGGCGTATCCCCGTTTGACGTAGACACCATCTACGCCGAGACGCAGGCTCAGTGGGTCATCCGTCCGCCGCAGCGGCGAGAGCACCGAAATCTCGATATCCAGGTCGTTCAGCTCTCGCGCCAAGAGCGGGTGGCCGAAGAAGCGCGGATCCTTGCTGGCCGAGGCGTCTGCCATCTCCGCCACCAGTTCGACGAGAGGACGATCCGAGACGAACTGGCCAATGCACCCTCGGAGCTTGCCTCGGACCTTCAATGTGACGAAACACCCACAGGGCGCGTTCAGAGCGGGATCGTCGGACGGCAGCACGGGCCGTGGCGTACCGCAGACCACCGCACTAACGGTGTCGCGGGCAATCCGAAGCAACGTATGCTTCTGCGCGTCGTTCAGTGCATCCATTTGATCACGAGGAACCCCCCGATCAGAAGAGCAACGAAGGCCAGGGAGAACCAGTTGAAGTACTTCTCGATGACCGGCCGGATCGCCTCGCCTTTCCAGCCCATCAGGCCGGCTACCATGAAGAACCGGGCCGACCGGCTCAACACTGACGCCACGATGAAACCCGCAAAGTTGATGCGGGCTATGCCCGCGGAGATCGTGCAGACCTTATAGGGCAGCGGCGTGAATCCGCAAGTGAAGACCACCCAGAAATCGTACTTGTCGTACCAGCCCTGGAACTTGGCAAAATTCTCCGGCGTCAGCCCGATGGGTCCGAGATGGGCGAAGACCCAGGCGCCAATCGCGTCCCATAGAAAGACGCCAATACCGTAGCCGAGAATCCCCCCCAGAATCGAGGCGAGGGAGCAGGCCAGAGCGAACCGCAGCCACCTTCGCGGCGAGCCCAGGGCCAGTGGCGCCAGCAAGACGTCCGGCGGAACGGGAAAGAAGCTCGATTCCGCGAAGCTCAGCAGAAACAGAGCCGTCACCCCGTGGGGGGTATCCGCAAAATGGATGACCCAGTCGTACAGTCGTCTGTGCCAGTGCCACCA
>Ga0209163_1002179_pt1 | contig 17232 bp, 15 predicted proteins | sample MTBAKSrepl2MetaG_FD_187457 | JGI IMG/M metagenome (GOLD analysis project Ga0209163, IMG submission 187457) | Enrichment culture microbial communities om Arthur Kill intertidal strait, New Jersey, USA, that are MTBE-degrading - MTBE-AKS2 (Arthur... | ecosystem: Environmental > Aquatic > Marine >...
CGTTCTCGATGGAACAGACGATGACCACGTTGTCCAGCCGGTCCCGCATGACCTCCAGCTCGAACTCCTTCCACCCGATGATGCTCTCCTCCAGCATCACCTCGTGGATCATGCTCAAATCCAGTCCCTGGGCCGCGATGGTTTCCAAATCTTCCCGGTTGTAAGCCACCCCCCCGCCGGTCCCGCCCAAAGTGAAACTGGGCCGGACAATCAACGGATAACCGATCTCGGCGGCGATCCGCAGACCGTCCTCCACCGACCGGGCGATGCCGCTGGCCGGAACCCGCAGGCCGATCTTCTTCATGGCCTCCCGGAAAAGCTCCCGGTCTTCCGCCTTCTTGATCACCTCCAATTTTGCCCCGATCATCTCCACCCCGAACCGTTCCAAAACCCCCTGCTCGGCCAAGGCCACCGCCGTGTTCAATCCGGTCTGCCCCCCCAGGGTGGGCAAAAGGGCGTCGGGCCGTTCTCTTTCGATGATCTGAGCCACGATCTCGGGAAGAATCGGCTCGATGTAAGTCTTGTCCGCCACCTCAGGGTCGGTCATGATGGTGGCCGGGTTCGAGTTGACTAAAATTACCTCGTAACCCTCGTCCTTGAGGGCCTTGCAGGCCTGGGTTCCGGAATAGTCGAACTCGCAGGCCTGCCCGATCACGATCGGTCCCGAGCCGATGATGAGCAGTTTTTTGATGTCCGTCCGTTTGGGCATGGTCCCGTTTTCTCAGCTAACCGGCCATCAGGGCGGCGAAACGCCGGAAAAGATAAGCGGCGTCATGGGGCCCCGGGCTGGCCTCCGGATGATATTGCACCGAAAAAAAGCCCCGGCCCTCGTCGGACATGCCTTCCAGGGTCCCGTCGTTTAAATTGACGTGGGTCAGCCGCACCCCCTGGCCGGCCAAACTCTCGATGTCCACGCAGTACCCGTGGTTCTGGCTGGTGATCTCGATCTTGCCCGTGCCCAGGTCCTTGACCGGCTGGTTGGCCCCCCGGTGGCCGAACTTGAGCTTGAAGGTCCGGCCGCCCAGGGCCAGACCCAGGAGCTGGTGGCCCAGGCAGATGCCGAAAATAGGCAGCCGGCCCAAAAGCGGACGGATGTTTTCATAAGCGTAAGTCACCGCCGCCGGATCGCCGGGACCGTTGGACAAAAAAAGACCGTCCGGGCGGTAAGACAGAACTTCCTCCGGCGAAGTAATCGCCGGCAGAACCAGAACTTCGGCCCCGTTTCGGGACAACTTCCTAAGAATATTGAACTTTATTCCATAATCCAAGGCCGCCACCCGCAGACGGTCCTTAGTCCGCCGCCAGTCCTCGATGGCCGCCGGATCACTCTCCGGCTTCCCTCCCGCCGAGTCGGGCTTCCAGACATAAGGCCGGCGGCAGGTCACGCCCTGGACCAGGTCCCGGCCGTTCAACCCGGGCTTGGACCTGGCCTTGGCCGTCAATGAATCCGGGTCCGGGTCCTCGGTGGACATGACCCCCATCATGGCCCCCCGCTCCCTTAAATGTCTGGTCAAGGACCTGGTGTCCAGACCGGTCAGACCCAAAACACCCGCCGATCTTAAATATTCGCTCAATGACCCCTGGGACCGCCAATTGCTCGGCCGGGGATGGTATGCCCGGACGATGAAACCCTCGACCTGAATGCGCTCGGATTCCACGTCCTGGTCATTGACCCCGTAATTGCCGATATGAGGATAGGTCATGACCACGATCTGGCCGGCGTAGGACGGATCGGTCAGGACTTCCTGATATCCGGTCATCGACGTGTTGAAAACGATCTCCCCCCAGGTCTCCCCCGGCCCGGTGAAAGAATAACCCCGGAAGATTCTGCCGTCCTCCAGGGCCAAAATCGCTTTTAAAAGTTCCAAGTCAGGTCCTTACAATAAAAATTAAAATCCTTATTTTAATATCAGGTCCCCCTGTTTTTGTCCATAGACAAGGCCCAGGGCCAGTTCGGCCAAACGGTCGGCCGCCCCCTCATGGGCCTCCAGGGCCCGCCGTCCGGCTTGGCCCCGGACCCGGGCCTCCTCCGGATCGGACAGCAACTCCCTGGCCTTTCGATAAAGCTCGTACACGTTCCGCACGGTCTGGCCGGCCCCGACCCTTTCAAGGACCGCCCGGGCGTCCTCAAAGTCTTCCATGGACGCACCATACAGCATCGGCTTGGCCCAGACCGCCGGCTCGAAAGGATTCTGCCCGCCCAACGGGACCAGGCTGGCCCCGCAAAAGGCCACATCGGCCAAACCGTACAGATAAAACAACTCACCCATCACGTCGATCACCGTGACCAATGGCGCCGAGCCGCCCCGCCGCCGGCTTCGCCTGACCACGCTCAAGCCCCTGGCCCGCACCAGGGCCTCCACTTCTCCGGCCCGGTCAATATGCCTCGGCGCGATAATCAAATGCAGCTCGGGAAACTCCCTTAAAAGCCCTTCAAAGGCTTCAACAATCAAAAGCTCTTCCCCGGAACGGGTCGATCCGGCCGCCAGGATGCGCCTCTCCGGACCCAAGCCCAGCTCTTCCCTCAGTCGGGCCGCCCGGGGCCGGTCCTCCCGGCCTAGGAGATGGTCATATTTGACGTTGCCCACCAGCCGGACCTTGGCCGGATCAGCTCCCAGGCCCAAAACCCGCTCCCGGTCTCCCACCCCGATCATGGCCAGCAAATCCAAGTAGTCGAGAACGGCCCGGAACAGAAACCGAAACCGTCGGTACCGCGGCCAGGACCGCTCCGAAATCCGGCCGTTGGCCAGCATGGTCTTGACCCCGCGCTTCGAGGCCGCCCGGAGGAAATTGGGCCAAAGTTCCGTTTCCATCAGGATGACCAGGTCCGGCCTCAGACGGGCCAGAGCCCGCCCCGGACTGCCTATAATATCAAGCGGAAAAGTAAACACGGGCATATCGGCGGGCAGAACCCGGCGGGCCTCTTCCCGGCCCGTGGCCGTGGTCGTGCTCAGCCAGACGGTCAGACCCTCGGGGGCCTTCCGCCTCAAGGCGGCGATCAAGGCCTCGGCCGCCCGGACCTCGCCCACGCTGACCGCATGGACCCAAACCCGCCGCCCCCCGACGGTCCTCAACCGGGAGGGCAGCCCCAGTCTCTCCCGCCACTGGCCCCGCAAACGGCCCCTGGCCGCGGCCAGGGCCAAGACCGGCAGGCCGGCCAGCAGCGCCAGGGTGTTATAAAAACAGTATCCCGGAGACATTAAAACCCTTCATTCACCGGCGACCGAACCTAAATATAACACATTAGATTTATTAGGTATTAATCGGAGCGTCAAAATGGCCTTTAAAGGCGGGCGACACGGACCTGATAAAATGCTGCGGTTGTTCTAATAAATTAAAAATAAAAACCCTCGGCCAATCAATTACATCTACCCCCGCGGGCCGAATCCTGTCCTTGAAAACGTTTGCCCTGCATGGACCCCTTCGGTGGAGAACTGACTTGTTCAATGATGAGTTGGCAGATGGATATTCCCGGCCGGAGTCGAAGGATAAAAGGGCCGGCGTTAAAAATTTCTAAAGTGATTTTTCCTTTGAATCCGGCATGGATCGTGGGTGCGGTCATATGGATTTGCAGTCCTAATCTGGCCAAACTGCTGCGTCCTTCAATCCTGGCCGCCGGGCAACAGGCCGGGTCTTCGTTTCCAACTGTTTCCATGGTTGTTGAAAGGATGAACTGTTTGGGTTTTAGAACGATGGATTCATCGGCGTCTCTGCTTACGCCTTTTAAAAATTCTCCAGCTAACTTTGTAAAATTATATGAATTTAAGTCAACACTAACTCCAGCGTGACCAAATGCTTCCTCGACCTTTTTAAAATCCCACTCCCTAAATTCATCGCTCAAATGAAGATTCACCGAGGTGGTGTCGTAATCTTCCGGGCGAGGCGGCGGGTCTATAAAAAATTGTCCGCCTTCGATGGCCCTCATGATGTCTTTGTCGCATAAGATCATGGTTTCTCAAGCTTCCTGACCGGCCACCTCACCGGCGTTCAGCCAAAACCTCGTGGCGCTGTAATCAGCCGATTCACCCGAAGTTATGGAAACAAGATATTTCTCGTTTTCCTGATCGAGGACCATGGCTTCAACGTATCCGGACGATGGCAGTGCTGTTTTGTCCGCGTCAGGCGAAAAAAAAGATTTGTCTACAAAAAACCGGCGAATCCCTGTGTCGGTTTTTACCGTGATCAAGAATTCGTCGTTGAATAACCCTCGATCAGCCTCACAACGAACCCTTATCCTATTGACTGTATTCATGGCGGCACCTCATTTTTACCTAATATAGTCTTAATAACACACATCCAGGTTCGTGCAAATAACTTTGCCCTCATTACGGAGGGACAAACTTGCTTTGGGCGGCGATCCTTTTAATTCGATGTATGCTTCCCGGACACAGGGATGGCCTCTGATCCAAGACAAGACTTGTTAAAGTGTCTGAACTTATATAGACTAATAAAGAAGAGTCAAGGCCAAATCAGACTTGGCCGCGCCCGAAGTCGGTGACGAAAATCCGGGTGCCCCGAAAAACGAAGGCGGCCTTTATGAAACTTGTTCTTGTGGGCACGGTCCACCGCGACCAGGCTGGTAAAACCCGTCTTTTAAAGAAACTTGAAGCCCTCAGGCCCGCAGCCCTCAGCCTTGAAGTCAGCCCGGCCTCGATTGAACTCCGTCAAAAATGGGGGCCTAAATGGCGGAAAACCTTCCGGGATCGGTTGGCCAAACTCAGTTACGAAACCGGCCTGAGCCCGAAAAACTTGATGAACCGCGCCAAAATAAGAGGCGTCTTCGAATATTTGCGCCTCCCCTATGAATACCGGGCCGCCATGGCTTACGCCGCCGCTCAAAATTGCCCCGTCTTCCTGTTGGATGAATCAGATATTGCGGAGGCCTATCTGAAAAGGGTTGAATCGGAAATCTTGACCGAAAAAAACATGGCCCTCCTTCTCGAAGCCGATCCGGACCTCACCCTGAAAGAAGAAGTCGCCGCCGAATACACGCGAGCCCTAAACCAGGCTTTCAGACCAAAACCCTGGAACGACGCGCGTGTTTCTCAGCCCGAGGCCTGGGCCAAACGCGAAGCCCGTCTTTCTCAAAAAATTCGCCTGCTTCATCAGGGTCTCACCCGCTGGGCCGGCCGGGAAACAACCGGTCACGAATTTGTCCGCAGCCTGATTGTCGCCCCGGAAGCCGTGGCCTTCGTCCCCGAGACCATCTCCTTTCCGGTCGAAACCCTTCATGTCTATATCGGCGGCTGGGAACATCTGGTGGAAGACGAGAACCGGAACGCCCTGTTCTCCCAACTCCAGGACCTAACCCCGGAAAAAACCCTCTGCCTTGATCCGGGGCCGGAAACGGAAACAAAAATTTGAAGATAAAACAAGACGATTTAAGAAGTTAAAGCAAACCCTTCTAAATAACCCTGATCGCTTTCCCGCTTCAAAGACCTCTTCCGCCCTTCTAGAAAATCAGCCAGGTCCCGGCAGTCTTCCTTGTCCGGACATCGGGCCTGACAGACTCGAACGTCCATCCGCGGCCGGCTGCCCTTTTTAGTGCAATAAATATAATCAGCCAAAGACATTTCCTTTCATATAAATCTAAATTAAATATAATTATAACAATTTTTAAGGAAATGTCAACCGGATTCTTTACCGCTGAAGAGCAGACAGGCCGCGGCCAGAACGGTCGCCCACTTCCCTTCCTGACCCTCGGCCGCCTGAGTGATGTTGGTGGTCTGGATCACCTGCCCGCTGAGTTCCCAAAGTTTGCGTTTCTCGTTCCAACCTTGGCCCGGATCGAAAGGAAGCCCCAGCTTGGTGGCCAGCATCTCCGCGGCCAGACTTTCAGCATAGTCGCCGGCCTTCTTCTCGTCCTCGCCAAATGAATGGTGTTCACTTAAATAACCATAAGTCGACCGGTCGGGCGGCAGGGCCAGCCCGATGCTGGCCGCGATGTGGCGGCCGGCCTCGTCCGTCTCCTGTCTGGCCATCACACAGTAAAGAATCTGACCGGGTTGGAGAAACCGCCGGCCTTCTTCCCTGGTGACCAGCCGGGCGTTGGGCGGAAAAATGCTCGAGACCTCGACGATGTTCTGGGCCTGAATGCCGGCGTCCCGCAGGGCCAGCTCGAAGCTGGTCAATTTTTCCCGATGAACGCCGACCCCTCTAGTCAAAAAGACCAGGTCCGGGGTCATGCCCGCGCTTTTCCCCAGAAAGTCAAACCAATCTGTCCTCCGTTGTTCTCCGGCCCCATCGGTAAACTCAAAACGGTCAAGCCCAGGCCACCAGGCCCATGACAAAACGGTTTTCCAGCTTCTTCAGACTCGGCGTGACCCGGACGGTCAACCCCGTCCGTCCGGTCTGCCGGCAGGGAACCCGGCCTCGAAACTCGAACTGTCCGTCCGACGAACCCGCCGGTTCTAAAATTACCGTCTCCCGTTCGACGAAATCACCGTTCGGATCGAGACGACCGTAATAGGCTTCCACAGTCACGTCCGCCGGCGACAGGGGACCCAAACCCAAACGGGCCGAAACCTCGATGGATTCCCCCACCGGAACTTCCTGGGCCTGAGAAGCCGTAACGCCGACCACCGAAATTTCCTGCCAGCCGGTCATCAGTTTCTGCCGCCACAAGGCCAACTCCTTGGCCCCGGCCATTCCCTCACGGGTGAGCTGGAGAAACCGTTTGGAGCAGGGCAGATAGAAACGCTCGGCATACTCCTGCACCATCCGGTGGGCATTGAAAATCGGCACCAGACGACTCAAACCGGCCCGCATCTTCTCCACCCAGGCCCGCGGGATGTTATCCGGACCCCGCTGGTAGAAAAGCGGGATGATCTCTTTTTCCAAAAGGTTAAGCAGGTCCCGGCCTTCGATCTCGTCCTGGACATGATGGTCCGTATAAACCTCGCCGTGCCCGATGGCCCACCCGAAATCAGGGTGATAGCCCTCGTCCCACCAGCCGTCCAGAACGCTCAGGTTGAGACAGCCGTTGGCCAAGGCCTTCATGCCGCTGGTCCCGCAGGCCTCCAAGGGCCGGCGAGGCGTGTTGACCCACAAATCGCACCCGCTTACCAGCATCTGGGCCGTGTGAATGTTGTAGTCCTCCAGAAAAACCACCTTGCGCCTGAACCGCTCCTGACGGGCCAAGTGGATGATATATTTGATGAACTCCTTGCCTTCGTTGTCCTGGGGGTGGGCCTTGCCGGCCACGACGATCTGCACCGGACGATGGGGATCGTTCAAAATGCGGTCCAGACGGTCCGAGTCCTGAAAAAGCAAGGTGGCCCGCTTATACGTGGCGAAACGACGGGCAAAGCCGATGGTCAAGGCATCGGGGTCCAATACCTCGCTGGCCGCCTGAAGCTCACCGGACGAAGCCCCCCGCTGTTTGAGCTGCCGGTTCAACCGCTGGCGGGTGAAACCCACCAGTTGCTCCCGGCAGCGAATATGGGCCCGCCATATTTCCGTGCTCGGTATCTGTTCCGCCTGCTCCCACACCCGCTGGTTGTCCGGGTCCTCAGTCCAGTTCGGACTGAGGTACCGGTCAAATAAATAGGAAAGCTCCCGCGAAATCCAGCTCGGCACGTGGATGCCGTTGGTGACGTGGGTGATCGGCACGTCCTCCACCGGATGACGAGCCCAAACCTGCTGCCACATGGCCCGGGAAACCTGGCCGTGAAGACGGCTGACCCCGTTGACGTAAGCCGAAAGCCGCAAGGCCAGGGGCGTCATCCCGAAGGGCTCGTTCTCATCCCGCGGGTTGACCCGGCCGTACCCCACTAACACCTTGAAGTTGATGCCTAATTCCTTGGTGTAGTCCTCGAAATAAGCCCGGATCAGTCCCGGATCAAAAACGTCGTTTCCCGCCGGCACCGGCGTGTGGGTGGTGAAAACCGTGCTGGACTGAACCACTTCCCGGGCCGCGTCAAAGGACAGACCCTTCTCATTGCGAAAAATGTTGATCCGCTCCAGGGCCGAAAAGGCCGAATGACCTTCGTTCATGTGGACCACCGTCGGCTCGAGACCCAGGGCCCTCAAAGCCCGAAAGCCGCCGATCCCCAGGACAATCTCCTGCCGCAGCCTCATCTCCCGGTCGCCCCCGTAAAGCTGAGCCGTGGTCTGACGCACCTCGGGCGAATTCTCTTCCACGTTGGCGTCCAAAAGGTACAGCGGAACCCGGCCGACCTCCGCCCGCCAAATCTGAAGATGAACCGGCTCTCTTTTAAAGCCCACCGTCACCTTTAAAGGCCGGCCCCGAGCGTCCCGCACCAACTGCACCGGTATGTTTTCGAAATCATTGACCGGGTACGTTTCCATCTGCCAACCGTCGGCGCTCAAGTACTGGCTGAAATACCCCTCCTGGTACAACAACCCCACCCCGACCAAGGACAGGTTCAGGTCGCTGGCCGATTTCAAATGGTCCCCGGCCAGAACCCCCAAACCGCCGGAATAAATGGGCAGACAGGTGGTCAGACCGAATTCGGCCGAAAAGTATGCGGCCAGGCAGGGTTCCTTTTCACTGTAACTGGAAGAAACAAAACGAGGTTGGGACAGGTACCGCTCGAAATCCTGGTCCACCTCTTTAAGTTGAGACAGAAAAATATGGTCCTGGGCCAGCTCGTTAAGGCGCTCCTGATCGATCAAGCCCAGCATCATGACCGGATTGTGGCCGGTCAAAGTCCAGAGCCCGGGGTCCATGCGCTTGAAAATGTCGCGGATGTCCGCCTGCCAACTGAAGGCCAGGTTGTAGGCCAGCCTGCGCAAAGGCTCCAGTTCCGGCGGCAGCTTGGGAATGACTTTGTAAGCGATCTTGGCTTTCATGCTGAAATCAACCTTTTTTATTCGTTTTTTTCCGGTTCAAGCCCTGGACGGACCAGACTCCCCCCTCCCGCAGGGTTCCCGGTTCCGGGGACACAATTTTTTATTATTGTCCCCGGAACCCTTTACTATGCCATCCTCAGTATATAACAAAAAAATAGTCGCCGATATATCCATTTTTTACAATATAAAGTATGGCCGGACAAGGTATTTTGTCCAAGATCGGGGAGAGCCCGGATTTTAAGCCAAAGCCCGCGCTTGGCCAGGATGATTAAAAGCTTGGAATCAACCCAAGCCGGGAAAACCGACTGAAGCCGTCTTTGGACCCCGTCTTAAAAAATGGCTTGACTATGACCGGGACCTAAGGTTACTAGCCTGTCCCTGAAGGTTCCGGACCCAAAAATCCAGGGGGTGGGCATGGTCGGAGCGAACCGGACGCAAGACCGGGAACTTTTTTACTGGCTGGCCCTTCGTCTGACCCCGGGCGTCGGTCCGATCCGGTTCGCCAAACTTCTGGAGCGATTCAAGGCTCCGGAGGCCGTCTTCCAAGCCCCCGCCTCCGAACTGGCCCGGTTCCCCCGGCTGCCCCCAAAAACCGTCGAAGCCCTGACCCGCTTCGATTGGGGCCGCCAAGTCGAAGAAGAACTTGAAAAAGTCCGTCGAGGAGGCTTTAAACTGATCACTCGGCAAGATAAATCATATCCGTCCAGGCTGGCTCAAATCCCGGACCCGCCCCCGGTCCTCTGGACGGCCGGCGGCCTGGACCCTTCCGACGCCCCGGCCGTGGCCCTGGTCGGGGCCCGCGGGGCCACCGACTACGGCCGCGAAACAGCCGGCCGCCTGGCCGCCGATCTGGCCGCCGCCGGAATCTGCATCGTCAGCGGCCTGGCCCTGGGCATCGACGCCGCCGCCCACCGCGGAGCCCTGGCCGCCGGCGGCCGGACCATCGGCGTCCTGGGCTGCGGCCTGGACGTGGTCTATCCCCGACCCAATCGGGACCTCTACCAAAAAATCCCTGGTTCGGGCGCCCTGATCAGCGAGTTTCCCCTGGGCACCCTGCCCCAGCCCGCCAACTTCCCGGTCCGCAACCGGATCATCGCCGGCCTGTCCCTGGCCGTGGTCGTGGTCGAAGCCGCCGAAAAAAGCGGGGCCCTGATCACCGCCCGCCTGGCCCTCGAACAAAACCGCGATGTCCTGGCCGTCCCAGGCCGAGTCGGCTCCCTCAAAAGCCGCGGCACCCACGCCCTCCTCCGGCAGGGCGCCCGCCTGGTCGAAACCGCCCGGGACGTTTTGGAAGAAATCGCCCCCCAGTTGGATAATACCGCCAGGCCCAAGCCTCAACCCCCCCAGCCTCCACCGGACATGACCCCCCGGGAACGCCTGGTCTGGGACATCATCACCCAGGAGCCGGCCCACGTGGACCTGATCGGCCGAAAAACCGGCCTGGCCCCCGCCCAACTGGCCCCCCTCCTCCTGGAACTCGAATTGAAAGGATGCGTCCGGCAGCTCCCGGGCCTTAGATACGTCAGGTCAATCTCATGAGCAAAGCCCTTCTCGTCGTCGAATCGCCGGCCAAGGCCAGAACCATCGGCAAATACCTGGGCCGCGACATCGAAGTCAAGGCCTCGGTCGGCCATATCCGGGATTTGCCCAGAAACCGCATGGGCGTCGACCCGAACCAGGGCTTCGAACCCGAATACGTGACCATCCCCGGCAAACAGAAAATCATCACCGACCTCAGAAAAGCCGCCCAGGACAAGGAAATCATCTACCTGGCCCCCGACCCCGACCGGGAAGGCGAGGCTATCGCCTGGCACATCGCCGAGGTCCTGAAAAACAAAAACCGCCGCTTCAAACGGGTCCTTTTTCATGAATTGACCCCGGAAGCCATCCGCCGGGCCCTCAAAAACCCGGAAGAACTTTCCAAACCGCGCTTCGAGTCCCAGCAGGCCCGCCGTATCCTCGACCGCCTGGTCGGCTATCGCCTCTCCCCCCTGCTCTGGGACAAGGTCAAGCGCGGACTGTCCGCCGGCCGCGTCCAGTCGGTGGCCCTCAGAATCATCACCGACCGCGAACGGGAAATCTTCGCCTTCGTTCCCGAGGAATACTGGAGCCTGACCGCCCGCCTCAAGACCGAAGATCAGGAATTCAGCGCCCGCCTCCACAAAAAAGACGGCCATAAGGTCGACCTGAAAACCGGCCCGGAGGCCCGGGCCGTCATCGAGGCCCTGAAGGGCCGGTCCTTCGTCGTGGGGGAAGTCGTTTCCCGCGAACGCAAAAGACAGCCCCAGCCGGCCTTCACCACCAGCCAGCTCCAGCAGGAGGCCTTCGCCCGGCTCAGATTCCCCGCCGCCAAAACCATGGCCCTGGCCCAGCAGCTTTACGAAGGCGTGGACCTGGGACCGGAAGGGGCCGTCGGACTGATCACCTACATGCGGACCGATTCCGTCCGCGTGGCCGACGTGGCCGTAAAAGAAGTCCGCCAAATCATTAAAGACCTCTACGGACCCGACTATCTGCCCGGCCAACCCCATTACTACCGCAACAAAAAAGGCTCCCAGGACGCCCACGAAGCCATCCGCCCCGCTTCCGCCGCCCGCACCCCGGACCAGGTCAAGCCCTATCTGACCGGGCCCCAGTTCGCCCTCTACGACCTGATCTGGCGCCGCTTCACGGCCAGCCAGATGACCCCGGCCGTCATCGCTCAAACCACCGCCGACATCCTGGCCGACGGACACCTCTTCCGCGCCGTCGGCTCCGTCATTAAATTCAAGGGTTTCCTCGAAGTCTACGACAAAACCGGCCAGGAAGACCGCGAAGTCCTCCCTCCCCTTGAACCGGGACAATCCGTCGAACTGATCGAACTCGTCCCCAAACAACACTTCACCCAGCCGCCGCCCCGCTTCACCGAAGCCACCCTGGTCAAGGAACTCGAGGAAAACGGCATCGGCCGGCCCAGCACCTACGCCGCCATCATCTCCACCCTGCGCGAAAAGGATTACGTGAAAACCGTCAAAGGCCAACTCCGGCCCACCGAACTGGGCTTTATTGTCAGCGATCTCCTGGTGGCCAACTTCCCCCAGATCATGGACGTCGATTTCACCGCCGGCATGGAAAATCAGCTCGACGAGATCGAGGAAGGCCAGGCCCGGTGGCAGGAAGTCTTGTCCAGGTTCTACCAACCCTTTGAACTGGACATGGCCCGGGCCGAAAAAGAAATGCTGTCCCTCAAGCGGAACGGTCTTAAAACCGAGGTCAAATGCGACCGGTGCGGAGCCGAGATGGTCCTCAAATGGGGACGCAACGGGCCTTTTCTCTCCTGTAGCCGGTACCCGGAATGCACCAACGCCTTTGACTTCGAACGGGACGAAAAAGGCCGCCTGGTCCCGGTCAAATCCAAGGAGGCCCCCACTGAGGAAACCTGCGAAAAATGCGGCCGTCCCATGATCGAAAAAAAGGGGAAATACGGCCCGTTTTTAGCCTGCTCCGGATACCCCCAATGTAAAAACACCCGGCCCAAGGACAACCACCTTCAGCCCGAAAACCTGCCCCTGCCGCCTAACGTGGACCCGGTCTGCGAAAAATGCGGCCGTCCCATGACCGTCAAGCGCAGCCGCCAGGGCAGCCTCTTCATCGCCTGCACCAATTATCCGAAATGCAAAAACACCCGGCCCTACCCCACCGGAGTCAAGTGCCCCAAGAAAGGCTGCGGCGGCGACCTGGTCGAACGGTCTTCGGCCAAGGGAGTCTTCTACGGCTGTTCCAACTACCCCAAGTGCCGCCTGACCCTGCGCGGCCGCCCGGTCAGCCGCCCCTGCCCCCTCTGTGGCTCTCCTTTCCTGATCGAAACCCCCGACAAGGAAGCCCCCCATCAGGTCCTCCTTAAATGCCCCCAAAAAAACTGCGACTACACCGCCCCCAAGGAAAACGACAAGTAGGGGGCACGGCAGGCCGTGTCCCTACTTGGTTTCGTCGGTGCGATCCACCGCGCCACCCGACCCGGGACCATTGCCTGGTTCCCAAGCTCCAGCTTGGGAACATCGTCTTGGAAGCTCCAGCTTACCCTTAATATAACATGTTTAAATATATACATAATTAATGCAGGGCGGTTAGAGCGAGGCAAAACCCGGCCATTATTCTTAAGCGCTCTGGTGCCCCACGGCTCTGCCGTGGGATATCCGCCTCCAGTCATCAGATTTCACAACCAAACTCAAACACCTGCCGGCCCCGCTCCCTCCGAGCGGGATAGTCGGGCCGCCGCAAGCGCAAGAGGCCCCTTCAGCCATTATTCCCGCCGCCGCCTTTTTCTTCCCCTCCCCTGGCGGGAGGAGATTAAGGTGATGGGGCATTGCCTTGCACCCCACGGAAATCCAACAAGTATCACCCGGCCGGCGCTCTCCACGAGCGTCATGCTCAAACGCTCAACTGTCCGGGAAGATCCTAACTAATACAGTTAATTATTACCTGAACCGTTCAGCAAGCCCGGCAGTTCCCGGCTGTAACCCTTGGGCAAGTATCGCCTGGCCATGCGAATCTGTTCTTCGATCAGATAGAAGTTGTCGAGCAGCCACTCTCCGGCAGGTGCAATCCGGCGGTTCGCCCTGACCGCCGCTGTCACTAGATTGCAGGCGTCAATCAGGACGCCTTCATTCTCAGCCAGACGCGTCAGAAGTCGGTCCGAAGCGCGTCCTAAACTCAGCTTGTGCGAGTCCGCCAGCGCCTTGCCGTGCCGCTTCATCTGGTCGCTGCCGAACAGTTCCGATCATAGCGGCGGCTCGTTATCGGTATACCCCTGACCTCGACCGCGTGTTCGGAGGAGTGTTATGAAATGGGTCGTGATCTCGCTAAAGGTCTTTTTGTTCATCTTCAAGTTTGAGGGCGCCTCCTTAGCTTCAAAGTAACGTATTACGTTAACGAAACAAGCTTGGGGGAATTCAACCCTGAGAGATTGAATGCCCTCCATTTAGCCCGGGTTGAAAATGGTTTGGACCATCAACCAGAGGGCGTACGCAAAGGTGGAATAGAAGTCCTGGTCGCAGGAGAGCATTTCTTCGAATCCAGGCTCAGCGCGTCCCGGTCCGGGGACCCTGCGTTACGTCCGGAGCGGCCTGCTTGAGGTACCGGTAGAAATCGCTGTCCGTCGTGAGGATTAGCACGGAATTCTTATTCGACCCCTCTCTGTAGACTTCCAGAGTGCGCAGGAAAGCGTAGAACTCGGGATTACGACCAAAGGAGTCGCCGTAGACCCGCGTTGCTTCCGCATCACCTTTGCCCTGGATCTCCTGCACCCGACGATAGGCGGTGGAGCGGATCTGGCGAAGCTCTTTTTCCATGGTCCCGAGAATCTCCGCACTCCGCCCTTCTCCCTCTGACCTGAACTGTGCGGCGATGCGTTTCCGCTCGGAGATCATCCGGGCATACACCTTCTCTCGAACGCTCTCCACGTAGTCGAGTCGTTTGATGCGCACATCCACCAGCTCGATCCCATATTGGGGGATGATCCTCCGGGCCTCGGCCAGGATGGTTCGGGTGATCTCCTCCCGCCCGCGGGTGATCTGTTTCCTGAGTTCCTCCTCCCGCTCTGCCGGGACTTCTTCCAGGACTTCCTGCTCGGGGACTTCCCATGAGGCGCTGCGGACGAGCTCTACGAGTTCACTGCTCGACACCTGGTCACGGACTACGGAATCGATGATATCATCCAGGCGAGACTGAGCCCCCGCTTCCGTAGCCACGTTCTCCAGGAACTTTTTCGCATCAACGATGCGCCAGCGGGCCGTGGTGTCCACCCAGATGAACTCCCGTCCTTTGGTCGGAATCTGGTTCGGGTCCCCATCCCAGATAAGGAGGCGCTTCTCGAAACGTCTGACCTCTTGCACAAAGGGCAGCTTGATGTGCAGCCCCGCCTCGGTCACCGTCTCCCCGACCGGTCGGCCAAACTGCACGACAACCGCTTGCTGGCCTTCCTCCAGCGCGTAAAACGTCCCAAGGGCTCCGAAGGCGATGGCCACCAAGAGGACGATGATCGACACTTTCAACGCAATTCTCATGGCTTACCTCCTTCGACCAACGCTTTTGCTCCTGACTCCAGGGGGAGCCAGGGCACCAAGGCCTTCTGTTCGCTGTCTATGATATAGACCCCCTTAATCTCCGCCAGGAAGCCGGACAGGGATTCCAGGTAGAGGCGCCGACGCGTAACTTCCGGCGCTTGCGTGTACGTTTCCAGTATGGCATTAAAACGATTAGCTTCTCCGCTGGCCCGGTTAACCCGCTCGAGTGCATAGCCTTCGGCCTGGCTAATGCTCTGGGTCGCCACCCCCCGGGCTTTGGGAATTTCCTTGTTGGCCTGCTCCTGCGCCTGGTTGATTGTCCGCTCCCTGTCCTGACGGGCCTCGTTGACCTCATTGAACGCGGGTTTTACCGCATCCGGTGGGGTTACATCCTGGAGTTCCACGGTCACCAGACGAACACCGGTCTCATAATCCGTTAAGATTTTCTGAATCTCCACCTTTGCCTCGCTGGAGACCTCCACCCGGCCGACCGTGAGCACGTCGCTGCCGAGGCGGTTCCCGACCACCCGTCGCATGACCGCCTCGGTCATGTCCCGGATCGTTTTCGGAGTATCCCGCACATAGAACAGGAAGCGAACCGGGTCCTCGATGCGGTACTGGATGATCCACTGGACATCGATGACATTGAGGTCCCCCGTGAGCATGAGGGACTCGGCCTTATAGCCCCGGTCTTCCGCATACTGCGTCCGCCGGCCCGGGGCAGTGGCCGTTGTCCGGAAACCGAATTCCTCCTTGAGCACGCGGGCCGTAGGCACCGTGCGGATCGTTTCGATCCCGTAAGGCAATTTGAAGTGGAGACCCGGCCCGGCTGTGCGCACCACCTTACCAAAACGCTGCACGATCCCCGTCTCTTCCGGCTGGATCGTGAACCACGCTGACCAGAGCAAGATCAGCGCCACCACGACGGCGATAAAGATAATGATCGGGCCTCTCTTGAAGCCCCGCCATTGCTGCAGGACCTTTGCAAGGACCTCCTCTAAAGACGGGGCTTGTCCCTGGGGACGAAAACCTCCTTCCACCATAAACTACCTCCTTTCGCCACAAGAGAAGCCGTGGCACAGTTAATACATTTCATCTGATGGCATGGCAGATGCCGAAAGGTTCTCGTTTTTGGGCTTTTCAGCAACCGCCGCCTCTGTGGTCATGAGAAGGCCGGCTACGGATGCCGCATTTTGAAGCGCAAATCTCGTGACCTTGGTCGGGTCCACGATACCGGCCTTCATAAGCCTGAATTATGCGGCCAGGGCCGCGATTTCGGTTTTTCAAGCCCTCTGACTCCGGTTTTGGCCTGTTGAACAGGCCTTGATTCGGGCCGGAGAGCATGTAACACATCCACCAACGACGATTTTTCGCCAATTTAATTGAAAATGTTGGTTTTTCCGAATTTGCGGCCATAGTAATCCACCGATATACGCAAGGTCAAGCCCAAAAGCCATCCCGTCAGCCATGGCCGGCGCGGCCGGATAATTCGGGCTTACCTCGTTTCCCCCGTTGCCTTCGGCTTCCATTCCCGCGCCCATTTCTGGGCTTCGGCCAGTTGAGCCGGGGTCAGGCCTACGGCGATTAGGTCCCGGTCCTCGGCCGCCCCAAGACCGGCCTTGGCCTTTTCAAGCAGGGCTTGGATGTCTTCCGGGTTCATAAGGCCACTTGCTCGCGGCGGACGTTCATCAGAAAGGGGGTCCGCCTGGACTCGTAATCCTGAAGGCTGACAAAGGTGCGCGAGAGAACCACGTCATGTTTGAGGCTGAGGGCCGCGGTGACGGCGGAAGTCTTTTCGATCAGGTCCCCGTCGTCAAACGGCCCTTTCATAAGGCACAGGACATCAATGTCCGACCCGGCTTCGGCGTCCCCCTGGGCCTGGGAGCCGTCCAGAACGACCGCATCCAGGTTTTCACCCAGGACTTTGGACAATTCTTTTTTGTATTCCGACAAAATTTAACGGATTCTTTGGTCAAGGTCCACGGCCATTTCTCCTTGTCAATAGATCGTGTTCCAAATCCCACCGGAACCTTTTGACGGCCCCTTTTTATTCTAACAGGTTTCCGATGAGTGAGAACCGGAAAATCTGAGTTTCCGGATCGGCCCTGGGGGCGGCAATCGGCCGCCCATTATCCGAGTGCGGCCTAAATCTTAGTCAGCTTATCCGCAAAGGTGTAAGGGATGAGCGATCCAATCCTGTCCCGGATATCACGCCAAGCCGGCTCGTCATGGGCGGCGTCGATGACATCCTGGTCCGCGGGGAATTTTTTGGCGATCCTGAAAATTATCTCCAACTCTTTTTCCGTGAGCGGTTCGGAGTCCTGGGGGTCGGCCCGGCCGATTTCCTTGACCAATTCCTTGTAATTGTTCAGTT
>Ga0209163_1002181_pt1 | contig 17229 bp, 16 predicted proteins | sample MTBAKSrepl2MetaG_FD_187457 | JGI IMG/M metagenome (GOLD analysis project Ga0209163, IMG submission 187457) | Enrichment culture microbial communities om Arthur Kill intertidal strait, New Jersey, USA, that are MTBE-degrading - MTBE-AKS2 (Arthur... | ecosystem: Environmental > Aquatic > Marine >...
TGTCCGGAGCCGTTTCCGGGGCCAGGGGAGAGGGTCGACGGGCCTCGAGCAGAACAATGGGCCGCTGAACGGAAGTGAGGATTTTTTCTTCCGTCGCGGAGATCAGGGCGAATTGGCTTATGGCTCTCAGGTCCGGGGCCATGACGGCCAAGGGTTTTTCTTCCCGTTTCTTGCGCTGCCGCAAAAGCCGGACCGCTTCCGAATTCAGCGCGTCAACCGCCAGATGAAAACCGCCCAGCCCTTTGACGGCCAAAATCCGGCCTTTTTTCAAAATACCTCGGGCCGCGGCCACCGGATCGTCCACGGGAATCGGCCGGCCGAAAGCATCCAGGAGACTGACTCGGGGGCCGCAGATCGGGCAGGCGTTAGGCTGAGCATGGAAGCGGCGGTTGGACGGGTCGTGGTATTCGGCTTCGCACCGGGGGCACATCGAAAAGACCCGCATCGACGTTTTGTGCCGATCATAGGGGATGTCCTCGATGATGGTGTAGCGAGGTCCACAATTGGTGCAATTGATGAAAGGGTAGAGATAGCGGCGGTCGGACGGGTCGAGCATCTCGGCCAGACAGTCTTGACAGACGGCCACATCCGGACTGATCAGGGCCGTCCGGGCTTCCAGACCGGAGCTGGTCCTGATGACGAATTCTTTCTCCCCGTTCGAGGCCGAGGGAAAAGTATCCACCTTGGATATATAGGCCAAGGGCGGGGCCTCTTGGTTGAGGGCCTGGAAAAAAGCCCCGACCTCGTCGGGCAGACCCTGGACTTCCAGTTCGACTCCGAAACTTGTGTTCTGGACGAATCCGGCCAGATGAAGTCGATGGGCCAGTTGATAGACAAAAGGCCTGAAGCCGACCCCCTGCACAATGCCTTGGACTTCGGCCCGCATCCTGATTACTTCTTGTTTTTCCATCACATATTACTTGAGACCCGCAATCCCATTAAAACTTTAACCTCAACCGCCATAAATGTCACGTCCAAGTTATCAGACGTCTTAAAACTATCGCGGCGTACAAAGCATAAACCCCCCTTTGCATCAAAGGGGGGAGGCTGACCGGGTCCGACTCGGCAACTCAAAACTCCAGACTGATTATTCCCTTCGCTTAGCCAAACTTCAAGTTCCGGCCTTAACCCGGTCCAGCAACCAGTCGCACCAATTCTCCAGGCCCTGGCCCGTCCGGCAGGAAATTTCAAATATAGTCTGGTCGGGATTGAGTTTTTGAGAATCAGCCTTGATTTTGTCGATGTCGCAATCCAGGTAAGGCAGCAAGTCGATTTTATTGATGAGCAGAACCTTGGATAGCTGAAACATCAGGGGGTATTTCATGGGCTTGTCATCGCCCTCGGCCACGGACAGGATCATCACCTTGACGTCTTCACCGACGTTGAACTCCGCCGGGCAGACCAGATTGCCCACGTTTTCCACGACCAGGAGGTCCAGGGCGGCCAGATCGAATTGCTCGACCGCGTCCCGGATCATGTTCCCATCCAAATGACAAGCGCCGCCGGTATTTATCTGGACGGCTTGGACGCCCTTTTGGGCCACCCGTTCGGCGTCAGTGCTTGACTGGATGTCGCCTTCGATGACCCCTATTTGAATCTTTTCCCTGAGCCGGTCGATGGTCCGCTCGAGGAGGGTGGTTTTACCCGCGCCCGGGCTGGACATCAGGTTGATGACGAACACCCCATTTTTTTTAAACATTTCCCTGTTTTGAACGGAGATGCGCTCGTTGGCTTCGAGTATGTTTCGTACAACTGACACCTTCATGGTGGACTCCCTTAATACGTTTGAATTAAGCTGCGACCTCCAAGCTCTCGATGGTCAATTCCCGGCCGGCGGTCAGGGTCGGCTCTCTCCCGCCGCAGTGAGGACATTCAAAGGTCAAGTCTTCGGCGGTGAATTCCTGTCCGCAATCATAACATCGATAAGTCAGTGGCGCCACCCTGATCTTCAATTCCGTTTCGGCCAGGTCCGTGTCCTCGACCAGGATATTCCAGCAGAAGGTCAAGGAGGAAGGAACCACGGCCGAGAGTTCGCCCACGACTATATTCACGGCTTGCAGCTTCTGGACCTGATGACGCGCCATCTCCTCGCGGACAATGTCGAAAATGTTTTGGGCTATGGACATTTCATGCATAAAAACCCGCCAAGCTTTGCGGAACCCATGTCTTTTTTGGGCCTTCAGGCCGCCAGTTCGATTTTATGGACAGATAATTCATTTTGAGACCCCTGCCAAGGATTTAAAATAAGCTTGTTTTTCTTTGAAAAGCAATTTTAACCGAATTTGGTCCAGGTTCAAGTCGAAACTGCGGCGAACAGGGCCCAGTTTATGTCCCTTTTTTTTAAGCCCCTATTAAAATATCCGGGGAGGAATTAAAGACGATGCCGACTTAAGATGCTAAAAATGATAAATATTTAAAGATCAAAGCCAGCGGTGGTCGCAAGGATTGCGTCGTCGTAACCCAAGCCATGACCGGCTTGTGGCCACAGGCCCCGGGGTGAAAGGGCCTTTGAATCAATGCCAACTCGGGATCAAAATCTTTCCGGACTAGAAAGACAGGCTTTCTAGATATCTTGCCGGCTGCTCCGAACTGATGTTGTATCTTTTTAATTTATTGTAAAAAGTTGAACGCGGCATTTTCAGATAAAGCGCCGCTTGCCGCTTGTTGCCCCGAGTCAGCTCGAGGGCCCGCTCGATCAATTTCTTCTCACCGCCATCCTTGTTTTCAAACTCAACTTCGTTTTTCTTTTTAGTCTCAACTGATTTAATCTTATAGATTTTTTTCTCACGTTTTTTCACCCGGCAAGGCAGGGCCTCGACTTCGACCAGATCGCCGTCGTTCAGGTTCATGGCCCCTTCCAAGACATTTTTCAGCTCGCGGACGTTTCCCGGCCAGTCATAATTCATAAAGAGGTCCAGGAGCTCCTGGCTGACGCCCCGCACGCGGCTGTTGATGCGGCTGTTGATGCAAGGAATGAAATGATTGATCAGCAAGGGTATGTCCTCGATCCGCTCCCTTAAAGGCGGGATGTGGATATTGACCACGTCCAGTCGATAATATAAATCTTCCCTGAACTGGCCTCGGTTGACCAGTTCCCAGAGGTCCTTGTTGGTGGCCACCAGTATTCGGACATCGACCTCATAGCGGACCGTGCCGCCGACCCGTTCAAATTCGCCCTCCTGGATAACGGACAAAAGCTTGGCCTGCATGGCCATGGACATTTCGCTGGCTTCGTCAAGAAAAATGGTCCCGTTGTGAGCCAGCTCGAATTTGCCCGGTTTCCCGCTTTTCTGAGCCCCGGTGAAAGAACCGGGTTCATAGCCGAAAAGTTCGGACTCGAGTAAATTCTCCGGGATACCCGCGCAGTTGACCCGGATAAATGGTCCGCTTTTACGCAGGGAAGCCATGTGAATGGCTTGAGCGAAAAGTTCCTTGCCGGTGCCGGTTTCCCCGGTGATCAAAACCGTCGAATCGCCTTCGGCCACCCGTAAGGCCTTCTTCTTGGCCCGGACAATGGCCTTGGAAACACCGACGATTTCATTGATGGAAAATTTGCAGCCCGACCTCCTTTCGGGAGATGAGGAAGGTTTGCACCGCCCGTCGTTTTTACGAAGCCGGTGGACCGAATTTTTCGCCTGACCCAGGTCCGTGTAAATATTTTTGGCAATAGCTCCGACCAACTCATGGTCCTTGTAGAGAGGCACGACCATGACCGGGACCGCCTTCTTGTGAGGTCGGGATATGTGGGCCACTTGCGGCACCCCCGACTCGACCACCTGCTTAAGAAGCGCCCCCGGTTCGAGCCAGGCCACGTCCCCTCCCAGGACTTCATTCCGATCCACGCCCCAATTCCGGGCCGATTGGTTGGTCATGTAAGTCAGGCGGCCGGAACGATCCACGACGGCCAGCTCCTCGAAGGTCTGCTCCAGAATCATTTCCAGGAATTCATACTTCTCCCGGAGATCGGCCAGTTCGGTTTCCAGAGAGATGGTCGGCGAATAATCGATCATGACCTGGATGAAGGAAATGATCCGGTCCCGGCTCCTGACCGGGACCAGGCTGCACTTCAACTGCCGGCCCTTGACCATCATCTGTTTGTGGTAATAAGGCGCCCCGGCGTCCAGGTGCTCGATCACTTCAGGATGGGGAAATATATCTTGAACGGTTTTGCCGGAAGCCGCCGAAGGCTGAAGTCCCAGGAAAAAACCGGCCATGGAATTGATGAAGCTGATCCGGCCGCTTTGGTCCATGGCCATGACGCCGATGGGCAGGTCCCTGAACCCTTCCCACAACGATTCTAGAAATAACTCGTCCAGTTGGGCGTCGACACTCCAACCAGACTTTTTGGGGCCCTCGAACATAAACGCTTCCTCCCCCTACCGTATTTGACCCGCCGGGAATAAAAACCAAAAAGCTCATCCCCTCATGCCTCAGGCGAGTCCACGCGGCCCGGGCGATCAGATATTATCACATATGACCGAACGTTTGTTAATAAACCGCCTAATTCTTAATTCGTCCTCCGGGGTTTCCCCCAATTCCATGCCCATGGACGCCGGACTTTAAAACTCACGCACCCCCCCTCCGGCCCGAACCACTTCGGTCCTCGGGTTTAGGTGTCAAAACTAGGTCCGGACCGACCCGCCGCCTGTTGCTCTCCCCCATCCCCGCTTTGGTACAAAACAGCCCTCACGAGGAACTCGGCAAAAAACTTCTCGGTCCGCCCGGACGGAAAGACAATTTCGAGCATACTTTTAAGATTTTTATAATATTATAACTAATTGGCAAAGTCAAGCGGACTGAATCTATAATTGTAATCATTCAGTTATTGGTGGCTTGGATTCCTGCTTGCGCGGGAATGACGTTGCTAAGTCTTCGTCATTCCCGCGCAAGCAGGAATCCACTTCTATCGGTCGGGCAGAAAAAGGCGGAAAACGCCCCCGTTTACTGAACGGTTACCTATAATTCTTGCGGTGTATTAAACCGGTTACTTGCCCTCCGCCAGGCGTTGGTAGGCCAGATTCAATTTAATGAACTCGGCCGAATCGCCGCCCTGGTCCGGATGACTGGACCAGGCCAGACGGCGGTAAAGGCGGCCCAGATCGTCCCGACTCATCGACCGCCACCCGGCCTCGGTCAAATCGAACACTTCCAACGCTTCGGTCAACTCAGCCGCCGCTATCGGAGAAAGTGGGCGATAGGCTCGACGACTGCGGACAAACTCTTCGAAAAACTGAGATTGAGGCGGCCTCTGGGCGAATTCAAAATCGAACCACATCACGGCATAGCCAACCAAATACTCCGAAAGAAGGGCCGGGTCGCCTGGAAGATCGAGGAAATCGGGGTCCTGGTTGAGACGGCACAATTCGGCCAGGAAGACCTCATCCAGTTTTTCGGGGTCCAGTCCCAAGGGAAAAAGCCTGGCCGCTTCGCCGGGGAACCAGCGGCCAAGGTCCAGGGCCTGATAAACATACTGCTTTTTTTCCCGAAACTTGAGACGGAGTTCGAGAGCCCGGAAATAATGCTCTATCTCATCCCGGGACATGTCGACCAGGACGTTGAGGAACTTCTGGGGACGCAGAAGGTTTTTCGTCGAGTCCATGCGGCCGAAGCGGAGCCAGAAAAATCGGCGGCGGTCAAAAAGGTGGAGCCGGGCCTGGACTCTGCCCATGGCTTCCAAAGACAACCAAGACCTTTTCCGGCGACTGAGCCGGGTCATCTGAAGGACAATGCGCCGAACATCAGGGTGGAGGAAAGGCAACAAAACCTTTTCCAATTCACGGTCCACGTCGGGAACACCCAGGCCGGACAAGGTTTCGATCAGGTTTTGCTCGAAGTAGAAGCTGTGGCCGCCGGGATAAATAATATAATCAGCAGGATTTTCTCCGAGATCGTACAGGTCGCGCCACAGTATCCGTCCATTGCTCGGGTAGGATTCCCGCAAAAAATAACGTGGCCGACCCTTGATTTTTTTGGTGGCTAGATACAAAAAAGACTCCTAATGTAATAAATATAACACTTTTCAAGCGGTCCGGCCAACCGTTAAAAGTCCCGGACCGGCCGTCAATAATTTTAATAAAATACCTTTTTTCGCCGGAAACCGGTCGATCAATTTTTTTCTTTGCTTTAAACTGTTGTAACGTATGATAATGTTTTAGTTATCCACCGCAACCGGACGGCCAGGAGCATTGGAATGTTTGGAAAAAGGAATTTCCCTTTTTTCAAGTTGGATTCCCTCCAACTAAAATATTTTTCAGCCCTGAGCCTGCCCATTCTGGCCGCCCTTTTCATCCTGATCGCCGGTTATTCCTTTCTTGAAACCAGGTCCCGGACCGAAATTCTCAAAGCCGATTCTCTGACCCATATTGATTCGTTCAGCGAGTTATTCACCAGGACCCTCTCCGAGACAGCCGCCGATTTGGTCACGCTGGCTGAAAGCCACCTGATCTCGTCTTTTCTGGCCGCCCCCGGGGATTCGGCCCGGGCAGGGCTGGCCCAGGACCTGTCGGCCGTGGTCACGGCCAAGCCGGGCCTCGACCAGGCCCGCATCATCTCGCTCGAGGGTCGAGAGCTTCTTCGGATTAACCTTAGAGACGGCCGGCCCTATCCGGTGGACCGGGAGGAGCTTCAAGATAAAAGTGATCGATACTACGTCCAGGAGGCCCTTAAACTTGGACGGGACCAGATTTATATTTCCCGTTTCGATCTTAATATAGAACACGGTCTGATCGAACGGCCCTACAAGCCCATGATCAGATTCGCGGCCGCCCTTTTTGACGACCAGGGTCGAAAGAAGGGTCTTCTCGTCTTGAATTATCTCGGGGGGCAACTGCTGGACCTTCTCCGGGTTGTTTCGAAGGCCGCGCCGGGCCGGGTCATGTTCATTAATAAAGAAGGTTACTGGCTGTCCGGAGTTGAACCCGAACGCCTCTGGGGTTTCATGTTCCCGGATAAAAAAGACATGACCTTCGGCCGTTTTTTCCCCCAGGCCTGGAAAATCATCGCCGCCGGAAAAGAGGGGCAATTCATTTCTGAAGAAGGTCTGTTCACCTTCACCACCATCTCACCACTGGAAATCAAAGCCTTCAGGTACGTGACCCGGGAGGTCCGGTTGTTGGAAAGTCGGCCGGCGTCTTCTTCCCCGGCCGGGCAATTTAAAGTGATTCATCATATCTCTAAGGAGGAACTGGCCGGGTTAGTCGGTTTGTCCTTCCATCGCTTGGCCCTCCTTTGGGGGACCATGGGCCTGGCCGTGGTCCTGATTGCCTGGTTCACGGCCCAGGCCATGGCCGCCCGGAAAAGGACCCAAGAGGACCTGGTCAGAAAGAACGCCGAATTCGAGGCCGTCTTTCAGGCCAATCCCGAGGGAGTGATCTTCGAAGACCTCCGGCGGCGCATGGTCATGGTCAACCCGGCCATAACCCAGTTGTTCGGTTATCCGCCGGAGGAACTGATCGGCCAAAGCGCCCGGCTGCTTTACCAAGACCCCCGGGATTTCGATGAACAGGGGCGTCTCCGCTTCAATCCCGAGGCCGAGGAAATATTCCACCCTTATGAAATGAAGTATCGGCGCAAAGACGGCGGCTCGTTCCTGGGGGAAACCATCGGCACGCCGGTCAAGGACCGAATCGGCCGGACGGTGGGACTCCTGGTGATCATGCGGGACATCACGGAGCGGAAACGGGCCGAGGAAGAACTGCGGCAGAGCGAGTTGACCTTGAACAAGGCCCAGGACATCGCCCGACTGGGCAACTGGACCCTGGACATCGCCACCAACGAGGTCAGTTGGTCCAAAGCCTTGTGCCGTCTGCTGGAAGTCAACCCGGAGGACCTGGGCGCTACTTACGAGACCTTTTTATCTTTTGTTCATCCCAACGATCGGGAAATGGTCCGCTTGGCCCTGGCCGAAGCCATTTTTGAGGAAAAACCTTTTGATCTGGAACATCGTCTTCTCCGGGCCGGCGGGCGCGAGCTGGTGGTCCACGCCCAGGCCGAAATCATTTTTGATGAGAGAGGCGGACCCGTGCGCCTGATCGGGACGGTTCAGGACATCACCGAACGCAAAGAGTCGGAAAAAGAACTTAGGATCAAGGATAGCGCCATCCAGTCCTCCATCAACGCCATAGTCATGACCGACCTGGAAGGACGGATCACCTACGTGAACCACTCCGCGCTGGCCATGTTCGGCTACGAAGAAAAAAATGAGGTGCTGGGAATTTTTGCCGCCGGATATTTCAAGGACCCCGGGCTCGGCCCGAAAATCCTTAAGGAAATCATGCTGGAGTCCAGTTGGATTGGAGAGTCGGAAGTGCTCCGCAAGGACGGCTCGGAAATCACCGTCCGGATAGCCGCCAACCTGGTCAAAGATGAAAACGGCCGGCCTTATTGCCTCATGGGTTCGATGATTGACATTTCCGAGCAGAAAAAGGCCGAGGAAATGCTCCGATTCCAGGCCCGCCATGACGCCTTGACCGGCCTTTACAATCGGCGCCATTTGATGGAACGTCTTGAGACCGAGGTCGGCGCGGCCAGACGTCACGGCTTTCCTCTGGCGGTCTGCATGTGTGATTTGGACCATTTCAAGGCGGTCAACGACACTTACGGCCACCGGACCGGGGACCAGGTTCTGGCCCGGTTCGGCCGACTGATCGCCGAAGAGGTCCGGGCCCAGGATACAGCGGGACGATACGGGGGGGAAGAGTTTTTCATCATTTTTCCTTACACTTCGGCCTCGGCGGCCCATATCAGTTTGGAACGAATCCGCATCCGGTGGGAAAAAACGATCTTCGAGGCCGAGGATGGGCGAAAATTCGGGGTGACGGCCTCCTTCGGGCTGGCCCAGATCGAAGCTCAAGATATTAATCCTAATGACCTTTTGGAAAAGGCGGACCAGGCCCTGTATCAGGCCAAGGAATCGGGACGGAACCGGGTGGTGGGGCCGAGAGGTGGAAAGGCCGGAAGCGCCGTTGGATGATAAAACCGAGGCCCGGTCCGTTTACCGAGGCTTGAAGGCCTGATATATTGAGTAATTAATTTAGGGGGAATTCGCTTGACCCGCGGCAAGGATAATAAAAACATGATGGAGCATTTGGTTCTGGTCACCCAGATCGGACTGACCATGGCCGGATCGATCCTGTTTTGTTTCGCGGTCGGTTTTTACTTGGACCGCTGGCTGGGGACCAAAGGCATTTTTCTAGTCATTTTCACCATTCTTGGGGTGATCGGGGGCGGCTGGACGGTCTTTCGCCAGATAAGCGATTTGGACCGGGATAAAAACAGGAATGACCATCCCGAAAGAAACTTGAGAAAAAAATAACATTTTTTCGGTTGACAAAGGCGGCTTCTTTGACTAACTTGGCAATGCCTTCGAGACCACTGGGGCTCGAAGGAATTTGGCGTGTGTTTATGGAACAATTACAACAATTTAAAAGGGCCATCGTTTTTCAAATCCTCCTGACTGCCGCCGTGGTCTCGGCTGCCGCCCTTCTCTTCGGGTTTCTCCCGGCCGCTAAAGGCTTCGCCCTGGGCAGTTGCTTTTCCCTGGCCAATTTTTTGATAATGACCCATCAAGCCCCTAAGCGCCTGGGAAAAAGTTCCTCACGGGTCGGCTGGGAGAGTTACTTGAGCCTTTTATTTCGATTCGCTCTTTTGGGACTGCCCTTGTACCTGGCCCTCCGGCTGCCTCAGTTCAATTTCATTTGGACGGCTTTGGGTATCTTCAATCTGCAAATTTCTATTTTTATCCATGGTTTAATCATCGAGCGCTGGACCTTGACTTCCAGGACGAATATACCGAGGCGTTGACATGGAAGAAATCACGTATGTTCCTCAATGGATTTTCACTCTAGGCGGGTTCCAGGTCACTCTTAACGCGGCCACCCTGATCAACACCTGGATGATCATGGGCCTTTTGATCGTTTTCGGTCTTTTGGCCTCCAGGCAGACCAAGCTGATCCCCAATCCCCTCCAAAGCCTGGCCGAGATGATGATAGGCGCCTTCGATGGACTCGTTTACGACGCCCTGGAGCTCCCCAATTATCGCCGCTACTTCCCCCTGATCTGCGGCCTGTTCATGTTTCTATGGTTGAGCAATATCTGGGGGGCCTTCCCCTATTTCTCCGAACCGACCAAGGACCTCAACACCCCGCTGGGCCTGGGCATCATGGGCTTTTTCATTGCTCATTATTCCGGCATCAAGGTTAAAGGATTCAAAAATTACGCCAAAGAATACTTTCAGCCGATTTTCTTGATGGCCCCTTTGAACATCATCGGCGAGCTGGCCAAGGTCGTCTCCATTTCCTTTCGTCTTTATGGGAACATCATGGGCGGGGCCATCATTGTCATCGTGGTCAGCCACCTGATCTACAACCTGGTCCTGCCGCCGTTTCTGATCGCCTTTTTCAGTCTGTTTGTCGGGACCATCCAGGCTTTTGTTTTCACCATGTTGACTTTGGTCTATATCTCGGTGCAAATCAAGTAGACACCAGGGCGGAAGATGATTAGTGGCATAGAAATACTGGTTGACGGAGCTTCTTATCTGGGGGCGGGCCTGTGCATAGGTTTCGGGGCCATCGGCGCGGCGGTCGGAGAGGGGTACGCGGCCGGACACGCCAATCAGGCCGCATCCAGACTCCCGGAAAGATCGGGCGAGATCATTAAAAACATGCTGATCGGCCAGGCCGTGGCTGAATCGGCCGGCATCTTCGCCCTGGTCATCGCCATGCTCCTCATGTTCATGAGCTTTCCCGAAGGGGCCATGAGTGCGGTCTGTCCGATCGCGGCCGGGCTGTGCATGGGTTTGGGGGCCGTCGGTTCAGGCGTTGGTTCCGGTTTTCCCGCCGGAGCGGCCTGCGAAGGCATGGCCCGACAACCTTCGGTCACGGGCCCGCTCACCACCAACATGCTCATCGGTTCGGCCGTCTGCCAAACGCCGGCCATCTTCGCCATGGTGGTCTCCTTCATGCTGATGTTTATTCACTTTGGAGACCGGGCCGTCAATCCAAATGTCATGGCGGTCATGGGGGCCGGATTATCCACCGGTCTGGCGGCCATTGGTTCAGGCCTGGGCGGCGGCCTGGCCGCCGGCGGGAGCTGCCAGGCTATCTCCCGGCAACCCTTGGCCTTGAGCCGGGTGACCACCACCATGCTGGTGGGGCAGGCTGTCAGTCAAACCCCGGCCATCTTCGGCCTGTTGATAAGTTTCGTGTTAATGTTTAAAGTCTTCCCCCCCGCCGCCGGGATAATCACCGCCACGGCCCTGCTGAGCGCAGGGATATGCATGGGCTTGGGCGGCATCGGTCCGGGACTGGGCAACGGCTTGGCCGCCGTGGATGCGTTGATCTGGGTCGGTCGCAATGAAGAAGCAGCCGGGGCCTTGACCCGGACCATGCTGGTCGGACAGGCGGTCAGTCAATCCACGGCCATTTATGCCATGGTCGTGTCGCTGGTCTTGATCTTCGTAATTTGAAAGTACTTTTTCTCAAGGAGGAAAATCATGGAAATTTCTGGTGCTGATCTGGTTCGGGCCGCCGCCCTTTTAGGCGCGGGCGTGGCTATGGGTTTTGGAGCCATTGGACCGGGGGTGGGCGAGGGTTACGCCGCCGGCCAGGCCTGCTCGGCCATCGGCCGCAACCCTAGGGAAGCCGGCCTTTTAACCCGGACCATGTTGGTCGGTCAGGCCGTTTCCGAGTCCACCGGTATTTATTCCCTGGTCGTGGCCTTGTTGCTGATCTTCGTCGTCTAAAAGCCGGCTTCAACGGCTGGAGTCAACGGCCCATGATAAGTATCAATGCCACCCTTGTGATCCAGGTCATCAACTTCCTGGTCTTGATCTGGATTCTTAATCGGATCCTCTTCCGTCCTATTTTTAAGATCATGGAAGAACGGGAAAAGAGCTTGACCACGGCCAAGACCGAAATGGAGCGTCTGCGGGTCGAGGCGGAACAAAAGACCAAGACCATCGAGGCCGAACTCCGACGGACCCGCAAGAAAGAGTCTGAAAATAGGGATCAACTTCGTCAACAGGCGGCGGATCAGGCCGAAAATATACTAAACCAGGCCAGGACCCAAGCTGAAGAACACGTGGCCGCCATGAAAGAGGAAGCGGAAAAGCAGATCAAGCAGGTCCGGCAAAGCCTGGACGAATACAAGGACGCTATTGTCGAAATGGTTCTTTTTAAAGTCATGGGCAGGAAAGTCTCATGAAGTCTTTGCGCGTTATACTGGTCATTATGGTCATTTTGAGCCTGGTTCTGACTCCGGCCCTGGTTTTGGCCGCGAAACAGCATGAAAAAGGAACCGACCAAGAAGGACCAAGCCCGGCCAGAAAGGTCTGGGACACGACCTGGAGGCTGATTAATTTCGGTATTCTGGCTTATTTCATCGTCAGATACGGGCGGCAACCCATCAAGAACTTTCTGGCCCAGCACAGCAGTGAGATTGGGGAACGCCTGAATCGAGCCGATGAACTGAAGGCCCAGGCTGAGTCCGAATACCAGCAGGCCGAAGCCCGTATGCTCCGGATGGAAGAATTAATCGAGGAAATACGGACTTATATGAAGAGCGAGGCCGAGCGGCAGCAACGTGAAATTGTTGCGGATGCCGAGCGGGAATCCACCTATATCATGTCCGAGGCCAAGGAAAGGGCTCAAGCCAGGCTTCTCCAGGCCAAGGAGTCGGTCAAGGCCGAATTGGTGGAAATGGCTTTGAGTGAGGCCGAAAAGATCATCCGGGAACGCATCAACGCCGCCGATCGCCTGCGCATGGTCAAGGACTGCCTGGGCCAGTTGGTCCAACCCGCCTCAGCCGCTTAGATTTTCTCGGACTTAAGACTTTTTCCGGCGCGGCCCCTGGGGCCGCGTCCGTCTTTATGCTTAATGAATCAGGTCCAGACCCACCCCCCCGGAGCCGCCGCCCTTTCAGCCTTAGGCAATTATTCCGTATTTTGTCGACCCGACTCTGAACGGTCTTGTTTTCGCTGTTGTCCGCCTATTCGGCCGGCCGGATGCGATTACGGCGAGCCTGATCCGGTTTTAAGACGGCAGCTTCTTGAAAATACTAAAACCCTGAACATCCGCTCTCCGCAACCCAGTCCCATCTCCGGAAAAAGATGCTGGGGCCTCGGTTTTCTGGACCAGAAGCGAAACCTGGTCGGCTGCCTACTCCATCCGAGTCAAAATCAGGGCCGGGACCTGAGGGACCTGACCGGGTACGGCGAAAAATGCCGCCGGGAATTGTGCCGGGAAGCCGTGATTTTTTCCTCTCTATCCCCTTCCCAGGCCGCTCTGGTCCTTGGTCTGACCACGGGTCTGGACTCTTTCGCCTACTCCAGTGAAAAAAAGAATCCGGCCTTTCGCTTGCTGCTTTGGGGTCCAAAAGTGATTGAGCACCTGACGGACCTTGAACCAAACGGCCTCCATCGGGAGGATTACCGGGCCGGGTGGTCGATCCTGGACCGGGACCTGAACCCGGCCCGGGACGCCTATCCGGTGGAACTGCTGCTGGAGGGCTACAGCCTGACGGACTTGGCCCGTCCCGGCTTTTTACCAAAATATCGGGCCGTCCTGGACCGATTCATCGCCGAGCACCGCCGAATTATTAGGCCGCCCTTGGACAACCGGCCTTTCGTCCACCGGCTTCCGGGGCCGCCTTCCTTGGCCCGGTTCCTGCGCACGGCCCTCGGCTGGGACCGGGCCTCCCCCGGCCGGGTCCGGGCTATCGGCCAAGCCCTGGCGGAAAGAATGAATCGTGAATTATTTTAGCGGATCAGGAGGGTAATCGTAACACCTCGCCTTGACTTCCCCTTGGTCGCAGATTAAAGTAATATAAATAAATTAGGCGGGATCAGCCGTGTTTGAGCACTTATGTCGTCTTAATCCCCTTTGCAATCGTGAAGTCATGCAATCGGTGATCTCCCTGGCCGTGGAACTGGCCAGGGAAGGCCGGGAAGGCCAGCGGGTCGGGGCTTTGTTTGTCGTGGGTGATGAAGAAAGACTGCTGGCCAAGTCCAGGCCCATGATTCTGGACCCGCTTTTCTGCCACGAAAGGAAACTTTTGAGTATCCATGACCCCAATCTCAGGGAGACCCTGAAAGAGCTTTCTCTGCTCGACGGGGCCTTTATCATCTCCCAGGACGGGTATGCCGTGGCCGGCTGCCGATATTTGGACGCCGACGCCGCAGGCCTGGACCTGCCGTTAGGACTGGGCTCCCGCCACTTGGCCGCGGCGGCCGTCACCAGGGCCGAGCCTTGCACGGCCGTGGTGGTCTCGGAAAGCGCCGTGGTTCGCGTTTTTTTCGACGGGGAACTTATCGCCGAGATCGTCCCGGAACTCTGGCTGCTGTCCCGGGAAATGACCCACTTACGCGGTCCGATTGATGAACGAGAATATTCCGGCGTCAAGATTTTTTCCAGTCGCAAGGTAATCACTCCCATCCAGGACTAGGCAATTTATGTGTCAGAATTGTCAAACAAATACGGAGATCAGCGCCCAGATCGATTTTCTGCGCCGCTACCTCGAAAACCTGCAAGCCCAGGCTGAAATCAACCCTGATAAAGTCGATTTGACCGAAGAATTGTCCAGAACCAGAAGCCTTTTGGCCCGGATCGAGCCAATGGCGGCCGAAAAAGGCCCAGGCCGGTGACCGAACTTCCTTCCGCGGCCGAATACCACCGCCGCACCCGATATCGCCGCCGGGAGCTTGGCGGGGGCGGCCTGGATTGGGCCAACCAGCCTTCGGTTTATAAAAAATATCCCCAGGCCGAGTCGGTTCCTTTTCCCAGGGATTTGGTTCTGCCCAAGGCCGACGCCCGCGAGGTCCTGACCGGGGAACTGGTCCGCTCGTCCCGGCCGCCCAGCCTGTCTCTTCTGGCCGATCTTCTTTTTTTGGCCTATGGTTTTTCGGCCCGGGTGGAGCACGGTTCGGAGACTTTTCTTTACCGCTCGGCCCCTTCGGCCGGAGCCCTTTATCCCACGGAAATATACCTGGCCGCCCAAGGGATCGAGGGGTTGGAGGCCGGTCTCTATCATTACTCGATCCTTGACTTTGCCCTGGAACGTCTGGCCTCCGGCCGCCCGCCCGGCCAAGTCCCGGTTCCGGCCCTGGTCCTGACCGGCCTGTTCTTCCGCAGCGCCTGGAAGTACCGCGACCGAGCTTTGCGCTATTGCCTGCTGGACGCCGGCCATCTGGCTGAAAACCTGGTCCTGGTCAGCCGGGTCTTGGGCTGTTCCGGTGATTTTTTATCCGATTTCGATGACCAAGCTCTCAACGCCTTTCTTGGACTGGACCCGGACCGCGAAGCGGCCCTGGGGTTGTTCCGCCTGAAACCGGGGAATTCATTTTCCAAAAATGAAGAGACCGCTCCAACCAAACGCCCCCAGTCTCAGGACCTGGCGCCGCGGGAACAAGTCTTCGACCTTGTTTCCGCGGCCGTTCGCCTGACCTCCGGACCTTTGACCGAAAATCCCGGTGAAGAATGGCCTCGGCCTCAGGGCGACCTAGTCTCTTTGCCGGCCTCGGACTGGCGGGGGTTCGAAGGTCCGACTTTGGTTCAGGCCTTGCAATCGAGGCGGTCCCGCCGGAACTTCCGGCCCCAAAGGGTCACGCTTCAGGAAACCGCCCGGATTCTGGACTTGGTTGTCAGCATGGACTTGGGGCGGCTGGTCAACCTTGGCTTGGTCACCAACGGGGTCCAAGGATTGGCTGACGGTTTTTATGGCCTCCAGCCCGAGCCCAGGGCCTTGATCCGACGAAGGGGCGGTTTCCTCGGTCCGGCCCTGGCCGAAGCCGCCCTGGACCAGGAGTGGGTCGGCCGGGCCAACCTTATCCTGGTCCTGACCTCACCGCTGGAACACCTGGAAAAAACCATGGGCCCCCGGGCCCTGCGCCTGGCCTATCTGGCCGCCGGCCGTCTGGGTCAGCGGGCCTATCTGGCCGCCGAAACCCTGGGCTGGGGCTGCTGCGGCGTCGGGGCTTTTTTCGACGAAGAAGTCCACCGACTGCTCCACCTGCCCCCGGGCGAAGAAGTGCTCTACCTGATTTCTCTGGGTCCGCTCAAAAAAAGGACTCAAGGCGGCCGCCCCAGACCACGGTAAACTAGGCGGCGCCGGCGTCCGGTATATCGGGCGCCCCCGGTTTAAAAGTAGTAACGAATAAGAAATTCGGAGCGAAATTCGTCCTGTTTTTCCGCGAATTCAGTCCCCGGCGGACCGATAGGTGCAATTATTTTAAAGGCGAACTCCAGGTTGTCCAACGGAAGATAGTTCAGGCCGGGAGAAAGGCTGAAGCTGAAATCCTGGAGATTCATGATCACGGCCGCCCAAGGCGTGAAATAAAGTATCCCGCCGGGTTCTTTCTGGGACAACTTGATATAAAAATAGTCCCGGCCGAAATTTTTCTGGGCGTAATAGACCCGAGTCCGGTTGGCCAAGTTGGACATAATAGAGGGGGGGCCTCCGGCTAGAAATCTCGAAAAGACCGCTTCTTGATAGGCGAAAAAGTCCTCGATCTCGCCCCGGTCATATCCGGCCCCGTTCCGGTAATATTCAATGATAAAAGTAGTCTCCGACGCGGTCAGATAGCGGACCCCCAGGAGAAAACCGGTCTGGTCTTCTTCGGAAACGCTCATCCGGCCGCTTGAATCCAAAAGCACCCGCCGGACCCCCTTCCGCCAGGCCAATTCCCCGTGAAACTCCAGGTTTTCCTTCAGGTTGGTGGAAAAATCCACCCCGTAGCTGTCCGGCTGGCTCGGGCCGCCGTAGTAGATCAGGTCGATGTCCGTATCGTAGAGCAGGAAATATAATTTGACCGCATAATTGACTTCGCCTGGTTCGCCCAGGGAAGTGTTCTCCCAGTGAAACACGGGCAGAATGACCGGCGTGACGGCCACCGTGGTCAACCCCCCGCCGGCATAGCTTTTGATGTAGTCAAAACTAAAGGCGGTGAAACCCTCGAGACCGAGCTCCGGATCATCCGGGTCCTTGGGCCGGTTGATGAAGCCGGCCGGGTTCCAGGCGTAACCCTTGCCCCAGAGGAAGGTCTTTTTACCGATGTCCACCGTCAGACGGGGAGAAGGCGTGATGGAAAAATACCCCTGGTACACTCGATGGGTCCATTCCTCGCCCCAATCGGTTTGGTCGTACTCGTGATGAGCGGACAGAAAAAAACGAAACGACTCCCGCCGGTAACCGCCTTGCCATTCCAACAGGGTCCGCCATTCACTAAGTTGATCCCGT